>Ga0209062_1002922_pt1 | contig 21172 bp, 18 predicted proteins | sample Coa_R2_2_FD_187158 | JGI IMG/M metagenome (GOLD analysis project Ga0209062, IMG submission 187158) | Surface soil microbial communities from Centralia Pennsylvania, which are recovering from an underground coalmine fire - Coalmine... | ecosystem: Environmental > Terrestrial > Soil > Unclassified...
AAAGCCGTAATGACTTTTCCCAAGGAACTGCAATGAGGCGGCAACACACGCCCTGGCCGGTTGGTCATACGCACCTCGTGGAACGTCTCAAAGACTTCGAGAACCCGGATCTGATCCCCGAAGAGAAAAGCCAAGCTGGCGGTCTCATCGAAGCGGCTTGCCAGCGCGCTCAAGTGAGGGCGGATGATGTCCCGGCAGCGTTCCGCACGTTCCTGCAGCCGCCCAAACAGAAGCTTGTCCGGGAGCCGATATGAGCCATCTGCATTCTGCAAGAGATACCCCTGGCTTTTCAGGGTGAGCAGAATGCGGAACAGTGAAGATTCGGGAAGATCTACAAGGGCGCTGATTTCCTTCAGATTGAGAGTTGTCTCTCCGTCTTCGAAGCAGTCCAGAACGTCGAGCGCTCGGGCAAGCGCTTTGAGCTGGTATTGCTCGCCATTGCCAGTTACCCGGGGAACGCTGTCCATTCGTTTCGGCCGGCGCCGGCGCTGCACTCCAGTTTTTTGAGAGTTGTTCACCACTCCCTTCTAAAGTAGCGCGAGAGCAGTGGCCGTGGGGAGTGTAGCGAAAATTATTTTCCAAACTCGATAATTAGCGTGCGAGAATGACAACGGGATGGAGCAGATAGGCCGAAGAGCGGCAATTGCACGCATCGCAGGAGCCAGTGCAGCCGCAATGTCAGCTCAGAAACGCGCGGCGGCCGCAACAGTCCGCGGCTCTGTTTTGGAAGCAGGGGCTTTCGCTCCTTATGTCCGCTTTTTCAACGCGATGGTCCCTGAAGAGGTCCGCAATTATGTGCCGAACGCCTCGGCCTGGGACTGGATGGAAGCAAATATTCCCCTCTTCACCTGCCCAGATGCCAACGTGGAACTCACTTATTACTACCGCTGGTGGGCTTACCGCAAACATATCAAGAAAACCCCGGCAGGCTTCATCATTACGGAATTTTTAAAACCGGTAAAACACGCCACCGACTACAACGCGTTGAGCTGCGCATTCGGCCATCATGTGGCGGAAGGCCGCTGGCTGCACACACGGGAGTATGTGGACGAGTACGCTCGCTTCTGGCTGACCTCGGGCCCGAACGGCGGACTGCACCCCAAATTCCACCAATTTAGCGGCTGGGCCGCAGCGGCTCTTTACGACCGCTGGCTGGTTGACGCAAACACGACGTTTCTGACCGCGATCTTCGATGCGCTCGTTCTCGACTATCAGACCTGGGAACAGGAGCGGATGCTCCAATCTGGACTTTTTTGGCAACGCGATGTGGCCGACGGCATGGAAGAGTCCATCAGCGGCGGACGTAAATCACGCAACATCCGGCCGTCGATCAACAGCTATATGTACGGCAATGCGATGGCGCTGGCGGCCATTGCAAAGCTGCGCAATGACGATCGCTTAGCTAGCGAATATACTCGCAAGGCCCAGAACCTTCGACGCCTGGTTCAGGATCAGCTTTGGGATAAATCGGCGCAATTTTTTGAGACCCGGCTGGAATCCGGAACGCTTGCCGGTGTTCGCGAGGCGATCGGTTTTACGCCCTGGTATTTTGAGCTGCCCGAACACGGTTGCGGCTACGAAGAAGCCTGGCGACAACTCCTGGACCGCGAAGGCTTTTACGCGCCCTATGGCCCGACGACCGCCGAGCAGCGCGCTGCAGGCTTTCAGATCGCCTACAGTGGCGATGATTGCCAGTGGAATGGTCCGAGCTGGCCTTTTGCCACAACGATCACGCTAAAGGCTCTCGCCAACGTGTTAAACCGGTATCCGCAGAATGCAGTCTCTAAGCAAGACTATTTTGAGACGTTTCTGATTTATGCACGCAGCCACCGGCTCGTGCTCCCGGACGGCCGCACTATTCCCTGGGTCGATGAAGATCTCAATCCCTTCACGGGTGAATGGCTAGCTCGTGCACGAAAGATCGCTAGGGGCACTTTTTACGGACGGGGCGATCATTACAACCATTCCGGTTTCGCCGACTTGGTCATTACCGGATTGGCCGGTCTTCGGCCCCGCGCTGACTTCACAATCGAGGTCAATCCGCTGCTTCCTGAGGGAAAGTGGGACTGGTTTTGCGTAGATCGCATCCCTTACCATGGCCACAATTTGGCCATCATGTGGGATAGAAACGGAACAAAATTTGGCAGAGGCAGCGGACTTCAGGTATTTGTGGACGGGCATGTCATAGCCCGAGCGGATCGCTTAACGCGCATAGAAGCTTCCTGAGGCGCTTCGCAAACCACGGATTTTCTCCCGACTATCTTTACCCTCTACCGAGGCTGATAGGCAAAGTCCCAGACCACGAGATCGATTTCTGCGTTAGGCGAGTAATTAGTCCCAGAATATTCCACAATGGCGTATTCGCCTGGCGTCAATGGTTTTTCCGGCCAAATTTTAAAAAGATTATCGGCTAATTGTTGCGTGAAAATCTCGTGCTCGTGACGTTCCTCTACATCCGCGTTTTCAACCGGAATGACGGCGACGCTTTCGACCACCCGTAAGTTCTTTTTAGGTGTCAGTCTGGCGATGCCGAATTGATCATCCTTCGCAGGCCGTATGTAGAATTGCGGGCGGTTTTCGTGAACGATGAATGGGGAATGCTCGCCTTGGATCACCACGAAGGATTTGCCGGGCACAAGAGGTACTGGCGTGATGGTCTTTAGAATGGAGCGCTTCTTATCCGAGATAATTTTGTATTCGGCCGGGGGTAACGCTTTCACCTGCCCGTCTGAACGATAATATGCTCCCGCTTCTTGCGGGATGGAGTCGATTTCATGCTGGAGCTCGCGCTCGGCCTGTTCTTCCTCGTCGAATTCTTTGGCTATCCGCTCTTGTTTCTGCTGTTTAGCAGCTCGCTCCTGCTCCGTTTTTGATAAATCGACCAGTTGAAGCGGGATTTCCTCCCACTGGCTGCGCTCAGTGCTGTAGTAGCGGACACGATCTCCCTGCACCTGGTACTCTCGGACGAGATGGTAATTGCCGTCTTTTAGGTAGAGTTTGAAGACTTGGCCAGAGAGCAGAAGAGCGGCCAAAAGAAACAGCAGAAGGAGCCGCACGACACCAATTTTAGCTCCTGAAACAGGAGCGAAGAATCGGATGCAGCTCCGCAGGCCGAGCGCAAGGCCTTAGTGAACTGCGGTCGACAGATTCACCACCTGGAACTCAAAGCGCTCAGGTGGCAAAGAGGCGACGGGGCCCGGCGTGAGCTCGTGCCAAGTTCGATAGGCGGACTCCGCCACCGTATTGTTCAAGTAAAACAAAAACTGATCTGTGCAGCAGCGAATGGGCGGCATTTGCCGGAAAGCAAGTCTCAAGCCGACGGCTTTCTCTAGCTGAATGCCTTCGGTCGGAACCTCTTTGTCTTCGAGCAAAACAACAAAACTGCTGCGACCTGCATGCGGCCAGAGATCGCTTCTCAGCAAATGTCGCAATTCGCGACGTTCCTCAAAAGTGATCTCACACTGGCGAATCCATTCAATGATGGCGTCTCCCCAATACCAGTGCTTCAGCAGACCCAGGTATTGATCCACAAGATTGAGCGCCAGATCCAGCTTGCGCCGCTCCACAATCTGCTCGGGCACCATGCGATCGATTGCAACCGCAGGAACCATGTCTTCCTGCTCGATGATGTCTGCCGCCACATCCATCATCTTGTCCAGATTCTTTACCTCTGGATCCGTACGGACAAACAACGGGGGAAGTTCGTGAGTCCGATCGCCCGGCACATCGATGAACTTTCTACCACCTACTATGTCCATACGCGCCTCGCTGTTTTGCTGTTCTTATCGACAATTGAGTCGAATTCTCTATTCCTCTATGAGTAGTGATGCCTGCACGGGGCTATGCGTTGCCCGTACAAAGTCCTATTACTTTAGTAACAAAACTTTCATGTTCTGTTTGGGCGCGGCAAGAATTTAGCAGCAATTAGGCAAGAGTGCTGATAACTGGTTAGTCGAGCGGCTTCGCATCCCGCGGGCGGCCCCGGCGAATGCGCTTGAGGATTGCGGCTCGTTTTTGGGCTAACGACGGCGGCAGATCCGCTTCAAAGTGCAGTTCGGGAACGCGGTAGAGATTCAGCCGGGCCGCGAGCTGGCGGCGCAAGAAGCTCCGAGCCGCATCGAGCGCACGCATGGTCTGCTCCTGCTCCTCTGCGGTGTCGGAGAGGTGCAACCGGACCTGCGCATGCCTCATATCTGGTGAAAGCAGTACTTCCGTGACGCTCGCATCACCGATCCGCGGATCCGAGAGCTCGTAGGAGATGATTTCTTCGAGCTCCTCCCGTAATGCCTCCGAAACGCGTTCGGTCCGATGCCTGTCCATCACAAGACTCCTAAATTTCGAGTGTATTCCTACGCGCTAAAGGAGCCATGCTGGAAGCATGGAGTTCGAGCTGCTGGAGCATCCTGCTGATATCGGGTTTCGGGCGCGGGGCCGGGATTTGGCTGAGCTTTTCGCCAATAGTGCAAAGGCATTGGTTTGGATCATGCTCGATCCTGAACACATTGAGCCCAAGCAGCCCATTCAATTTTCTGCGAGAGCCGGCGATTATGAATCGTTGCTGGTATCTTTCCTCAACGAGGTGCTTTATCTTGTCGATTCGCGCCGCCTCGCGCTAGCCACCTTTGAAATCATATGGTTAAGTGAGACACATGTGGATTGCATTGCGAAGGGTGAGCCGCGGGATATAAAAAAGCACCCACCCAAGTTGGTTGTGAAAGCCGTAACATATCACCAGTTAAAAATCGTGCAGTCCGGCGAAGAATGGATCGCTGAGGTATATGTAGACGTGTGATAGCTGCCATATGGCTGAGATCGCGATAGAGAAGCTTGACGACTTGCGTTTTCGCATCCCGCGCAATGAAAGCGCAGGCATGCGTACGGATGTAATCGTCTATGCCAATGCGGCGCTTCTGGAGCACATTCGGAGGGACCAATCGCTGGTTCAGGCTATGAATGTGGCGACCTTGCCCGGCATTGTAGGCCCCAGCCTTGCCATGCCGGATATCCATCAAGGATATGGGTTTCCGATCGGCGGTATTGCGGCCATGGATATCGAGACCGGCGTGGTATCGCCGGGAGGGGTCGGCTTCGACATCAATTGTGGCGTGCGGCTGGCGCGGAGCACGCTGCAGGAAAGCGATGTACGGCCTCGTTTAAAGGCGCTGATCGATCAGATTTTTCGAGATGTACCCTGCGGGGTAGGCACAGAAGGGCGGATGAACATCGGCCGGGGCCAGATTGATGATGTGCTGCGGCGTGGAGCCCGAGCTGTAATTGAGCGCGGCTTCGGGGAACCGCGCGATGCAGAGTTCGCAGAAGAAGGCGGCGCACTGAAAGGCGCGCTTCCGGAAAAAGTTTCCGATCGGGCCAAGGAGAGAGGGGCGCCGCAACTAGGCACCTTGGGCAGTGGAAACCATTTTTTGGAGGTGCAGTTTGTGGAGCGCGTGCACGATCGTACAGCCGCCCAAGCCCTTGGCATTGAAGAGAAACAAGTCGTGGTCTTGATTCATTCCGGCTCGCGTGGATTAGGGCATCAGGTTTGCACCGACTATGTAGCCTTAATGAACCAGGTAATGCCCAAGTATGGGATCAAGCTTCCGGACCGGCAGCTTGCGTGCGCACCCATCTGCTCAGAAGAAGGACAGTCGTATCTGGGCGCTATGGCCGCTTCAGCCAATTTCGCATGGGCGAACCGCCAAGGAATTCTGCATTTCCTGCGCGGAGCATTTCGACGAATTTTCGGCGACAGTGTGCGTCTCGATTTGATCTACGACGTCTGTCACAACATCGCCAAGCGCGAAACACACGTCGTTGGCGGAAAGAAGCGGGAGGTATTAGTGCATCGCAAAGGGGCGACACGCGCCTTTCCTCCCGGCAACCCGGAGATTCCGGCGGCATACCGCGCGATTGGCCAGCCAGTTATTATTCCTGGAAGCATGGGCACTGCATCTTGGGTCTTAGTGGGACAATCGGGAGCAATGGAAGAGACGTTTGGCAGCGTCTGTCACGGCGCCGGTCGCGTGCTGAGCCGCACGGCTGTCCGCAAAGGTAAGAACGCGCGCGAAGAGCAAAGGAAGCTCGAAGATCAAGGCATCCTGGTGCGCAGCGAGACGCGGGACGGCATTCTTGAGGAGCTGCCCGAAGCCTACAAAGATGTTGACGAAGTGATTGAAGTGGTGCATGAGGCCGGACTGGCCAAGAAGGTCGCGCGTTTGCGGCCGATGGGGGTAATCAAAGGATGAATATGGCGGACTTCGATGCCGGCGCGCCGGCGCACGATCTGGTAACCATTCGTGTGTTTACAGATGAGACAGAAGCCGAAATCGCAAAGGGGGCGCTAGATGCGTTCGGCATTCGATGCATGATCAGTCACGATGATGCGGGCGGGCAGGATCCTTTTCTCAGAATGGTGCAGGGAATCAGGCTGCTCGTGCGGTCAAAAGATGTTGCACGAGCTGAGCAGGTGTTACATCCCGACAATGGGATCTAAAACCGGGCGGGTATTACGCTTTGGGCTTTCTCTGAAAAGTACGCAGCCAAGGGATTGTCCGGCAACGCCTTTAGACCTGCGATCACACATTCCGCATTCAATTCGGCTCCGGCGCGAGTAGTATGGGTATGCTCATCGCCAAAGAGAGGATCTACTTTGCCGGGGCCCATTTCGTCGTAGCGCCTAGCGATGATTTCGTTCAAATTGACAAACGGCACGTGCTCGGCGCGGGCAACTTCTTGGGCCCAACCCGCGTAGTCTGCCGAGTTGCGCACAATCTTCCCGTCCTTCCAAATCTTTCGCGGTATCATGGAGCACACAATCGGGGTAGCTCCTTTAGCCTTTGTGTCCTCGATGTATTTGCGCATATACCAGCCATAGGTATGCACAACTTCCTGCTTACCGGTGAGCTGATTTTCGATGGTTTGGGTCTCATCGCCCGTGCCCTTAATGGTGCCGCGTGCGCGGCTCTGATCATTCAACGGCCCGCCATCGTTATGGCCGAACTGCATCATCACGAAATCACCCGGCTTCAGTTTCGCTAAGACTTTATCCCAGTGACCCTCGGTGATGTAGGTACGGCTGCTTCTGCCGCCTAAAGCCCAATTGACGACGTTGATCTTGGAAGAATCGAAATACACGCCAATCAAATCTCCCCAGCCCCACTGACCGTTTCTCCCATCACCCTGTCCGTTTCGGACAGTTGAATCTCCAATGATAAAAAGTGTGGGAAGCTTGGGGTTCGCTGGTTCTCGCATTGGAGGCAGATGCGACCTGCTGGGATCGGGTCCCTGCGTGAAAGCAGAACCAGCGAGGATAAAGACAACTGATAACCTTGCAACCTCCTTCCACCAGGAGCTCATGGGATTTGTCATAAACTCTATCGTAGGACGCACCCGGCGCCCGGTCTCCTCAGTTTCAAGGCACCTCTTTTTTGAATACGGCTAGAGTTTCTATCCGGGCGTAACCTTCAGGAGCCTCTATGCCAGGCTCTGCGCAACGTTCTGCGGGAATGCTCAAGACGATTCGCGCAGCTCCCTGCTCCTTGGCCCATTTTTCTGCTTGCGCCAACAACTCCTTTCTGATCTCACAGCTCTGAGATTCGCTGGCGACGAATAATCCATCAATCTCCGCCTGCGATTCTCGAGTTAGAGAGTAAGTAAGTTTGATTTCGATCCAGCCGGCGATTTCTGGAACCACTGTTGACGCGTCTTCGGCTTGTCCGGAAGGCGACGTCAGACATGCTGCGTAAATTGCATGACCTGGAGTTTGCGTCATCTTTCGGATCCGATGTTGAATGACAACCGGCGAGACAGCGCGGCCCAAAGCACTGCTTAGCCGTGCCAGGCTCTCCGCATCCTGAATGACGACCTCACGAATGGTAAAAGAGCGAGAAGCTTTCGTTATACCCACGTCCGAAGCTGACATGCAACGACCCAATTACTCACCTTGCTAAGAATGCGTTCATGCAAAATGATCAAAACCTCGTGGTTTCAAAGGATGATTATCGAGCCACAACTCTCCTGCCTTGCCCTTCGTGATTGAGCCGATATGGGTGACGGGAACACCTGCGATTTGCCTTGGAATATGCCGAAAGCGAGGTGCGGTAAACAATAATTCGTAGTCATCTCCTCCGTGCAAGGCCTGGTCCAGATTCGCTCCCTGGGCGATAGGCAAAGCAGACGAGATCACAGCGCTGACGCGCGATTCCAGGCAAAGTCGATGCAGATCCAGCGAGAGACCGTCGCTGATGTCGATACAGGCGGAGACGCCCAGACGGCGGAGAATCAAGCCAACCTCGATGCGCGGGTGCGGGCGAAGATGTCGCCGCCAGGCAGCGCCTTTACGGGTGACGAGGCCATAGGCAGAGCCCCCAAGTTCACCTGTCACATAAATGTGATCTCCCGGTTTGGCCCCGCTGCGGCGAAGCGCCTTGTCGCGTGGCGTCTCGCCGCAGCAGATCACGTCGGCGATCACCTTATCGAACCGAGCCAAATCTCCTCCGGCGAGCGTTGTATGAAAGCGGTCCGCCAGACCGAGCAGACCTCTATAGAATTGCGTAATCCAAGAGGACGTTTGCTTGGGCGATACGGCAAGAGAGACTAAACAAAACAAGGGGCGACTGCCCATGGCTGCAAGATCTGACAGACTGCGTGCGAGGGCCTTGTGGCCGATATCGGCGGCACGATGCGTATCCAGTTGGAAATGGCGGCCTTCGAGAACGAAGTCGGATGTAAACACCAGATCTCGTTGTGCGGCTGGGCGCAGGATGGCGCAATCGTCCCCGATGCCCTTGAGGATCGCTTTATTCTGACGGCCTCGTTCGGCGAGGCTGCGAATACGAGCGAGAATTTGCATTTCGCGCATCAGGCGCTACCTGCTGGAGCTTCGGCGAGGATCAGACCGGCCGGCAGCTCCTCCCCAAAGACGCGGCTGGAGGCTGCCAGATCTGGCTCTTCGCCGGCGAGTTCGCGAAGCAGTTCGGCCGCGCGCGGGCTGGCCTCGCAGGCGTGACGCACAAGATTGAGAGTGGCGGGAGAAACATCACGCGCGATATCGCCCGTTTGTTGCGCCATGTGAACGACTGCTTCGAGCAGAGCGGGCGTATGGGGAAGCCGTAAGAGAGTTTCAATCCAGCGGCTGGCTACCGCTGGGGAGACGACAAGATTCATGGGCCCGCTAAACAGTTTGCGTGCTCCCAGGCGCGAGAGACACCACAGCCCAGCCTCCATCATTTCTCCGCTCTTGAGGATTTCCACCAGAGCCTCGCCTAGCTGCACTTTTGTCTGCTGCGGCAGCAGTTCCAGACTGCAGGCGGTCCGCCACATTTCGCGATAGAGACTTTGATTAAGCCTCTGTTTGCGTTTCTGCCTCGGCAAGAGAATGGGTGATAGGCGCTGAAAGATATCAGCCTGTTGATTGCGGTTGAAGCCGCCAGCAATGCGGCCGCAAAAGATCCACCAATCGATCTCGCATTGCACATGGTTCGGAAATGCGATTCCGCTCGCATACACACGTCGGGCTTGCTCAATCCGAAAATCGTCGCCTGGATATCCGAAGCCAGGACGCAGGCAGAAGCCAGTGAGGTTCAGCCAGCGCACCTCGTGCGCAGGATTTTTTCTGCGGCCCTCAGATAAGGCAAGCAGCCGATCGGCCAAGGCGCGGATGGTGGGCAATGGCCAGTAGGAGCGGCCTAGACCGAGAGTTTGTTCGAGTCGTGCGGGCAGTTGCTCTGGAGGGAAAGCTGAATCGGATTTTCCGAAAACCTCTTCAATCAACCCCTCGGCGCTGGCCAGAGCCTCAGGACTGATCACGGCAGTCGAGCGGACGGCTGCAACCGCCGGCGCGGATTCAATTGTGTCCGCAGTTTTTCGCAATTGAAATTGCAGACGCCAGCGGTGCTCGCTAATTCTGGACTCGGCCCATACCTCGAGCGTGCCGACTTCGGTAAGTCGTGCGCCCAGCGTAACGGGAATACGGCGCTCACCACCTTTGCCGAAGCGAATCACTGCACGCAGAGGAGCGTGCAGCCGCGGATCGCTTGCGGGATCGAGCATGTCGCTAGAAGGGAGGAAAGAGACCACATCACCGGCTTGATCCTCAGTGCGGCTCAAAGAGCTGTAAAGGCGAAAGGCGACAGGGGTGTTGGCCAGCAGTTGCAGCTCGGGTTGCTCCAGACGAACTTCCTGCCCTTCTTCGCTGCCACGCGGCATGAGGCAGACTGCACGAATGGAGGAGTCGCCGCTATCCTGAAGACCGAGGAAATAAGCGCGAGGCAACCCACCGCGCACGAGCACACCACTGCCGGAGGCGCGCACATACGAGTAATAGGCGGCGCCTATGGCCACAGCTAGATCGGGATCGTGATTTTCAAATACAACCGGCTTGCGGCCGAACCAATATTCGACGACGTCCCGCACGCGGTCACGAAACACTTGCGGTATGAAGAAACCGCCATTAAACAGAATGGCGTCGACTCCGTGTTGAGCGGCAGGTGAGTTCTGCAGAAACTCCGCCAGATGCCGTGTGATCGCAGGATCAGAGACATAGGGAAGCCCAAGTTCGCGGAAAACGCTTTGCTTCTCCTGTTGGGGTTTGGCGTTGAACTCACAGGGCGGGAGAAAGCCACCAAGCGCGATCTGCAAAACTTCGTCACGGGTAATAGTCGCCCGCAGTGTGCCGCCCACGAGCGCCGTGCCTGTGCCCGCGATCGTAATTTCAGTTGATGCCGGCCCATCCACAGCGAGCAATCGTTCCTTAGCCGCCGAGCATTGCCTGCGCAGTGCACTCCGCTGGCGCAGAGACAGCGGCTTGCCCAACTTTGATTCAGCTAGCCAGGAGATCGCCAGATCGAGGTTGTCGCCGCCGAGCAAGAGGTGACGGCCGACGTGCGTGCGTGTGAATTGTACCCGATCACCCTGGCGATCGACCCGCACCAATGTGAAATCGCTGGTGCCTCCGCCGACATCACAGACCAATACGAGCTGGCCATCAAATAATTCTTTATTTGAGCGGGATAAATGACTGGCGATCCAAGCATAGAAAGCGGCTGCCGGTTCTTCGAGCAAGGTAATGTTTTCAAGACCTGCCTCCCGGGCGGCCTCAAGCGTAAGCTCTCGCGCTTCTTCATCAAAGCTAGCCGGGACGGTTAGGACAATCTGCTCAGAGGCGAGAAGAGTGCCCTTTGATTTTTGCCAGCAATCGCGAAGATGAGCGAGATACCGGGCCGAAGCTTCCACGGGAGACAGCAGACGGCCCTCTTCGTTTGCATCCCAAGGTAACAGCTTGGCGGTGCGATCTGCTTCCGAGTTAGAGAGCCAGGATTTAGCCGAGTGAACGCTCTTTGTCGGCACCAATGCGCCTTGATCGCGTGCCCAAGCGCCCACCACAGGAGGTTCACTGAGATAGAGAAATGAGGGAAGTGTCCGCAGTGCGGCCGTGCGGTGCGCATCGACCTGCTGCTCAATCGGAAGCACGTGGATAGGTGGAAAGTCGGCTTCGGCCGCTTCGCGCGGGTCAATGTAGGCGAGCGCAGAGTTCGTCGTGCCGAGATCGATTCCAACGTTCATGGAGGTGTGATGGTGGGCAGGAGATGAACAAGATCGCCCGTCCACTATTTTAGTTGTCCAGGCAGCTTATGCAGCGGCGGCTCGTTCCCGGACATTGAATTCTAATTTCCAGCGCCGGCCGTCTGCGGCCACACACCACAGCTCCAACATGCCCGTTTCCGTAACTTTGCTTTCCAAAGTAACGGGTACGATCTCTTCGCGCCCATCTGCCTGCGGCGGGAGGAAGACTTCAACCGGCGGCAGTTCTTCCATATCGTCGCCAATTTCCTCAATGAGCGTGCCCGGAGCATCATTCTTTCGTGTGAGGGAAGAAAAGAAGCGGAACTCAGCAGGCTCGCCTACGACTAGCGCAAATTTGCGCTGCGGCAGTTCAATGGTGGAGCCTTCTTCTAACCCAAATGGCACAACGGTAAAAGCTTTCATGGGAGGAGGCATCCCTGGTACGGCCGGCAAGGCGGTTTCAATTCCCACGTAATACGTGCGCGGCACACCGCCGCGGATTCGTACACCCTTGCCGAGGCGTGCGAGGCCATAGTAGGCCGCGCCCCGCGCCACAGCGTGCATCAAATCCGCTTGTTTGGTTTCACTGCGCAGCTCGATTACGGGTGCTGCGCCAGCCTGCTTTAACCAGCCATTGAGAACTTCAAAGATGCGCTCCTCGATTGCTGCTGCTTGCAGCACACCGCCATTGAACAAAAGGTGGGTAGGCCGTGCGAAGCTCTGCGCACCAGCACTGGCCGCGGCTTGGCGCAGGAATTGAGCCAAGTGTTTCGTGATGGCCGGGTCTGCTGCATAGTTCAGCCCGACCTCCATGAGAGCGGTGCGGCGCTGGCGCTGGGGCGCAGCATCCGGGTTAACCACGGGGAAAAAGCCTTCGAGGATCAGATTGCGTACCTCGGCACGTGTGATTTTGGTGCGAATCGTTCCGCCCACGAGACCAGTGCCGCGTCCGAGAACCGTGAGAGGATGTTCCTCGGGCGCGGATGGATCGTCAGAAAGCAAGACTTCCTTCGCTGCACGGCATTGCTGCCATAAAGCGTGAAATTGCACTGCATCGAGCTTCGTTCCGCGCTGCAAAAGCTGCTGTTCCACGTAACGCGCGACGGCGAGGTCCATGTTGTCGCCGCCCAAAATCAGATGCTCACCGACGGCAACGCGTTCGAGCCGAAGTTCTCCATCCTGCTCGGTAACCGAGATCAGAGTGAAATCGGTCGTTCCTCCGCCGATATCCACTACTAAGATCAGATCGCCAGGTTTGATCTGCTCCCGCCAATTTCGATTACGCTCAATCCAAGCATAAAACGCGGACTGCGGTTCTTCCAGGATCGTAATTTCGGGATAGCCGGCCATTTTGGCGGCGCGCTGCGTCAGATCGCGGGCCGAGGCATCAAAGGAGGCCGGAACCGTAACCAGAATCGACTGCTCTTGGAACTTCGCTTCCGGATGTGTATGATCCCAGGCCAAACGCATATGCTCGAGATACTGCCTGGATGCTTCCACCGGAGAGATTTTCTGCACCCCCTCAGGCGCTGTGACCGGCAGCAGCGGCTGCGTGGGATCGGCGGCCTGGTGAGAGAGCCAGGATTTTGCGGAACTTACCAAGCGAGTCGCACTTTCGACGCCGCGTACGCGGGCAAGCTGGCCCACTATATACGGCGGATTCGGATTCCAGGGAAGAGCCAGCGCGCCTTCCACGAACTCGCGCGGGGCGGGAATGTACAGAGACGATGGCAAGAGATCCAGGCTGGCGATTTCGCCGGGATTGACGAGCTGAGGAATTTGGAAGATCGTCACATCTGCCTGGTCTTCCGGAGTTCTGTCAGCCGGGGCGAACGCAAGCGCGCTATTCGTTGTGCCGAGATCGATTCCGATAACGTACTGCATATCGGGCTATTCAACTTCGATTTCAGCCGGAGCAAGGATAGAAGGATCTTGCTTACCGAGCGGGGGCAAGTGGATGGAAGTCACCTGCCAGCCGCGATGACGCAAAGTGCCGCCGGGAACTTTTCCGCTCGCAGGGACATTGCCGATCAACTTAATGCGGTTCGGATCCGGAGCCTTGGAAGGGTCTAGCTTCTGATAAGTTCCTTCTACGCCGTCGATTACGGGCGCAAGTGTAAAGTGACGCGTGAGAGATGCTCTGCAGTCGCTATGGAGCTTGCGCACCGCAGCTCCCACCTGATCGTCGGCGTAACCAGCGATATCTTCCATTACGAAATCGATCAATCGGGAGTCGCGCTGCAGAATGCCAAGGATTTGCAAGGCGCCGTCGCTGACTTTCGGCAAGTCCACGGGAGGCGGCGCCGGTTTCGGCCTTTCAAAGCCGAAATGCGCGGCGATGTCTTCCGGCAATGCGTTGCGAAACAAGATAGCAAAAAAGCTGCGAATAGCGGCAGAAAGTCGCGTCAAGGGCTATGCTCTCGAAATCAGCATATCAGCGAGGGTCGTTACGAGACGCTGGCCTTGTTAATGCAATCGGAATCGCTGGGCAATTGGTATGCCTCATGCTGATCGAATCATCCTCTTGAACCTCATGAACAACGTGCTGTTCTCCGTCGCTCCGGCATACTGTTAGAAGCGAATGAAAATCGCAGTTTCCATCAAGCAGGTTCCCGCTCGGGATTCCGCGCTACGGGTAGATCCAGGCGGCAAATGGCTAGATGAATCCGATCTTGCTTATGAGATGAACGAGCCGGACGCATATGCCCTGGAGGAGGCGCTTCAGTTAAAGGAAAAGCTGGGAGGCGAGGTGCTTGTATTATGCGCGGGGACAGAGCGTGCTCAACAAACGATCCGAGAAGCTCTCGCAAAGGGCGCCGATCGCGCTATCCACGTTGAAACCCAGCCGGGAGCTCTCTTCGATCCTCTTGTCACGGCTCGCTTGCTCGCTAAGGCGGTGGAAAGCGAACAGCCCGATCTGATCCTTACCGGCTTACAGTCTGATGATGCCGGCTACGGAGAAACCGGGGTGCTGATGGCTGACGTTTTGGGTTATGCGCACGCAACGATCGTCATGGAGGTGGAAGCTCAAGCGGGAAGCGTGCGTGTGAAACGGGAGTTAGAGGACGGTTGGTTTCAGCACGTGTCCTTGCCGCTGCCTGCGGTGCTCACCATACAATCTGGAATTAAGAAATTGCGCTATGCCACTTTGATGGGAATTAAAAAGGCCAGGACAAAGGAGATCAAGTCGCTAAAGGCCGATCAGCTTGGGATAGATCTTCGACCCGCCCTCCTTCTAGACCGCATCTACACGCCTGAACGTGTCAAGCAGAGCCAGATCTTCTCTGGCGATGCGCAGACAGCCGCACATCAGCTTGTTGAAAAACTCCGATTTGAGGCGCGGGTCCTATGAGTGTCATGGTTGTATTCGAGCAACGTTCGGGAGAACTGAACCGGGTTTCCTATGAAGCATTGACAGCGGGGCAAAAAATTTCACAGGCATATGGTGTTCCGCTGTTCATTGCCTTGGCAGGAGCAAAGCTGGATGCGCTGGCGCAGCAGGCTGCTTCCCATGGGGCTGAAAAGATTTTCTTGGTAGAACATGATCTGCTGGAGATCTACACTCCCGAAGCCTACACTGCCGGGCTGGAACAATTGATCCGAAGTGTACAGCCCAAAGTGGTGATTTTTCCGCACACCTATCAAGTGCGTGATTATGCGCCTAAGCTGGCAGCACATTTTTCGACGTTGTTGATCAGCGATGTGATCGACATCAAGAAGGACAGCGACTCTCCTGTTTTTGTCAGACAGCTCTTTCAAGGCAAATTGCATGCTGATGTGCGGCCCTCAGGCGAAATTGCGTTCGTCTCCGTTCAAGCGGGGGCGTTCCGCACCGCCGAGCCCGCGGGCCGCAGTGCTCCCGTTGAAAAATTTGCTGTGCAGCTCAATCCCAACCAGATTCGAAGCAAACCGGAAAAGCCCTTCCGGGAAGCGCAACGCTCGGTAGATTTAAGCGCTGCAGAGAGAATCGTCGCAGTTGGACGGGGGATTAAGGAGAGAGAGAATCTTCGCGTAGTAGAGGAATTAGCAGCGGCATTACACGCGGAGCTAGCTGCCTCGCGTCCCATTTGCGACAATGGCTGGCTACCCATGGAGCGTCAAATTGGGAGCTCCGGCCAGACGGTAGCGCCGAAGCTTTATGTAGCAGTGGGGATCTCAGGGGCCATTCAGCATCTAGTGGGAATGAAAGGATCGAAGACCGTAGTCGCGATCAATAAGGACGAGAGCGCACCGATCTTCGAAGCAGCCGATTACGGGATCGTCGGAGACCTGTTTGAGGTGGTTCCAGCTTTAATCAAAGAGATCCAAAAAACGAACAATTAGAAGAGTTGATGAACGAGACCAAACGACTAAGTCTGAGGCAAGCAGTATATCTGGCCGCCTTAATTGTAGTTGCAGCAGCGCTAGCAAGCTGCAATCATCCCGTCTCCAAGGAAGTTGCAGCTACTGTCAACGGACGCCAAATCACCTATGCAGATATAGACCGCGCGATCGCAGAGCAGTTTCCCAATGCTCCTCTGAAACCTGATACGGATGAAACGGTGCAGCTACGTCTGAATGTGCTGCGAGCTCTGATTGATGATGAAATCTTGCTCCAACGCGCGGAAAAGGAAGGTTTGCTGGCGACAGATGGCGATGTAGAGGCCAAATTTAATGAGTTCAAAGCACCTTATACCCAGGAACAGTTTCAAAAGTGGTTAGCTGATCGGAAATTAACAGCCGATCAGTTTAAGGCACAAATTCGCAAACAGCTTAGTATTGAAAAACTTCTCAATAAAGAGATTGGCTCACGTATCTCAATCTCAGACGCGGATGTAACTGCTTTTTACAACAAAAACAAGGCAAGCTTTAATGTTCCCGAAGACCGGATTCACCTTGCGCAAATTCTGGTAACTCCAACACCCGATCCGAATGTCAGCAATTTGCGAAACGATAAGGCTCAGAACGACGAGCAGGCACGGCGAAAGATTCAAATGATCGAACTCCGGCTCAAACAGGGGGAAGACTTCGGCATGCTGGCGCAAAACTTTTCCGAAGACCCTTCGGCTGCTAACGGAGGGGATTTAGGCTTCGTTGCGGAATCTGCGCTCAATAATGCTGATCCCGAACTGCGCAAACTCATTCTCAGCATGACGCCGGGGCAAATCTCGCCTATCATTCACACACCTGAGGGCTATCGCATCATCAAACTGATTGCAAAGCAACCTGCGGGCCAACGCCAGTTAAGTGATCCGCGGGTTTGGGAAGAAATTCGCCAGGGTCTATTTCAGGCCAAGGAACAATTGCTGCGCTCAGCATTTTACGAGGTGGCGCGCAGTCAGGCGAAAGTCGTCAACTATTACGCCGAGTCCGTATTATCAGAGCGAACAAGCAGTAGATGAGCTGATTATTGCGGGTTATTTTGATCCTTTTGAACCTCCTCCATATAGTGGCGCACATACTCGCGATAGAGAGGAGGTATTTCATCGCGGTGAATCTCTCCGCCTAAATTCTGATGTTCGGCAACTTGATGGGAGTCAGGTGTAAGCAATGGGGCTGGAGCAGCCACCAGGGTCACGCTGCCTGTAAGATCCGCGGAACGCTTGCCGATAATCTCCGCCAACTTACCCATGGCCTCTTGCTCTTCAGCCATTTTCAACTTTTTATCTCCGTTCTGGCTGCCGATGCCGGACTGCGCATTTGGATTTTTTTCCGAAGATGACGAAGGAATACGCCCGTTTACCTGCTGATTCTGAGTGGCTTGATGCTGGGCCTGCTCTGCGGACGCCTGCATGTGCTCCATCGGACTGATACCGGAAATGCCCTGAGGAGAGCGGTGCGATTGATCAGCGGTCTGAGCAGCGTCTTGTGCTGCTCTCTGCCTGTTTTCCCCACGTATATTCGCCATGAGTTGTGAAAGCGCGTCTCTCATCCTGTCCAGCAAGGAAGTCTCTCCTTGCTCGGACTGAGCGGTATCGGTGTCATGCTTCCTGGCCATTTCTGTGCCGGACTTTGGACCTTCCCCGGACTTCGTGGATGGATCTGATCCCATAGTCGAGAGGGTTCTAGCCCCGTTGTTACCGGGCTTGCGGTCAGGCTGATTTAGCTGAGTCGCATTTGCCTTTTCGGCACCGCTCAAACCGGAGGAATCTGCGTCAGGCTCGCCCAAGGTTTGGCGATTCGACTCATGCAATGTGCGAGCGCCCGAGGTTCGTTCGTGCCTGCGCTTCAGTAGGGGTGAAAACGAAATTTTCGGAGGGAGCCAGTTTGTAAGGCTGGGCACTACCGCCACATGAAGGGAGAGTAGCGGAGGACGCAAGCTCAAAGTTTTCAGTTCGAAATAACGCGCAACAAACAGACTGAGAGCAGCGACTGCAAGGCAGGAAGCCACAATCCATTTTCGGCCGCCAACGAAAGGCAGGACAACGGACGGTTGGAGATGAGCCGCGACTTCTTCCGCACGTTCGAGTTCAAACTGAGCAGCTCCCGAAAAGGAACGGTTCGAACGTTTGTATAGAAACCAGGCGGTCGATAACAAGTCACTTAAGCCGAATCGCTGGTCCAACAGTTGCGCGATGCGGTAAGGGCTGAGAAGTTTGCGGCGCATTCGCAGTGCGGCCAAGGCAAGTGCGGGGACAACGAGCAGGACGAGCCAATACCATTGCAGAATATCCGCCCCGAGCACAAGCAGAACCATGGCGCCGACCAGCAACATCGTGACCGGGAGAGCCGCGTGTTCCACTGCGAGCGTGAGGAAATATCGACGCGCTGCCGATCGAACCACAGTTTGCACACATCGGGCGTGTGGCATAGAAAATCGATCTGCCAACATTTTCCCACGCATGTGAAACAAGAAAAATCAAACAAACTTCGGGCTTGGCAGTAGGGGACCGCTTAGTGGATTGCGGCAGCTTGATTCACAGCCGCCACGATCCAGTCCAACTCGTCATCGGCAACTGTCCGCATGTCAAGAATCACGCGATCGCGCTCAATACGCGCCACAATGGGCACGGGCGACTGGCGTAGTTGGGCTGCGAAGTGATCCGGCTTCGATACTCTCAGTTCAATCACCCAAGTGGGAAGCGTCAGACTTGGCGTGGACCCACCCCCGACGGCTGATTCACCTTGACTAACTTCACAGGGAACTCCGCAAATCTGATCGACCACGTAGCGGGCGCGTGCATAAATCTCCTCGAGATTCTGCATGATCATGCGCAAAGCGGGGATGGCCTTCCAATTCTGCCGAATGACATGCCCGAAGGTAACTGTGAGCGCCTGGATCGTCAACTTATCGACGCGGAACGCACGGTACAGGGGATTGCGCCGAACGCGCTGCACCAGCTCCGCGTGGCCTGCTATGATTCCCGCCTGCGGTCCTCCCAAAAGCTTGTCACCGCTAAAAGAGACCAGCGACACTCCGGCCTGCACGCTGTCCGTCACAACGGGTTCATCCAGACCGTAAGTGCGCAAGTTGACCAGACAGCCGCTTCCGAGATCTTCATAGACAGGAAGATTATGTTTGCGACCCAATGCTACTAACTCCTCAAGCGCAGGGCGTTCTGTGAAGCCACTGACACGAAAGTTTGAGGGATGAACACGCAGAATAAGCCGCGTACGCTCGTTAATTGCGGTTTCGTAGTCAGAGATGCGGGTTCGATTCGTGGAACCCACCTCACGCAGGATAGCTCCGGAGCGGGACATAATGTCCGGGATCCGGAAGCCGTCTCCGATTTCAATTAACTCGCCACGCGAAACGATTACCTCATATCCGGCAGCAAGCTCATGCAATATGAGAAAGACGGCCGCTGCATTGTTATTGACTACTATGGCGGGTCTTCCCAGCACGCGTTCCAACAATATGGAGATATGCTGGTCTCGCCTGCCACGTTCACCTGCCTTTAGGTCATACTCGAGATTCGAATATCCAGTCAGAGGCTCAAACGGAACAAGAGGTGCACGACCCAGATTTGTATGAAGAATCACCCCTGTCGCATTTACTACCCGGCGAAATGAAGGCTGTAAGAGACGTTCCAGTCGCTGCTCAACGGCATCCTCGATGGGAACCGCACTCGCGGATAGTCCGGTCAACAGGGCACTCCTGCGCTCAGCCAGTTCAGCACGAATTTCACTGACGATGACGCATTGCGGCAATTCACGTATATGTTTGAGTCTTTGCAGGACCCGATCTACCGAAGGAAGCTTACGGGGATGCATCACGCAATGGCGCGTTGTGCCAGGACGTGTTTGAGATATCTGCCAGTATGAGATTCAGGCACGGTGGCTACGAATTCGGGCGTGCCTTGCGCCACAATGCGTCCGCCCCCTTCCCCGCCCTCAGGCCCCAAATCAATGATCCAGTCCGCAGCCTGGATCAAATCCAAATTGTGCTCAATTACCAGCACACTGCCGCCGTCTTGGATTAAGCGATCGAAAGCTGAAAGCAACTTGGCGATGTCATCAAAGTGCAAGCCGGTAGTGGGTTCGTCAAACAAAAATAAGGTTCCCTCGCAGGTGGCTTGCGCAAGATGAGCAGCAAGCTTAACCCGTTGCGCCTCGCCGCCGCTCAGCGTGGTGGCAGATTGGCCAAGGCGCAAATAGCCCAGTCCCACATCGTGCAACATTTTTAACCGGGAGATCAGGCGCGGCACACCCGCGAAGAATGAAAGAGCTTCATGCACCGTCAACTGCAGAACTTCATGAATGTTGAGCCCTTTGTAATGAATCTCGAGCACGCTGGGTTTATACCGTGTGCCCTTGCAATCTTCACAGACGAGCTCCACATCAGCCAGAAACTGCATTTCGACTGTGACGGTTCCATCGCCCTGACATGTCTCGCAGCGGCCGCCTGGAATATTGAATGAGAAATGTCCTACCGAATAACCTCGGCGTTGCGCCTCCGGTGTTGAGGCGAACAGGTCTCGGATCAGATCGAACGCTTTAATGTAGGTAACCGGGTTCGAGCGTGGTGTGCGTCCTATAGGAGATTGGTCTACCATCACGACGCTGGTTAACAACCCGGAGCGCTCCACTCTTTTTAGCGGCAGTTTTCGTCCTGCAATTGAAACACTTTCGTCGTCCTGGATCTCTCGGGCTTTGTTCACCTCTATATCCAGTGCGCGGTAGATAACATCGTGCACGAGGCTGGACTTGCCGGATCCAGACACGCCGGTTACCACGGTCATAACGTCCAGCGGAATCTCAACATCGATGTTCTTCAAGTTATTAGCACGGGCTCCGATGAATCGAATCGTTCGCTTCGGATTTACTTTGCGGCGCTCTAACCTGCGGCATACAGAAAGTTTTCCCCGCAAGTAACGGCCGGTGAGTGATTGATCCTGATCGAGTCCAGAAAGCAGTTGGCTATAACTCCCCGTGAAGATGACGCGGCCACCGTTTTCACCCGCTCCTGGTCCGAGATCGACGATGTAATCTGCCTCCGCCATGATTTCGGGATCATGTTCGACCACGAGAATTGTGTTGCCCAGCTCGCGCAAATCTTTCAAGATGCGTATCAATCGAGCCGTGTCCCGGCTGTGCAATCCGATGGATGGCTCGTCAAGGACATAGAGCGTTCCCACCAATCGGGAGCCAAGACAAGTAGCTAATTGAATCCGTTGCGCCTCCCCGCCGGACA
>Ga0209062_1002923_pt1 | contig 21158 bp, 31 predicted proteins | sample Coa_R2_2_FD_187158 | JGI IMG/M metagenome (GOLD analysis project Ga0209062, IMG submission 187158) | Surface soil microbial communities from Centralia Pennsylvania, which are recovering from an underground coalmine fire - Coalmine... | ecosystem: Environmental > Terrestrial > Soil > Unclassified...
GGATTATGAACAGAACCCCAAGAGTAGCGAGACCTGGATCTATATTGCCATGATCCATCGCATGTCTCGATTCAGTTTACCGGAGAAGAACAAAGACGATGATTTGTTGAAACGTCCCCCAAAACGCTGCAAAACCTAGCTTCTTAGACGGCCTCTGAGATCCGATGGCTACCAGGAAATCGGCCGCACCCGGTTGTTGGAACCGACTTCTTCCGTTGCCGGAAGAAAGGTGGCGTGGCCTCCTCCTGCTTTTGCGAACCGCCATGTCTTTGTCCGCAACGATCAGGAACTGCTCTGCATCTCCTTGGCGGCGAGGAAATAACGGCCTATCGAATCTGACGAAACGAGGAGACGAACATGACACGAGCCGTCATCAAGCACGCAAAAGAAGGCCGCACGATGGCCATTGTCGGTGATGTGTACCGCTTTCTGGCGACCGGCGACGATACCAACGGCAAATACGCCTTGTTTGAAGCGCTCGTGGGTCCAGGTGGCGGTCCTCCTGCGCACGTCCACAGTCGGGAGGAGGAGGGCTTCTACATCCTCGAAGGCGAGATCACGTTCACGATCAATGGCGAGCGAATCATGGCGACGGCGGGGATGTTCGCCAACATGTCGGTCGGCACGCCACACTCCTTCAAGAACGAAAGCACCAAGCCGTCGAAGATGCTGATCTTCGTCGCACCGGCTGGCCTGGAGAGGATGTTCTTGGAGGTCGGCGTGCCGCCACCCGAAGGGGCGACGACTGCGCTGCCCCCGACCAAGGAGGAGATCGAGACGCTGCTGGCCGTTGCACCGAAGTATGGGGTTGAGATCAGATTGTCGGGGCAATGAGGATGAAGCGAGAGGCGATACGCTCGGGAGCAGGGAGAAACGCAACCGTGTGTTGGGAGGCACAAGCGCATGGAGTTGGTCGAAGTCACGGTCTACCGCCTGGAGATGTTGGCCCCCTCGCACCGTTGCGTACCAGCACCACGGAACGACCTGACCGTTGTTCACTTCTCGTCACCGACCGTGCCGTATTATCGCTCGCTCTACGACACCGTGGGCAAGGAGTACCATTGGCTGAGTCGCCGGAAGATGTCGGATGATGCCCTCGCCACCCTTCTCGGCGATCCTGGGAACGAGTTGCACGTTCTGTATGTTGCGGGCATGCCTGCTGGCTTCGCCGAACTGGATCGTCGCCAGCACGATGAGATTGAGTTGGTTCAGTTCGGCCTGATGGCACCCTTCATCGGCCAGGGACTTGGCAAGTGGTTTCTGCAATGGGCCATCGACAAAGCCGGGAGTTATGGGCCGAAGCGTTTCTGGTTGCACACTTGCACCCTGGATCACTCCGCCGCCCTGCCCAACTACACCAAGACCGGGTTCGTGCCGGTCAAACAAGAGGCGATCCGCAGGGAGCTTTGATAAAGGTAGGTGCCTATGGACCCCAAGATGGTCGATAAACTCGAAGATCAAATCGAGGAAGCCATTGCCGAGTCAGCGTGAAGATGGGCCTGAAGCAGTTGCCGCTGCTGCCAGACCGTCGCACGATGCACTTAATGGCGAGGGCGGCGGTAACAGTCTATAAGGCGGCAGTGGGAAACCACAAATGAGACATCCTCACCCTCTCTTTCAGTCATCCTCTATCAACTGGCCTTCCAATGCCTTTAGCACATCGCAGTCACTTGGGTAGTCTGTGGGAAGAAAGGCTCGTAGCGGGATGGGGATGCCGTCCATTCGGAAAGCTGTGCCCGGCTGATGAACGCCGTACACCGCCGTAGTGAAACGCACGGTCGCTGGGATGAACGATTCGACCGTGGGATAGTCCAGGGCAATGGTAGGGATACGTCGCAGACGCTCCACCGCCGAATTTGAGAAGCGGCCCACGCCCTCGCTGCCAACGAACAAGCAAGCATCGGTCTCGCCCCGTTCAAGCATCTCTTGGGCGGAAAACTCGCCTGGGTTGAAGCGGGGGTAGCCCCTGAAAAAGTTCACGCTGAACGGGTATCCGGTCTGCCATGCCAGAATCGTGTCTGCCCCCGCTACATCGCCAGGGTATCGCAGGCGTCGAGCGCAGAAGCGGGTGAAGTTGTTCAGGTCACGAACCAACAGCAACAGCGCCCCGACGTTGTGCTGGCCCAAGCCCGTCATGCTCAGACCCAGGCCGAAAAAGACAATTCCGTACCGGCACGATATCATTCGGCGGGCCAGTTCATTCAAGACCGGCAACGGCGCTCCCATCGAGGAAGACGATTCCACAGCCCCACCCTGGACTAACGTGCGGAGCGCTGTCAATGCCTCGAAATCCCGTCCTGGTTCTACCTGCAAGAACAGGTCTGCTTCCTCGGTGGTGGCGGTCGGTTTTACGTCGGCCACCACGAGAGTACGGTCAGCCCGACCACCGGAAATAAATCGACCCTGCGGTAGAAGCGAGTAACGCTCAAAGTGACGGGGGTGACTCTCGACCGGGTTGGCTCCCCAATAGATCACAAGATCGGCCCGATTCTTTACCTCACCCAGCGTACACGAAACCTCCCCGACATCTTGCATTGCCATTATGGATGGGGCGTGACAGAGCGAGGCCGTGGTGTCAATAGTGGCCCCTAGACGCTCAGCCAAAGAGACGGCGGCACGTTGACCCTCAGTGCTGCTGCGGGACAAGCCGTAGATCAAGGGAGAGGACGCCGTTCGCAGGATGTCCGCTGCCCGAATCAAGGCAGCTTCCAGCGTGGCGGATTGGCCGTCGATCTGAGCGACTGCGGGATGAGCCTGGTCTTGGCCGAGATACCAGGGTTCTGCCAGATGACAAGCGCCCTCGGCCTTGGTAATCTGCCCTTTTTCTACTGTGATCCGCAGGTCGTCGCAAACACAACCGCAAACCGTGCAAGCGATATTCTCGAAGGATTGCAAGACAATAGCCCCATTTCGTTTTCCTCTTTCGCTCGTTACTTCACAATCTCAATCTGGCTGGGGTCATCCACTTCGATGTAGGGCCGGTCCTCCCTGCGGATCACTACCCCACGAACTCGGATGGTCTTGCCCTTGTAGTAGGCGGTCAGGTTGTCCATTCCCGCCTTGCTGAATTTCGCCCTTCCATTCTCGGTGACGACCACGCCCAGGTTTTTTGGGTCACGATGGTTCGCCTCGGAGTCCAAGAAGACTTGCCGGGAGCCGGTGCAACACTTCGTTCGCTGAACGACCATTTCAACTTTGACCGACTCATTGAGCCGGTTGATGGCTTCGACGGGGGACAGGTTCATGCCAAACTCCTCCAAGACTTCGTGTTGCGGCCCTCCTTCGACATAAGGATAGAATACTCGGAACTTGAACATCAGGCTGCCCGGAGATTGCCGATGGTCTTCGATGAGAGCCTAGCTGCTCGCATCCGCTACCGACTGGCCCGCCGCAACAACGTCGAGGAGAAGAAGATGTTCGGCGGTATCGGGTTCATGCTCAACGGCAATATGCTGGTGGGCGTCTGGAAGGATTCTCTTATCGTGCGGCTCGGCCCGGACGAGGGCGATGAAGCGCTGAAGGAACCGCACGTTCGGGAGTTCGACCTCACCGGCAGGCCGATGAAGGTCTGGGTGCTGGTCGAGCCGAAAGGCGTCGAGGACAATGACCAGTTGAGCGACTGGATTCAACGAGCGGCGAAGTTCGTGCGGACGCTGCCGGCGAAGGAGGAGTAATCGTGGCTCGACTTCAACACGCCATCGAACAGATCGTCTTTGCCCGGAATTACACCATCGGGTTGCTCGACCGAACGCCCACTGACGAATGGTTTCGACTGCCTCGAAGCGGTGTCAGCCACGTCGCCTGGCAGGTCGGCCACATAGCCTTCTCCCAGTACCGCTTGGCGCTTTGGCGCATCCGGGGCGAGCGGTCTGATGACAGCGCACTCTTCTCGCCCGAATTCAAGCGCCTGTTCGGTGCGGACTCGGTGCCGCAAGCGGATTCGGCTTATCCCGCCGCCGAACTCCGGGTGGTGCTGGACCGGGTTCATGAGCAGGTGCTACGAGAACTGCCGGGCCTGGACGAAGCCGAACTCGATCAACCCGTGCCGCACCCGCACCCGTTTGCGACGACGAAGCTGCGGGCGCTGCTGTGGTGCGCTCACCACGAGATGCTTCACGCCGGGCAGATCGGCCTGCTGCGCCGCCACCTGGGGTATCCGCCGATGTGGTGAGGGAACACCGGCGTCCGCATCAAGCCGTCATCCGATAAAAAACCGCAACTGAGGAACGAAGCATGAGTCGAAACCCAATCATCAACATTCCGCCACAGGGCCGTACCATCGCTGTCGTCGGTGACGTATACCGCTTCCTGGCGACGGGCGAGGACACGAACGGCAAGTACGCCTTGTGGGAAGCCATCGTTCCTCCAGGCGGCGGGCCACCCCCGCACGTCCACAGCCGAGAGGAGGAGGGGTTCTACATCCTCGAAGGCGAGATCACGTTCACGCTCAACGGCGAACAGGTCGTGGCGATGGCAGGGACGTTCGCTAACATGCCCGTCGGGACGCCCCACTCGTTCAAAAACGAGAGCGGCAAAACAGCCAGAATGCTCATCTCCGTAGCGCCTGCTGGGCTGGAGAAGATGTTCTTTGAGTTCGGCGTGCCACTGGCCGAGGAGACGACGGCGGCACTTCCTCCGACCAGGGAAGAGATCGAGAAGCTGCTCGCCGTCGCACCGAAGTATGGAATCGAGATCAAGCGGCCGACGTAAGCGAAGGAACGACGACTTGGAGGGCGAGAAGTTGAAATCGACGGTGGAGGAAATCCGACAGCGCTTCGACGCCGACGTGGAGCGGTTCTCGAACCTGGAAACCGGCCAGTCGGCCACGGTCGATGCGCCGCTGGCGATGGCCCTAGTCGCAGAGGCGGCAGCGGCCACGACACCGCACGCCCGGCAAGTCCTCGATGTAGGCTGCGGGGCCGGCAACTACACCCTCAAGCTGTTGGAGTCCCTGCCGAACCTCGACGCCACCCTGATCGACCTGAGCCAGCCGATGCTCGACCGGGCCAGGGAGCGAGTCAGCCGGGCCACTACCGGGCGCATCACGACGATCCAGGGTGACATCCGGGAGGTCCGACTCCCGGAAGGAGAGTTCGACATCGGGCTGGCCGCTGCCGTGCTGCACCACCTGCGCACTGACGAAGAGTGGCGGAATGTCTTCACGGCGCTGTATCGGACGCTGCGTCCTGGCGGCTCGCTGTGGGTCTTCGACCTGGTGGAAAGTTCGATCCCTGCGGTCGGGCGACTCATGCGCTGGCGCTACGGCGAGTATCTGACCCGGCTGAAGGACGAAGCGTACCGGGCCCATGTGTTCGCCTATGTCGAGAAGGAGGACACGCCTCGCCCGCTGTTGTTCCAACTGGATTTGCTGCGCCAGGTGGGGTTCGCCCAGGTCGAAGTCCTGCACAAGAACATCTGCTTTGCGGCCTTCGGCGCTGTAAAGGGCTGAGGGCGTTGGCAGTACAATGTCAACGCTGCGCCACAAACCGGAATTAACCAAGGAGAGCAATCCGTGAAAATCGCCATCATCGGAGCAGGTAACGTCGGCGGAACTTTGGGCAAAGCATGGGCGAAGACGGGCCACGACATTTTCTTCGGCGTGCGACACCCCAAGGACGACAAGACCCGGCAGCTCGTCCAGTCCCTCGGCAACAAGGCCCAAGCCGGGACAGTCGCAGAAGCGGCTGCCTTTGGCGAAGTCGTTGTGCTGGCAACACCCTGGCCTGCAACCCAAGCCGCCGTCCGAGAGGCGGGAAACCTTCGGGGCAAGGTGGTAATCGACTGCACTAACCCGCTGAAGCCCGACGTTTCGGGCCTGGAAGTCGGCTTCACCACGTCGGGTGCGGAACAGGTAGCTCAATGGGCCAAGGGAGCGAAAGTCTTCAAGGCGTTCAACACGACCGGCTCGAACAATATGGCCGATCCGGTCATCAGCGGCATCCGTACCGTCATGTTCGTGTGCGGCGACGATGAGGCGGCAAAGTCCGTTGTGATGCAGCTTGCCGCCGACATCGGCTTCGATGCCGTCGATGCCGGTAAGCTGGAGCAGGCCCGCCTGCTGGAGCCGTGGGCGATGCTTTGGATTTCGCTGGCCTTCCAACGGGGCATGGGGCGTGACTTCGGATTTGCGCTGCTCCGTCGTGGCAAAGACAATCCCGCTTGAGATGGCTCGATTCACAGAGGGCGAATAATGGCTGTGGCATTTCAGAAGACGATTCCCATACTCCGCATCTTTGACGTGGAGAAGGCGAAAGAGTTTTACGTCGGTTTCCTCGGCTTCACGGTCGATTGGGAACATCACTTCGAGGAAAACACCCCAGCCTATCTACAAGTGTCCAGAGATGACCTGGTTCTGCACCTGTCCGAACATCATGGTGACTGCTGCCCCGGCTCGACGGTGTTCCCTGGATGACGGGAATCGACGAGTTCCACCAAGAGATCACCAGCAAAAACTACAAGTACCTGCGGCCTGGGATCGAGACGACGTTCTACGACGCCAAATGTGTGCAGGTCATCGATCCGTTCGGGAATCGCATTCGCTTCAACGAAGACTTGAAGCACCGTGAAAAGTCGTGAGTGCCTTTATGACCGAGCCTTCCTTTCTGTTCGAGACGACAGCGCCGTACTATGCCCATTTCCGACCGGGCTATCCCGATGAATTCTTCAAGCATGTCGTCCAACGATTCAAGCTCGATGGCCGAGGTCGCCTGCTGGACCTCGGCTGCGGCACGGGTCAATTGACTTTGCCACTGGCTCCCTACTTTGAGGAAGTAGTCGGGATGGACCCGGAAGGCGAAATGCTCCGGGAAGCCGAAAGATGCGCCACGGATGCCGGCATCGGCAATATCCGTTGGCAAAAGGGAGGTTCAGCGCATCTGCACTCCGACCTCGCACCGACACGGCTGGTGACGATGGGCCGCTCCTTTCATTGGATGGACCGAGATGCCGTGTTGGCAACGCTCTTTGACATCGTCGAAATTGGCGGGGGCGTGGTGATGGTTGCCGATCATAGCGTCTGGGCCGATGAGCGGAATGTTGAGGTAGTTACGAAGAGTCTGGTGAAGAAGTGGCTCGGCGAGCGGCGGCGGGCAGGTAGCTCCTATTACGAACATCCCAAGGAGCGTCATGAGGTCATCATCGCTCGCTCTCCGTTCCGGCTCGTGGAGACGTTCCGATTTCGGTACGAACGACACTGGGCAGTGGAGCAGGTGATCGGCTATTGCTTTTCGACATCTTGTTGCTCGGTGAAGCTCCTAGGAGAGAACAAGCAAGCGTTTGAAGATGATCTCCGTGCTGCGCTCAACGACCTCGAACCGTCTGGAGCCTTCGCCGAGCCGGTGGAACTCGAAGCATTTCTCCTGTTTAGAGAATGATTTATTCTACTGTGGCCGGAAACTCTCCAGGCGTGCGATATACCAAGCCGGAAAGTCATAGTGTTTGGCCGGTCCAACGATCCGGTCGATGTAATCGTTGGTGGCTGGTCGAGATCCGCTTGCCGGGGCGATATAGCAAAGCGCTGTCCGCCATTTGCCATCCAGGGTTTCCACTAGGACAGGTTCTGGCAGGTAGATTCCCACCCAATCCTGTGAGTAAAGGCGGTGCAGTTGCTCGTGCGTGCCAAGAGCGACGATCCCGTAGACGCAGTGCTGGTCGGAGCGTACCAGGGTAGCGAGGGGCTGGATGCGGATGTCGAAACCACTCAGCCTGGCCACCTCATAACTTTGTGGGACATAGCCTCCCGCCTTTAGCACATCCAGGCTCATGAACGATCCGTAGAAAATGGTCCACACGCAACGTTCTGCCATCGGTCAAACCCTTTCCAAGTGTTCCACCGTACGCTCATTCTGCACGTTGCCCGTGTTCAGCGTCGAGGCCGGCTCGAACAGCAGGATGTGCGCCTCCTCCTCGGCGACGGGCCGGTGTTCGACACCACGGGGCACGATCAAGAACTCGCCTTCTTCCAGCCAGACGTGCCGATCCCGGAACTCCATGCGGAAGCGGCCTTCGACGACGAGGAACAGTTCGTCCTCGTGGTCATGGTGGTGCCAGACGAACGGCCCCTGGAACTTCACCAACTTCACCTGCTGACCGTTCAACTCGCCGACGATCTTCGGCTTCCACTGCTCGCTGAACTGCGCCAGCTTCTCGCTGAGGTTGACTTTCTGCATGACGGTTCCTACCTTGCTGCCCTCTTTGTGGTCCATGTTCTACCAGGGTAGTCCCCGCAGGTCGATCTTACCATCGAGAGTTTCTTGCAGACGAAGTGGGATCGTCATTGGCAGGTTGAACGTAAATGGAACGGTCGTCTGTCGCTGGGTCACGAGGAGTTCACCGGGGAACCTGCGCCAGCCGAGGCGCTCGTAGAACGGCATCAGGTCCGGCTCGCAGACAAGCAGGCCGAAATCAACGTCGCTCTGCCCGTGGAAGAACTCCAGCGCTCGCTGTATCGCAGTCGTTGCGAAACCACGTCCTCGTGAGGTCGGATGCGTCTTCACGCCGCCGATGCCGCCCACCCGCACGGCACCCTCGTTCCACTTGGCGTCACGGAAAACCACGCCGACGTAGCAGAGGGCAGCGCCTTCAATGTCCCAGCCGACGACGGCCCACTGGTGCGCCGCCCACTCGATGGCCCGGCCCGGCCATGTCGCAAAGACTTCCGGCGGGTAAACGGCCAGCGACAATGTGCGCAATGCCTCCTGTTCTTGTGCCCTTAGATCGGAGACTTGTCGTAGCTCCCATCTCATACCGGCTCGCTTTCCCACCGACCCAGCATCTTGCGCAAGTGATGCTCCGGGTGATCGGCGTAATCGACGAACAGCCCAGCCAGGTTGACTTCGGCCCGCCGCCACTCTGAATTGGCCGGCATAGCCGCCATCAATCCTTCGCCTTTTTCTTCCAGACATGGATAAAGTCGCCCGTGCCAGCCTTGACACTGAACTCTTTGGGTCTTTCCATGTCGGGCGTTGCAAAGCAGACCGTGAACTGATCCTTGTCGAACTTATAGATGCCGAGGATCGTTTTTCCTTGGCTGTCCGTTGCATCAATCTCCTTCGGCATTTTACTTGAGTCCACCTTGAGCCTGCCCATGACCGAGTCGCCGCCGAATGAGGCTGTGTACTTCGCTCCTTCGATAATCATCTTGGCTTCCTTGATCCTCTCCCTCCGACAGTTTCTCGGCCCTGGATTCACCCGACACTATGACATAGCTGCCGGAGAGTTTCTTCAGTTCCTTTTTGGCTCCGTCGTTTTTGATATCAGCGGCGATCAGCAGGCCGACCGCCAGGGCCATCAGTGCGTGGATTCTCATGACAACCTCCGTAAAAAGCAAGGAAACCAGGAATTGCTAGTATATTCCGAGAAGGGCACCAGCCGAGAAGGGGCTGAGACCGGGCGGCTTGTTTTCAGCTCTGGAATGGGCTTCGAGCGATACTGCTGCCCGGCGTGGTGCTGGTCGTCATCCCCGTCACGATCTTGCTTCTCACCGGCATCGACATCCTCGATCTGTGGCAGCGTTATCTGGGAACCCGTATCGCTCTGCCGGTCGTGGACGGCGTGCTGATCTGTTTCGGTCTCGTGCTGATGGTCGCCACGAACCGGCTGTTCATGACAATCGGCAACAGCATGCTCGGCCCGTGGAACCCGCCGCAGCATCTCGTGGTCCAAGGCGTTTATCGGAACGTCCGCAACCCGATGATTGCCGGGGCGCTGCTGATCGTTCTTGTCGAGGTGTTGTTGGCGGCGTCCTTGCCAGTCCTCGTGCTGTTCGTGGTGTTCCTCGTGGTCAACGCCATCTCCATTCCGGTGGTCCAGGAGTCAGAGTTGGCGAGGCGGTTCGGTGAGGATTACCTTGCGTACAAGCACAATGTGCTGAGAGGATTCCGAGGCGAAGGACACATCTGGTCGTGTCAGACACTTGTAGGGTAACGAATCGCCGCTTAGGAGGCCGATGCCCCTCTCCCGGTGAGCTGAACCGCAGCCGGGCCGTAGTGAACGACGTAGCCGTGCCACTCCAGGTTCCAGAGGATGCGATTCGTCTCCTCAAGAGAGCCTGCGGGTAAGCATGCCCGGGCAATCTCCTCGACCGTGGCTAGTAGGCGGCTGCGTAGATGGCTGAGAACTCCTAATTCTTCCGGGGTCATCATCGTCAGATACTTTCATCCTTTTCACCCTGCGCTGGCCATCCCGTGAGAGTGCAGACCGTGTTCCGACAAGAACAAGAGCATGGTCCTGAGAGCTGTCGTGCCGTCCGTATTCCTCCGCTAAAACCGAGATTATCGACACAATCAGAACGGTGAGTTGCAGTGGAACGCTCTCTGGCCGTAGCAAGACTATTATCGACACAATCCGATCGGTTGGAACGCTTGGAAGAGGGTTGCCCTATCGTCCTTCTGATGCCTCTTCCTGCGCATAGGATTGCGCAGGTGAGGAGTTCTGAGGCAGGACGAGGGATGATGATTCATCGTCAAGTAGTCGGACGATTTTTTCTTGTATGCTTTGGGCGATTTGATGCACACGTTCCAACACCGTCTCCCCCATGATGGGAATGACAAGCTGGCGGGGCAACTCGTCGGCGCTAGGCGGTTCGTGCTGTTCGTTGGTTTCCATGACGCCTGCCTTCGCTTGGAGGAGGCAAACTCTGCGCCAACTCTGGGACACCATCGGCAAGAATTGACTTTGGGTAAGCATTACGGCATTCTTTCAGGATCGCAACTAGTAAACGCCTCACGAACCGGTTGGACCCAAGGAGAACAGGCCCTGAAAATCGCCATCATCGTGGAAACCAATACATGCTTCTGCCTCGTCTTGACCCACCAGTCACCGGATGTACCGCTTGATAGCCGGATGCAGAACGGCGATGAACGTATCTCGGCCCACAAGATGATCGGTCCGGCCAACATCGAAGGCGAAGAGGAAGAAAAAATCGCCAGCAGTCGGTGTCGCTGGGAGAGACGGTCCCTGATGGAACTTGGTCAAGAATTTGCACAACTCGGGTCAGCAGGTTTCAACCGTTCATTCTGATAAGCAGAAGGCTCCTTGTTTTGTGGACCGGCGAGAGTTAACTTGCGGCCTGAAGGAGATAAATCGATGCGTCGAGTCGTGTGCTGCTCGATGGTTTTTCGATTATCGGTGTTCTGGCTTGTACTGGCGGTTCCGGTGATGACGACGACTCGTTTGCCAATCTTACTCGGGTTCATGGCGAATCCTGGTCGGGCAATTGTGTATACATTAGTGCATGGATAGACACATTGGCTGTCAACAAGCCACTGGCTGTTTGGGGAGGAACGGGTCATGTCTCGCCAGCAGCTCTGCCGCATCGCCCTGAGTGTCCCTACGGCGGCGAGAGACGGTCGGTCCCGTCGATAGCGAACCGGCCCACACTTGGTTATAATCCGTTGTGGTGCAGAAGGGCCAGCCTGACGAGGATTGCTCATGAACGACCTTTACCCGACAGGCTCGCACCAATCGACAACATTTGACGAGATTGCCGCTCCGCCACCGCAGAACATCGGTCGCTACCGGGTGGAACGAGTCCTCGGGCAGGGCAGCTTCGGCTTAGTCTACCTCGCTCATGATGACCAGTTGCAGCGGCTCGTCGCTATCAAGGTGCCGCATCGCAAGCTGGTGGATCGTACCGTAGACGCCGAAGCCTATTTAACCGAAGCCCGCACCGTCGCCAACCTCGATCATCCCAACATTGTCCCTGTCTACGATGTCGGCAGCACCGAGGGCCACCCTTGCTACGTCGTCTCGAAATACATTGACGGAACGGACCTGGCCACGAGGCTCAAACAGTCCCGTCTTTCCAACCACGAAGCGGTTGAATTAGTGGCGAAGGTGGCCGAGGCATTGCACTCTGCTCATGAGCAAGGTCTCGTTCATCGGGACATCAAGCCGGGAAACATCCTCCTCGACAAGAGCGGCAAACCGTTTGTGGCGGATTTCGGCCTGGCCTTGCGGGAGCAAGACGTGGGCACTGGGCCACGCTTCGCCGGGACGCCAGCATACATGAGTCCCGAACAGGCCCGTGGCGAAGGACATCGAGTCGATAGCCGCTCGGACCTCTTCAGTCTGGGCGTGGTCTTCTACGAATTGCTTACCGGGCGACGAGCGTTTCAGGCAGAGACACGAGAGGAACTGCTGGAGCAGATCACGAGCCGGGAAGTTCGTCCACCCCGACAATGGGATGAGGCGATCCCAAAGGAACTGGAGCGCATCTGCCTGAAAGCCTTGGCGAAGCGGGTGACGGATCGGTACACGACGGCGAAGGGCATGGCCGACGACTTGCGGCTATTCCTGAGCGAAACGTCCTTAGACGATGAATTCACTGTGACGAGCCGGGAGGAGCACGAAGAGAGGGTAACCACGCCGACGCCCCGTCCGCTACCGCCCCCTTCGGACCAGCAGACGGTCAAGATTGTGCCTAAGGGCTTGCGGGCCTTCGACGCCCATGATGCCGACTTCTTTCTCGAACTGTTACCCGGACCACGGGATCGAGACGGCTTGCCCGACAGCCTTCGCTTCTGGAAGAGTCGCATCGAGACGAGCGACGCTGACCTCACCTTCTCCGTGGGGCTGATCTACGGGCCATCGGGGTGTGGCAAGTCATCTCTAGTGAAAGCCGGTCTACTGCCGAGGCTAAAGCAATCGGTGACGGCGGTGTACGTTGAAGCGACGGGTGAGGAAACAGAAACTCGATTGCTTAAGGGACTTCTGCGGCAGGTGCCAAGCTTGCCGGCCGATCTCCATCTGGCGAAATCGCTGGCAGCGCTGCGGCAGGGGCGCTATCTCGAATCGGGGCAGAAGGTCTTGCTGCTGCTGGACCAATTCGAGCAATGGCTTCATGCCAAACGAGATGAGCAGAACACCGAACTGATTCAAGCCTTGCGCCACTGTGACGGTAGCCGAGTGCAGTGCCTTGTTCTCGTGCGGGATGATTTCTGGCTCGCTGTCAGTCGGTTTATGAAGGCACTGGAGGTCGAGATTTTGGAAGGGCGGAACTCCGCTCTAGTTGATCTCTTCGATCCTCTCCACGCTCGCAAGGTTCTGGCCGCATTTGGACGGGCCTATGGTCGCCTACCCGACAACCTCGGCCAATGCACGAAGGAGCAAAATACCTTCCTCGATCAAGCTATTGCTGGGCTGTCCGAGGATCACAAGGTCATCCCCGTTCGACTTGCCCTGTTCGCCGAGATGGTCAAGGGTAAACCGTGGAATCCAGCCACCTTGCGGGAGGTCGGCGGCACCCAAGGTGTGGGGGTGACGTTCCTCGACGAGACCTTCACGGCCACGACCGCCCCGCCACAACACCGGCTCCATCAGAAGGCAGCGCAGGCCGTTCTAAAAGCTCTGCTGCCTGAAACCGGCACGGACATCAAAGGCAACATGTGGTCGCAACAAGTATTGCTGGATGCATCCGGTTATGCCCATCGTCCCAGTGATTTCGCCGAATTGCTGCGCATTCTTGATGGCGAGCTTCGTCTGATAACTCCGACCGACCCGGAGGGCAAGGATGAAGGCGAGCCGGACGCAACCCCCCGCAGTTCCGATGCACGTTACTATCAACTGACCCACGACTACCTTGTGCCATCCTTGCGAGACTGGCTGACTCGCAAGCAGAAGGAAACACGTCGGGGCCGGGCCGAACTCTTGCTGCAGGATCAGACAGCGGTATGGAACGCCCGCCCGGAGAACCGTCACCTGCCGTCGCTGTTGCAATGGCTGCAAATCAAGTGGTTGACGGCGAAAAAGCAGTGGACCTCTCCGCAGCGAAAAATGATGCGGAAGGCGAGCTACTATCATGCGGTGCGAGGGTTGATGGTGGCTGTCCTAATATCCATCATCAGCTGGGGCGCTTTTGAGAGCCTCGGGACGCTGAGAGCGCACGCCCTGCTCGAACGGCTGCTGGACGCCAGCACCAACGAAGTGCCAACCATCGTGGAGGATATAACGGGTTATCGTCGCTGGCTCGATCCGCTTTTATACGACGCTCGGGCCCAGGCCGTCCAGGACAAGGACCGCCGCAAGCTCCTGCACACCAGCCTTGCCCTGCTGCCCGTAGACACCTCCCAGGTGGAGTATCTGTACACCCGATTGCTCGATGCCGAACCGGGCGATGTCCCTGTAATTCGAGACGCCCTGGAAGATCACAAGGAACCATTGGTGGATCAGTTGTGGGCCGTGGTGGAAGCCCCGGAAAAGGACAAGGAATCCCAACGACTGCGGGCAGCAACGGCGCTGGCGAAGTACGACCCACAAAGCGATAAGTGGACGAAAGCACAAGAGGCCGTGGTCAACGACTTGGTGGCAGTCCCTGCCGTGTATTTGGCGGTCTGGGTGGATTCGCTGCGTTCGGTGCGTAACAAACTGCTTCCGCATCTGCGGACAGTGTATCGAGATGCCACTCGCCGGGATGTTGAGCGTTCCCTGGCGGCAGAAATACTCGCCGACTACGCCACCGATCAGCCGCAACTGCTGGCCGACCTGCTCCTGGACGGCGACGACAAGCAATTCACCGTGATTTACCCGAAGTTTAGAGAGCGAGGTGAGCAGGTCTTGCACGTGTTGACCGACGAACTCAACAAGAAGCTTCCGTCCGACCTGCCATCCTCGGATGAAAAACGGGAACAGTTGGCGAAACGGCAGGCAAATGCGGCGATGGCACTGTTGAGGATGAATCAAACCGAGAAGGTTTGGCCGCTGCTGAAACAGAGTCCCGATCCGAGGGCACGGAGCTATCTGATCCATCGCCTGATTCCGCTAGGGGCCGACACCGGAATGATCATCAGGCGTTTTGACGAGGAAGCGGACATTTCGATACGTCGAGCTTTGATCCTCAGCCTGGGGGAAGATAGCGGAAAGGAGTTATCGCCGGAGTTCCGCAAAGCTGTTTTGCCGAAGTTGCAGAATCTCTATCGCATGGATTCTGATCCGGGGCTTCATGCGGCAGTGGAATGGCTGCTGCGAACATGGCATCAAGAGGCGTGGTTGAAGCACGTCAACGACGAATGGGCGAGGGCTAAGGACGAACGAGCGAAGCGTCTGGAAAGCATCCGGCAGTTTCTCAGCAAAGATAAAGAGAAGCCTCCGCAATGGTATATCAACGGTCAGGGACAGACAATGGTGGTGATTCCAGGTCCGGTGGAGTTCGTTATGGGGTCACCGCCCACGGAAGCGGACCGAGATGATGACGAGGGGCAACAGAAGATGCGGATCGGTCGAACGTTCGCTCTCGCTGCTAAGTCGGTGACGGTGGAGCAATACCTGGAATTTGACAAGGGCTACCAGCTTCCGGCTGCGTATACCCGCTTGGAGAATCTGCCGATCGTGGCAACATCGTGGCATCAGGCAGCGGCGTACTGCAACTGGTTGAGCAAGGAAGAAGGCATTGATGAATCACAGTGGTGCTACGAGATCAAGAACGGTCAAGTAACGAAACTGAGGGCGAACTGCTTGAGTCGGAAGGGGTATCGGCTGCCCACGGAAGCGGAGATAGAATATGCGACACGTGCAGAATCGTTGACGAGCCGGTACTACGGCGAGACGGAAGATTTGCTTGGCAAGTATGCGTGGTACATAAAGAATTCGCAAGGCAAAACCTGGCCAGTAGGGACCAAGAAACCCAACGATTTTGGGTTATTTGATATGCAAGGGAATGTGTATACGTGGTGTCAGGAGAGATACACGAGTTATTCGCAAGGTGACGGGCCAAACGAAGACCGGGAGGACGTTTATAGTATCAACAACCAAGAGAGCCGTGTATTACGTGGTGGGTCGTTCCGCTATCCTACGTGGCTTGTTCGCTCTGCTTACCGCAACAGAGACGTGCCGACGTACCGTGGCAATTTTGTCGGCTTTCGTCCGGCGAGGACGATTGCGCCCTGACTGCATTGTTCCTCATCCCTTATTGCTGACGAGACCTTTCCACCCAAGTTGAACACGTTGAGTCAGCAGGCGTCAACACTCCCTCCTGGCCGGACCCGCTGCATCATTGAAAGAAAATGACATCAGTCGCCTTCGGTTTCTGCCTTCTCAGCCACTAGGTCGCCTACGCCTAGCATTCCCATGCCTGCTTCGTCTTCTGGGTCGTATTGTTGAACTTCACGCAGTGACAGAGTTGGCTGTTGATAAGGGGGAAGGATGAGCAGCCACCTGTCATTTGACCGCCTGCCGCTTTGCCTGCCCAATCGCTCTCGCCAGCTCGTCGATTCGCTGCGCTCCGATCAGGATGCGTTTGTCGTTCGTGAGGTCCAATTGTACGCCCTGATGGCCGCTGCCATTGAAAGCCCAGCCCTGTCCAAGCGAATAGCAGATTCCCCAGCTGAATCTTCCTCGAACAGCAGAATGCTCATTTTGGCCTCCTACTTTGTTATTCGTCACGTCGGTTCGAGAATTGAGAGCCTCCAGCTCCTTCCGTTCTACATCTCCGCCTACTTCGTCCAGAGGCTCCACAGCCTCAAGACCTTCATGCGCCCCTTCGTTTTCACCATCCGTCCAGATAAAGCCCAGGGTTACGTTCCTTCCCTGTTGTTTTGCCTCATTTTTCTCCCTCATTAAGCCGCAAACAGCGCCTCAAGCTTGTTTTCGGCCTCAGACCACCAGCGCCCTTGCCTATCCCGAGCGAAATCGAACCACTTGGGCATGTGAAACGCATGGGGGCCGTCCACCAAGCGAACGTCAGTGTCCACAACCGTTATCTCCCCCATTACAAGATTGCGCAACATCAAACTGATTTGCCAGCGACAACAACGTCCTTTCCGCTCAGGCAGATTCTGAAAACGGAAGTCAGTCCAATCAATATGTCCGTGGCGAGACAATAAATCCCGGATGGCCTTGAATCGATGATGATTCCAGGGCCTTGAGAAATCACCGGCCGAATTCACTGCTTGCCACAATCGGCCAACAGCTCGCACAGGCAAGGAGTCGTCGGATTTCGGCTTGATGCAGAGCATGAGGGCAAAGAACTGCGCCACATCCGTTGGCGTCACTGTCCACCGACCAGCTTTGAAAGAGTCGGCTCCAGTCCACTGGCGCAGAAGACAACTGGCCAACTTTTCCAGTTGAGGCAGCTTGTCGAGGGTGTCTTGCCGAACTACCCGGCAGTCAAACGAACCACAGTGCTGAACATTCACCTTAATCGTGGCGGCCATTTCCGGCTGCGGTTCAACCTTGAACTCTTGGGGATCAAGCAGAGCCAGGTCGCCGTATTTGACCTTGCAGGTATCCAACACTCCTCGTCCTCGTGGCAGTTTCGCCCACTGGCCAAAGGTAATGTGGTGGATGTTGCCGTTGTCGTCGTACTGGATGTTTGGCGGCAACCCCTTCACTTCCACACAGGCAATATCAGCGCCCACCGATGTCGCCAGCTTTTTGAGGTAGGTGTCGAGGTTCTTGAGGACTTGGCGCACGAGATCGGCTTTGATGCCGAGTTTCTCCAGGATGAAATAACCGTGGATGCCTTGGCCGTGAGTAGACAGTTCGAGGTAGAGGCCAGGGAAAAGTTTGTCCCTGACCAATTCCATGAAGCGCCAGCAGCCTTCGGTTGTGCCGCCGCCGTGTTCCTCACCGGCATCGCAATCGATTTTAGCGATGATTTCGGGAGTGCTGGACCTGTGATCGGCCCAGAAGTAGTGGGTCTTGTAGGCGTCAAAATGATCGAAGAACTGCTCATTGCGCAGAGCGGCACCGAAGCGGAAGCTATTGTAACGGACAATGAGCTTGTCGATTGACAGTTCTGGCCGCACGCCGACATCGAGGACTTTGCTGCCGTAGTTGAGCCGTGAAATGCGCTCTCGGAGAAACTTGATGAGTGGGTCGGAGTTGGTGTACGGACCGTTTCGCTTTCTTTTCTGGCGAGCCTTTGCCTTGGAGTTGACCAGGTACTCGTTCGTCACCTGGCGGAAGGATCGTTCACGAAGCTCAGTGTGCTTGTGTCGGCTATGCTGTTGATTTCTTCCAGCTTGGACTGAGGGAAGGAAACGAACCCCACCTGACGTTGGACACGGTGTTTAGCCTTGCCGTTCTCTGCCGCACTTTTGCCGGCAACCACGTTGAGGATCGTACCAAGGAACCGCAGAGGAAATCCGGGAGGGGACAGTCATGACCGTTTTTATCCTCGAAGTGAATTAAGGCAAGGTCTGGACCGAAGAGAAGGACGCCGTGACTTACAACCAACCCATAATCGGCTCAATCCTCGCCGTCCGAGACTATGGCACACTCGTTGTCATTTTTCTGAACATGGAGGATGGAAGAACGGCCCCGATACCGCTGGACAAGAGAGCGTTCGGGTCGCTGCTTGAGGGTGAGGGTTCCCAGCCCGACGAACTTGTCGGACGCCGCATCAGCTACGACGGCGAACAAATTCTTTTTCTCGATAGGGAGTGTTCCCGATGACCGGCACGAAGTTCTCGCTCGGCCAACTCGTTGCAACGCCTGGGGCGCTGGAGGCCCTGAAAGAGAGTGGTCAGACGCCGAGCTTCTTCCTGGCCCACCATGCTGCTGGCGATTGGGGCGAAGTGGACGAGGAGGATTGGGCGCTGAATAACCGAGCACTGGTGGACGGCAGCCGTATCCTTTCGGCCTATCGCACTCTCAAAGGCAAGAAACTGTGGATCATCACCGAGGCGGCTGACGATGACGGCAAAAGGGCCATGACGACGATCCTCCTTCCGGACGAATACTGATCGTACCGAGGGACGGCAGAGGAGTACGAAACATGACCGCAACTACGAAAAAGCTGACCGCAACCATTGAGAACGGTTTCCTCGTCATTCGTGTTCCAATGAACCCGACGCCGGTTCGCAGCGCCAGTGGAAAGACCCTGGTGGTTGCATCCACCCACGGCAACAAACAGACCGAGGTTGAAGTGGGTGGAAAGCCCGTAATCGTCGGGGTAAACGCCTACGTTTATGCTGGCTGAGGTCGTGCCATGCGAAAAGTGACGAAAGTGATCCAGTGGCCGAACAAATTGGGCTTCGACGTTGGCAGCGATGCCGAGGTCTGGGTGCTGGAGAACGGACTCGATGTCCGCATTTTCACCAAGGATGGTCGAATCCGGTATCTGTTCATCCCCGATCTTTCCCTCGATCCCATTACGGCGGTCGAGAGATGCAAGCGAGAGGGACGAATTGAGGAGTAGTCGAGCGTTTGCCGTGCCGTTCATGGCGAGCCGCAGGATTTCGAGCGTCTGGCCGTCATCGAGATGGCAGCACACGGGCCTGCCAGCGATGGCAACGCCGACGAGTTCGCCGACCTGCGCAGCGCCGATGGCGAACTTGCAGCCAACACAGAGAAGGTTATGACGGTGGTGCTTGGCGACGAACTGGTTGGCTTCTCGCAGGTGCAGGGAACCGCATTCACGCCGGTATGTAAGCTGGACGGTGTACTTTCTGGACGCTCATACCGCCTCGTCCCAAATGGCCTCGTGCCTCGGTTCGACCTTGAGGGTGTAGCCGAGGATGTAGTCCACCGCTTTGGCCGCAGATGCAGCGACCTTGGAGATCAGCCTGGGCCTTCGCCTCATCTCGTTAATCCAGATTTCAAGATGCTTGTGGACGTTCCTGCGGCAGCGATAGGGGTAATCTGGTACAGCAAACTCGGTCGCCAGGAAATCGGCAGCGATCTCGGCACGCAGTTCATTGACTTCCGGCGTGTCCCACCAGCCGCACCTTGCCCTTGGCTCGGTCCAGTGGGCCAACTCGTGGAAGAGGGCGTGGTAGAAGGAAGACGCACCGCCAGGGCCATGCTGGAAATGGTGCTTCCTGCACATCTTGATGAAATCCCCGTCATTGCCCTTCTGGGGATAATGGTACTCAGCGACTCGCTCATCGGTGTATCGAATGTCGGCTCAGGTGTTGGTGATGACCCTTTCGACCAAGGCGTAGTCAAAGGTCGGACGCTCGTTTCGGGACACCGGGAAGTCGCCGGAAATCTGACAGAGGTTGTACACGATCGAGGGGTGTAAGGACTCGAAGAGGTTGCGTCTGCCGCCGACGATCTCGGTGCCGGTGCCTTCCCTAATCGTGCCGTCCAGGGCGTCCCACTCGGCCCTCGTGCCCCACCAGCAGGACGTGAATCCCCGGCGCTGGCAGGCCAGCAGCAGCAGGACCGCCTCGATCCCTTCGTAACGTCTGCGGCTCAAGATGTTCCTTGGGAACCCGTGATCGCTGCGGCCCAGCACCATCTGGCTTTCCAGCGCCTCGATGATCGCCTCGTTCACCTGTTCTCGATGTTGCCTGGTGTTGGACATGGTAGCCTCGTTGCGGTGCAATCGAGGCTCCTTGGTACGATCGGAGGTGCCTGGCTGGTGTGACACTTCAACCAGATGGTGCAGCAAGGTTTGAAACAGAGAAACTGAATGCAAAAAAGTTCTGGCGGGACTCCTATCGAGGCCGGATTCTGTGCCCTCGTCGATGTTTGTTACAGAATTAACAACTTGTGGTTTCCCCACCCTTGACTGAGGGCTGAAAAAAACTTTGAGGGACTCCTTCCCTAAAAAATACCGGCGCTGGCTATTCGGCGCTACCAGGGGTCGCATCACATAGCGAACCAGCGAAGGGCGGCTCGTGTCAATAATGCGGACGCATTCCACTGAATTGATTAAATCGATAATCCCATCATAGAATTCAGCTGGCGAGTGACCGCACAGGCAACTGAAGGACTCTTCGACCTGCTCGCCAGCTTTAGCAATCACATTTCAGCCTGCGGTTTATCTTGCTTGGCATACCTTTTGACCGTTCCTGCGCTGATGTTCAGCTCCCTTGCGATCGTACTTATCTTGAAGCCCTGATGCCTCATGGTCTTGATCTTCTTGATGGTCCCCAGGGAAAGGGCCGGGTGTCTTGTCCGTGGGTCATCGGGGAAGGGATCGGTGGCGGCGGCAAATATCGGAGAGAGATACCTCCGTGCTTTCAATTGCGCCCTGAACACACGTTTGAAGTTCCGGTTGCTGTACCTTTCGCTGAGTTCGTCATTTAGCACAGGTCGTCCTCGGCTATGGAAGATTCGCATGGTCTCTCCACTGGCGAGGTGCCGGATGATGTTCCCTGCAGTCTTGCGGAGTTTGTTGAAAGACAGTCGGCGAAACTTTGGGTGGTCCTTCCGGATGCGTGCCAGTAGGCGGCTCCAGGCGTTCGCAATTTTGGAATTCGGGTTGCCACTCT
>Ga0209062_1002933_pt1 | contig 21052 bp, 19 predicted proteins | sample Coa_R2_2_FD_187158 | JGI IMG/M metagenome (GOLD analysis project Ga0209062, IMG submission 187158) | Surface soil microbial communities from Centralia Pennsylvania, which are recovering from an underground coalmine fire - Coalmine... | ecosystem: Environmental > Terrestrial > Soil > Unclassified...
CCTTGCTTAAAAGTAACGATATCATTTTCAATATTCGTCACTCTAGTATTAGTTTGGGTAACCACACCCAACTTTTGCAAAGATACTTCTGCTACTTTTGATAACTTTGGTGCCATATGAGGGAGGATGCGATCGCCCCCTTGTAATAATAAAATCTTAGTTTCTGAGGTATCGATGTTGCGGAAATCGTCTTTGAGAGTTTTGTAAGCCAGTTCTGAGATTGCACCTGCTAATTCTACACCGGTGGGACCAGCTCCTACAATTACAAAAGTCAACCAAGCACGACGTAATTCTGGATCAGTTTCTTTTTCTGCTGCTTCAAATGCCGAAAATATCCGGCGACGTATTTCTATGGCGTCTTCAACAGTTTTCAAGCCTGGAGCCATTGGCCTCCAGTTATCATGACCATAGTACGAATGGTTAGCACCTGTGGCAACAACTAATGTATCGTAGGGTACTGTTCTATCACCCAAGATAACTTGTTGGGATTCTGGATCAATATCGTTTACTTCTCCCAACAGCACTTTCGTATTCTTGCTTTTTCTGAATACAGCTCGTAATGGTGAGGAAATATCAGAGGGTGATAACGTACCTGTCGCAACTTGATATAAAAGCGGCTGAAATAAATGAAAGTTACGTTTATCGATAAGAGTAACATTGACATTCGCGTTGGCAAGAGTCTTTGCTGTATACAGTCCACCAAAGCCACCACCAATGATGACAACGTGATGTAGTGCATTATTCTCATGTACAACTACCATAAGAACTATTTCCTTTTGTTAAGAGAGTTGTAACTTTTCTTAACAAAGATCTAACAAAAGTATGATCAAAATTGCCGTTTATTTAGAACAATTGAAAAAAACACAAAAGTAGTCAAAGTTACTATGTATTATGCTGCATAATTTAAAATCAAATGCTGTATTAGAGTAATCATTGCCTCAGCAACAGACTCACGTTGTGTTGGATCGACCTTGATCATAGGAGGTCGGTGAAACTTATTCAGGTAGCCAATTGCAATATACACATCTTCAACAGACCAAGCTCCTGGACAATCGGTATGTGTAAGACCAATGACCATAGGAATATGTACACGCTCTTCCATAAAGTTAACAATTTTATGCGCTTGGCGGAATTCTCTAGGTCGATGAGCCCCTACCAGTAAGATATAGGCGTGAGCCTTGCGAATCAACATATCCCACATAAAATCAAAGCGAGACTGACCAGGTGTACCATGAAGATGTAGTACCATGTCTGGACCAAATTGCAGACGACCAAAGTCGAAAGCCACAGTTGTTCTTGGTTTTAGTAATGCTGTTTCGTCAGTTGCACGTGTATCTGTATCTACAACTTTAATCTCACTGATAGAACGGATGAAAGTTGATTTACCAGCGCCTACTGTTCCCGTGACAACTAGTCGCATTATTTCCATGTTGATTTACTCCCTACTCTTCTGCTAGTTTTACCGCGCGAACAACCTGCTTTGGTTAAGGCGATCGCATAAGCCTTATGTCTGATGACCTCTTCCATACCTAAAATTGCTACTTTAAAGCAGAGAATACTATTAAAATTGCTTAGTTCTTGTCGCAATACATGTGGCATATCTCAACCTCAACTTGTAGTTTGATAACTAGAGTCTGGCAACCCAATTCTAAAAAATACAATCTCTAGATGGATACGCCAAAATCCAATTTTCAAACTATGTTTTCATTCACGTTCCAGTCAGAAGGGAACTCCATAATATAGATTCTTATCTAAACCTTCCTCTTTTACTAAATTATGTTTGACTAAAAGAAATGGCATACCGAGAAATCACTGATTTTTTCTTATTGGTTATATAAGGTAAGCAGATATTTTAAGATAAATATATCTTTTGTAAGATAAATGTATATTTATTACTAACAACATGTATTTACTATGAACCTAACTTAAAAATTACTATATCTAACCACAGACCATGCTGTTCTCACAGTCTGGTCTTATATATTTAGAAATTCTTTAAAGACAATTTGTAGGGTTTACCGTACTAAAAAATATCAACTTCTACACCTAAAAATACACTCACTTTCTGGGTCGGTAATCATCATTTTAATTGTACTCAAAACAGAATTTACACCTTTTTAGGTAATAACTAATATGAGATTAAAGCAAGCAATTAAACTCTGAATTAAACAAGATAAGACAAAGGATCAATTTTTGTACAGTGGATACACCAAATTGCTTGACTTAATTTGTCAGTCATGTCACCGATTGAGCCAACAAGACAGCTTTCTTGCCAAAAATGGCATGATCCAGTAGCTCTGGATGACAACTAACGCCGTTGTTACAAGCAATCCAACGAGTAAGCCTGCTGTTAATTGGGGTTTCATCTGGGGCAATTATAATGACACCAGAGATTACATCGGTGCAGATGTGTGGTGGTTTAGCTTCATTATAGGTAAGTGCCTTGCTTTACTAAGCTCAAGGATTTCCGGACTGATTGATTTTTAAAAGATCATATGACATAATGCTTAACGATAAACTTAATATACTATAAACCTATCGACTTAAAGTACTTAATGAGGTGATGAAAATTTATTGGATTGGTTTTCTCACATTGGTTTCAGCAGAAAACTACCCCACTGACTTATCCTCCCAATCACTTGATTCCCCATTGAGCAAATGTTTGCCTTGACCAGTTCATAACCTCGTTTGTTCACCCTAATTTATGAGTTTGGAGAACTTTGTATGACAGCCATAACATTAAGCGTATCTACTGTTAAGCCTCTGGGCGATCGCGTCTTCATTAAGGTCAGTGAATCTGAGGAGAAAACAGTGGGCGGCATTCTTCTACCTGATAGCGCTAAGGAGAAGCCGCAGGTCGGTGAAATTGTTGCCGTGGGTCCTGGCAAGCGCAATGATGACGGCACCCGTCAAGAGATTGATATTGCAGTTGGCAATCAGGTCCTCTACTCCAAGTATGCTGGCACCGATATCAAGCTTGGTACGCAGGAGTATGTGCTGTTGTCTGAAAAGGACATTCTGGCAATTGTTTCATAGTTGATTGCCGTATTAACTGATCCACTTACACACTATAGGGAAAACTCGAATCACTATGGCTAAGCGCATCATTTACAACGAAAATGCTCGTCGTGCTCTGGAAAAAGGAATTGACATTCTTGCTGAAGCAGTAGCAGTGACTCTGGGTCCTAAAGGTCGTAACGTTGTTTTGGAAAAGAAGTTTGGTGCTCCTCAAATCGTCAATGACGGAGTCACCATCGCTAAAGAAATTGAACTGGAAGACCACGTTGAAAACACGGGTGTAGCTCTAATCCGTCAAGCCGCTTCCAAAACCAACGATGCTGCCGGAGATGGCACCACAACTGCAACGGTTCTAGCTCACGCCATTGTCAAAGAAGGATTACGGAATGTAGCTGCAGGTGCAAATGCAATTCAACTCAAGCGTGGTATCGACAAAGCTACAAGTTTTTTGGTAGACAAGATCAAAGAACATGCTCGCTCCGTGGAAGACTCTAAGGCGATCGCTCAGGTCGCTGCCATCTCTGCGGGAAACGATGAAGTTGTGGGTGCTTTGATTGCAGAAGCATTAGATAAGGTTGGCCGTGAGGGAGTGATTTCTCTGGAAGAAGGCAAGTCGGTCACCACTGAACTGGAAGTCACAGAAGGGTTGAACTTCGACAAGGGCTATATCTCTCCCTATTTTGCGACAGATGCCGAGCGGTTAGAAGCAGTGCTGGATGAGCCATTCCTACTGATTACGGATAAAAAGATTACTCTAGTGCAAGATCTGGTACCTGTGCTCGAGCAGGTTGCTCGTGCAGGTCGCCCGTTGCTGATCATCGCAGAAGATATTGAAAAAGAGGCACTAGCAACGCTGGTCGTGAATCGGCTACGGGGGGTGTTGAATGTGGCAGCAGTGAAAGCACCTGGGTTTGGCGATCGCCGTAAGGCTATCCTGGAAGATATTGCCATTCTTACAGGGGGGCAAGTCATTACGGAAGATGCTGGTCTGAAGTTGGATGCAACCAAACTTGACCAACTCGGTAAAGCTCGCCGAGTCACTATCACAAAGGATAATACGACCCTCGTTGCCGATGGTAACGAAGCCTCTGTGAAAGCTCGGGTGGAGCAAATCCGTCGGCAAATTGAAGAAACCGAGTCTTCGTATGACAAAGAGAAGTTGCAAGAGCGTTTAGCAAAACTATCAGGTGGTGTTGCAGTTGTCAAAGTCGGTGCTGCTACTGAAACCGAACTCAAAGACCGTAAACTGCGTCTAGAAGATGCTATTAATGCTACTAAAGCTGCTGTCGAAGAGGGTATTGTTCCTGGTGGTGGTACGACGCTGGCTCATCTGGCTCCTGGATTGGAAAGCTGGGCAAAGTCTACTCTAGTGGGTGAAGAGTTAACGGGGGCGTTGATTGTGTCTCGGGCACTCACTGCACCTCTAAAGCGGATTGCAGAAAATGCTGGTCAAAACGGTGCAGTTATTGCGGAGCGAGTCAAAGAGAAGGACTTCAATGTGGGCTACGATGCAACGAATGATGAGTTCGTCGATTTGTTTGAAGCAGGGATTGTTGACCCCGCTAAGGTGACCCGTTCAGCAGTGCAGAATGCAGCTTCAATTGCAGGTATGGTACTGACCACTGAAGCAATTGTAGTTGATAAGCCGGAACCGAAGGATGTTGCTCCTGCTGCTCCTGGTGCTGGTGGCTTTGGTGGCGACTTCGATTACTAGAGCCATCTTTGTAACGGCGAAAGTTTTTGCATTTTTACTTAATTTGAAGGGGTGATCTTAACATTTGGGATGATCACCTCTTCTTTCTTATTTTCAAGTTTTTCTGCATGAGTACTGTGACTTAATCTGGCTTGTAAGTAGTTATCAACAACACCTTAAGCAGTGGTGAAAAAATCTACCTTATAGAATATTGAATTGAGAGTTGCAGTTGATCTCCTGATAGAGAAGAAGGCTGAGTTGTTGAGCTAGCCTTACTTCTATAAACTTACTTGTATTACTCTGTTAACTGCCAAATTATACGGTTATTACTTAATAAACAAAAAGAATTCTTTTAAAAAAGATACATTTTGATAGGAGTTTATTGATAATGGAAGTTCCAAATGCACTCTTAAATCTAGTTTTAGACTACTTATTGCGTCAAGCCGATACTGGTGATCAAGAAGCAGAAGCATTGCTGGATGAATTAAACGAATTGAATATACCTATACAGGCAAAAGAATTGACATCAAGGTAGGTCATTATGCAAGGCTTTCGGTTAGGTTCTATTTTTGGTTTTGAGATCCGGGTTGACCTGTCTTGGTTCATTATTTTCTTTCTTATACTCTGGACTTTAACAGTCAACATATTTCCATACGACTTTCCAGGATTGTCTAACAGCACTTATATTCTCATGGGTATAGCAGGAACACTGCTGTTCTTCATATCGCTGATATTGCATGAACTGTCCCACTCTCTAGTTGCACAAACTAAGGGAATCCCAGTGGAAGGCATCACCTTGTTTGCCTTTGGTGGAGTATCACACACACGCATGGATGCTGAGACTCCTGGTGATGAATTTCAGATTGCTGTTGTCGGACCATTGACAAGTTTATTGCTTGCTGCTTTTTTCAGTCTGCTTTGGTGGATTGGCTCCAATGCAGGGTGGAGTGTGGCTATAACAGGAGTAGCTGCTTATCTTTCCTCCATCAATGTTATTCTGGCAGGCTTTAATCTGCTGCCTGGTTTTCCTCTCGATGGGGGTCGGCTGTTCCGTTCAATTGTTTGGAAAGTAACTGGCAATCTTACTAAAGCTACCCGCCTTGCCACAACTGGTGGCAGAGTGTTGGGTTACCTGCTAATTGGTTTGGGTATCTGGCAGGTTTTTGGGACAAATCTGCTTGGCGGACTTTGGTTTATCTTAATTGGTTGGTTCTTGAACAATGCTGCAGAATTCAGCTATCAAGAACTTATTCTGCGCAAAGGCTTAGCGGGTTTGCATGCTCAACAACTGATGACTCCAAGACCAGAAACAGTACCCTCTAATCTCAAACTCCAAGAGTTTGTCGATGAGTATTTGCTGAAACGTCACTATCAAGCATTTCCCGTGACTCAAGACGGTCATCCGATTGGGATCATCACCCTCAATCAGGTTAAGGACGTGCCGCGACAAGAGTGGATACAACACACAGTTGAGGAGACTATGACTCCCACACAACCAGGCATCACCGCTCGTCCAGAAGAGGATATGTCTCAGGTATTGCAAAAGATGCAAGAATCAGGGTCAAGTCGGGTACTTGTAACATCTAACGGAAAACTAGAGGGCATCATCACGGCTAGCGATATTGCAAACTGGCTGCAACGCAGACAGGATTTGGGGATGCAGGAAGGGTGATCAAAGGATTTATAAAGTAATCAAATCATCAGAATGGAATCAAAGACTATGTGTAGCCAGAGCAATCCCACAAATCTGAGTTTAAATCATTACCAGTTTCCCACAACAGTTAGTAAATGTTGGTGGCAGAGGTTTGCAAAGTGCTTGTTCATCCTGTTAATGAGCATAAGTATTGGGCTGGTTAATGGTTGGTCAATCTCCGCTCAAGCCTTGCCATTTCAGCAGAGGTTAACTCCTAAAAGTGAGGCTAGCGCGGAAGCTAACTTTGTCACCAAAGCTGTGAATGATGTGGAGGGTGCTGTTGTTCAGGTGAATGTATCCCGCACCTTAACAGAAGATGTGCCAGCTTTTTTAAAGCCTTTCTTAGGTGGAGGACAACCATTGCCACCCTCTACCCCCGTTTTACGTGGTATTGGCTCTGGTTTTGTTATCGATCCGTCTGGGCTGATTCTTACGAATGCTCATGTGGTAGACAAAGCAGATACAGTAACAGTATCTTTTCAAAATGGTCATATTTTACGAGGTAAAGTTCTAGGAAAAGATCCAGTGACGGATGTGGCAGTGATTCAGGTGCCAGCAAAAAACTTGCCTACAGTAACGATTGGAAATTCTGACCAAGTTAGGCAGGGACAATGGGCGATCGCAATTGGAAATCCCTTGGGTTTACAGGAAACTGTGACAGTCGGCGTCATTAGCGGTACTGACCGTTCCAGCCTAGCGATTGGTATACCCGATAAACGCATAGGCTTTCTTCAAACTGATGCCGCAATTAACCCTGGTAATTCTGGCGGACCTTTGTTAAATGCAAAAGGAGAAGTCATCGGTATCAACACGGCTATTATTGGAGGAGCACAAGGGCTTGGCTTTGCCATTCCCATCAATACGGCACAACACATTGCACAACAGATCATTACAAAAGGATGGGTTGAACATCCTTACATTGGGATTCAGATGGTTGCCCTCAATCCTCAAGTCAAGCAGTTTATCAACTCTTCTCCTAATAGTGGCATGCAGGTTGAGGAAGACGAAGGAATCTTGGTAGTTCAAGTTGGAAGAGACTCACCAGCTGCTAAAGCCGGATTACGCCCAGGTGATGTCATTGAGGCGATCAATAATCAACGGGTAACCAACGCCAATAAAGTTCAGCAGCTTGTAGATCAGGCTGGTGTTGGTAGCCAGTTACAGGTGAAAGTGCGGCGAAATGGGCGGACTGCATCAGTTGCGCTCAAACCAGAACAACTTCCCGAAATTTCAACCCGCTAGCTTGACCGAAAAGGAGCTTTTTATGGGGCAATCGGGTAAATACTCCACGCGCAATAGTTCTGCTCCTTCTACTTTAGAAGGAATGGATTTTTCCAATGCTGAGCATCGCCTGGTTGTTATTATCGGTGCTGGGCCAGCGGGATTCACTGCTGCTATCTATACAGCACGAGCCAATCTCGCTCCACTGCTATTACGAGGACCTATACCAGGGGGGCAGTTAGTATTGACTACAGATGTAGAAAACTATCCAGGTTTTGCGAGTGGCGTTTTGGGTCCTGAACTAATGCAAATATTTGAGGCGCAAGCTGTTCGATTTGGCACAGATTTACGAGATGGCACTGTGACATCTGTAGATTTTTCGCAACGACCATTTCGTCTATGCATAGATAACAAGCAACCTTTAGTCGCTGATGCTGTCATTATCGCAACGGGTGCGACAGCAAAATCACTTGGGTTGGCAAATGAACTGCGTTTGAGGGGTCGAGGTGTATCCTCTTGTGCAACTTGCGATGGTGCTTTCTTCCGAAATCAGGAAGTTGCTGTTGTTGGTGGTGGAGATACAGCTGTGGAAGATGCACTCTTCTTGGTACGTTTTGCTGAACGAGTTTATGTAATTCACCGTCGAAACCAACTACGAGCCTCAAAAATTTTGCAACAGCGAGCGTTTGCCAAGGAAAAGATTACTTTTATTTGGAACACTGTGGTGGACGATGTGCTAGGAGACAATGAAGTTGAGGGATTAATCTTGAAAAATGTGACTACTGAAGAAACATCGACTCTAGACGTCAAGGGATTGTTCGTAGCGATTAGCTATCAACCTAATACAGAAATTTTCAAGGGATGGCTAGAGATGAACAAGCTGGGATATATCCGGACTCGGTGTGATTCAACATATACTAGCATTGATGGTGTCTTTGCGTGTGGAGATGCACAGGATCATGTATATCGACAAGCCATCACAGCAGCTGGCACGGGTTGTATGGCAGCGATTGATGCTGAGCGTTGGTTGACTCGAGAATCTCAAGGAGAGGAAATTGTGACCGAACAAAAATACACTTGTGGGTGATGTCAAAATTGAGAATGGTTTGATACGCTTAACCCAATCCATTGGCGTCCCCCCTTTCCAGAGGGGACTAGAAGGAGTTCTATGAAAGCCAATTGCGGCTGAGACTTATGCTCCCACAGGTTGAACAGATGTTGGGAGCATGGATGGGTCGATCGCAATTCCCAAGCCTTCTGCTACACGGCGACCGTAGTTCACATCTGCTCGGAAGAAATGGCAGAGTTGACGCATTTGAATATCAGATCGTGCCTGACTCAAACTGCCCACAATGTTTTTGATGAGACGCTCCTGTTGATCGGGTGTCATCAGCCGATACAGCTCTCCCGCTTGGGTGTAATCGTCATTTCCTGCACGGTGATCATAGCGATCAACTTTGACATTGCCTAAATCCAAAGCTGGCTCTGCATATGCAGGATTTTGCTTGGGTGTGTCCTCATAGCTGTTGGGTTCATAGTTGGGTGTATTGCCTCCGTTGGTACCTAATGCCATAGCACCATCACGCTGGTAGTGCATCACAGGGCACTTTGGTTGATTGACAGGTAATTGCTGATAATTTGCACCGATACGATAGCGGTGAGCATCAGGATAAGATAGGATGCGAGCTTGTAATACTTTATCGGGAGAGAAGCCAATACCAGGAACGATGTTAGAAGGAGAAAAAGCAGCTTGCTCAACTTCAGCAAAGTAGTTTTGAGGATTCCGGTTGAGTTCGAGAATACCTACGTCAATCAATGGATATTCTGAGTGTTTCCAAACCTTCGTTAAGTCAAACGGATTATCCCGATGGCGCGCTGCCTGTTCCTCAGTCATGACCTGAATACAGACTCTCCATTGAGGATAGTCTTGACGCTCAATCGCTTCAAACAAGTCACGGGTTGCATGGTCAGGATCTTCACCTTTAACTCGGACTGCTTCTTCTGCTGTAAAATTTTCAATACCCTGACGGGTTTTGAAATGGAATTTGCACCACACTCGTTCTCCTTGAGCATTGATTAGGCTAAACGTGTGACTACCGTAGCCGTTCATGTGTCGATAGCTTTTGGGAGTACCGCGATCGGAAAACAGAATTGTGACCTGATGCAAAGCCTCTGGACTCAGTGACCAGAAATCCCATATGGCATTGGGATCTTTATAATTTGTCTGCGGATTGCGTTTTTGCGTGTGAATGAAATCCGGAAACTTGAGGGGATCACGAATAAAGAAAACCGGCGTATTGTTGCCTGTCAAATCCCAGTTGCCTTCTTCAGTATAGAACTTAACAGCAAATCCTCTAGGGTCACGCTCAGCGTCAGCTGAACCTTTTTCTCCTCCCACAGTAGAGAACCGTAACAGAACTGGGGTTTCTTTCCCAATCTCTGAAAAAACTTTGGCCTTACTGTAACGAGTAATGTCGTGAGTGACAGTGAACTTGCCAAACGCAGCGGCTCCTTTTGCATGAACAACACGCTCAGGAATCCGTTCCCGGTTGAAGTGAGCTAGTTTCTCTATCAGGTGAAAATCCTGCATCAGCACTGGACCACGATCACCTGCTGTTAACGAGTTCTGATTATCTGCAACCGGAATTCCATCAGCAGTCGTCAATGTTTTAGGGTCTGCCATAGTGGTGCTTTCTCCATCAATTTACTGAGATGTTGTCATGACTGCTCAGTAGGTCGAGCTTAAACTCATGAATAACAATATTATTCATAGTCGTTATGAGTTTACTTTAATATCGTAGTCGAAATGACTTTGAGATAGCAGGCTCTAAACAAAGACTGTAATAAATTGTAATATTTGCTCCAGGTCTAAAAAAAAGCTAGCGCAACTAGTATCTGCTAGACAATGGTAGAAACAATTCTGAAAGGGGAATAATTTTTCGTAACGCACAAAATATTAGTGGGCTAAGTGCATGACAATTAAGATCTTACTTACATCATTAGTCAAGTGTGCCTAGCCCTCGCCACATCTACATCATAGGTTCTAGTAGATAGGTAAAATTCTTCTAGCACGTAACCACACCTGAGGTGCGGAGTCGTTTACCAATTATTGCTATATGCGCTGTAACCATAGGCTAAAGTTTCTTTCATCGTGGCTGATGGTTTGAGGCTTCTATTGATGGTTGTAGCAAAAGGCACAGGAATTCCTTTAATTTTCTGCGGTAAGATTGCATACTCTTGTGTTGGTTCAACAGTATATTGTGGACACTTGGTTGTGATTCCAGAAGCAGTTAACATTGCTTTGATTTCATCTGCCGAATATTGCTTTAGATAAACTGGATTTTGCTTGACTGGATTTAGCCTTCTCACAAAATTATGGATCTGATGAGAAGGACAAGATTTATTGTGGAAAGAATGATTAAAAATAAAAATACCACCTGGCTTAAGAACACGTGATATTTCCACTAAGAGGTTTCTAATTTGTGCATCTGGTATGTGCATAAATACACAGTTAGAAATCACCAAGTCTATAGAATTATCTTCTATAGGTAGTAGTTCTGCGGAAGCACAGATGACATGAAATTCCGCACCAGGGAAAAAATCGTATTCTTGCTTACACTTAAGTAATCGACGCAACAGAGATTCAGAAATATCAATACCATAATATCTCTGACAGCGCAGATTTTTGTCTTTAGAAAGAAATAAAGGAATCCTACCGTAACCACAGCCAATTTCAAGAATAGAATCAACCGATTTGTTGACAGGAAATTTAAGCCAAGTGCCACCCGGTCTGCCAGTTAAAAGTGTATAGTCTTGTTTTATTGGTGATGTTTCTGCAGCTTGCTCAATCTTTTGAGAGCCATAGTATGTCTTGCCGATTTTGTCCCATCGTTGCTTTTGTTCAGTACTGTTCAACTGTTGATAGTCTTTCGGAAAATAAATGCCATCCCGAAGCAGAAAGTCATTCAGACTGATTTTGGTGTTAAATAGCGAACTCATGAAATGATTCCTGATGAAGAGCGAAGTCTATTTTACTTGTTCTAAGTTATACTCCGAACTCAAGATTAACCGCAAGTGTTCCATGAGTGGGTTGAAAATTTAATGAGACTAAACACCAGGTAAACAACCTAGCGATAAGACTATTTGTTGCTTCGAGTGCTTTTATGGTTAAATAGTTAATTATTATAGATTTAACTATTTCAAAAACTCGGTTTCCGCATGGGTTTTGGGTTGAAACCAGATCTATTGTCGCAGAAACCGAGTTTGTTTGTGCTAGTCCTATTTGTAGTGGAACGAAAACCTGAGGCTGATATGTCGGAAGTGTCACAAGGGAAACGAGTGGTAGTTGTGGGTGCTGGTTGGGCTGGTTTAGGAGCATCCTACCATTTGGCAAAACAAGGTTACGATGTGACACTTCTAGAAGCAGGTTCCTATCCTGGTGGATTAGTAGCAGGCTGGAAAACATCTGCAGGACGTTCTGTAGAAGCAGGTATTCATGGTTTTTGGTTTCCTTATAGAAACATTTTTTCTCTAATAAATGAATTAGGAATTAGTCCTTTCACGACTTGGACTCGTTCCGCTCAATATTCTCCTTTAGGGTTGGAAGTTGAATCACCCATTTTTCAGAACTTGCCACGACTCCCAACACCTTTGGGGACTTTTCTCTACACCCAGTTTAAGCGCCTACCATTGGTTGACCGTCTTAGCGCCCTGCCTTTACTTTATGCCGTTATTGATTTTGACAATTCCAGTGAAGCTTGGCGACGTTATGACTTTGTAACTGCACGGGAATTGTTCAAAGATTTTGGTGTATCTGCACGATTGTATCGTGACTCTTTCGAGCCAATGTTACTGGTAGGCTTGTTTGCCCCTGGAGAACAGTGTTCTGCAGCGGCTGCGTTAGGGATGCTTTATTTTTTCATTCTGGCGCACCAACATGATTTTGATGTAGTTTGGTGTCGAGGAACCGTAGGAGAAAAAATCTTTCGTCCTTGGTTGGAACGCATTGAAAAAGCTGGAGCAAGAGTTTTTACAAACCATAGAGTTACTGATTTGATTGTTGGTAGTGATAATCAGGTAACAGGGGTCGTCTGTGGTAGTGAAGTGTTTGATGCTGATGCAGTGATTTTTGCAGTTGGCATCACTGCCATGAAAAAGATTTTATTCGGCAGTCCCAGCTTACAAAGCCGGAATGAGTTTCGTGATTTGAGTAATTTGGGAGCAATTGACGTTCTGGCGACTCGGTTATGGTTTGACCGTAAAGTTCATATTCCTCGTCCCTCTAATGCTTGTTTTGGCTTTGATCAAACCACAGGATGGACATTTTTTGATTTAAACACGCTGCACGATGAATATCAGCATGAACCAGGAACAGTTGTGGAGGCCGATTTTTATCACGCCAACCAATTTATACATCTTGATGATGTGCAGATTGTGTCAATTATCCAGCGCTATTTAGCAAGTTGTGTACCAGAGTTCCGATATGCAAAAGTCATTGACCGTAGCGTGATTCGTTTACCGCAGGCAGTATCTCACTTTGCGCCTGGTAGCTATCGTTATATGTTGCCAGGAAAAACCAGTTTTAAAAATGTCTTTATGAGTGGAGACTGGATTGCCAACCACCATGGGTCATGGTCACAAGAAAAGGCTTATTTGACTGGCTTAGAAGCAGCAAATTTAGTTATTTCTCATTTAGGAAAAGGGTCGCCAGCAAAAATTTTACCTGTTGAAACAGATGAAATGCATATTCAATTTGCACGGATGTTAAATACAACCGTACGCCAGCTTGGAAAATCTATCGTGCCTGATTTTTGGTTGCCCTAGTGGAGACGTTGCATGCAACGTCTCCACACCTACATGATTTATCTTCGTTTGGGATGTAATGCATCGAGTCCTTGCTTTATCCAACACAAGCACTCATATTCTGATTTAAATAATTTTGGTGGTGCAATATTGTTCAATGAGTCAGGTGGATAATGATCGTAAAAATATTTACCATCCTGTCGGAAGAGAATTATCAAATTATTGTTGTAGATGTAGCGGAACTTAAAATTATCCTTTTGACTAACAAATTCTGCATGTTTGTCAATATGTTCTTTAGCAATATCAATGATATTATCGATACTACTGCCGCAAATTCCCGCTGGGTTTTCTGCTTTATGAAAACGGCTTTGACGTCCGATTTCAGATAGCAATTTGTACGAATAAATTTCGTAGCTATCAACTTTCCCAAAAACAAACGGAACAATGAGATACCCCTGATATGAAACGGAGTGTTCGTAAAGATGACGACTCATCTTATCTCCTTTAGTTGTAGTACAAAACATTATTCTGTCATTGACAGAATAATATGCGGATTTAATAACTTCATGAGACTATTTGAGAAGCAACATACCTAGTTAGGAGAGGCATTTTTAAGAAGAAGCCGGAAATTTGATCTAGTAAGCTTACTTCTTAGTTGCTTATAGCTTCTTTTTATCAGCTTAGCATAACTCGTTAAATAACAAAACTCTTCCTATTATTACGTTTATTTCCGTAAGGTTACAACTTAGTTAAAAACCTCGAATTGTCTATTTAAATTATAGTTTATTTAAATATGTCTAACATTTGGCTCAAAAAACACTACCCTTACTTACCACAGACTGAGTTGCTGAGGAGGGTTGTTAAGATCATTCCAAGGTAGAGAAGGAACTGCTACACCACTCTGTTCTAACAAATTTTGAAAGTAACGGGCTGTATTGGGCGATCGCTCTTCTAGAGGACAGTGAACAAAGAAGTATATCTGCGTTCCCTGGCGTAACCACTGCTGAATGTGATTCACCCACTCTTCCATAAAAGGCTGATTCACAGACAAATTAGGATGAGAAATAAAGCGAATTAAGCTAAAAGGCGCTGTGACGCTGAATTTTACTGGCAATTTGGGTTTGCGTCGCTCAGATTGTAATTGAGGATCATCATCTCCAGTATAAATCGGACGGGAGTCTAGCAAGACTCTGCCAACACTGAGCTTTTCTAAAAGTGCTGTCAACTCACTAGCATAGGGCTCTGTAAACCAGTTTTGATGACGAACTTCTAAAGCCAAAGGAGCTTGATTTTGTGGCCAAGCTTCAAGAAACGCCGTCAGATCGTCTATTGATGTAGGTGCATAACTAGGCGGTAGCTGAGCAAAGATAGGTCCAAGACGATTACCCAAAGGACTCATCCCTTGTAGAAATTGCAAAGCGTCAGGTATACAAGGTTGAAGTTTTCCCTTGTGGGTGATATCTCGTGGCAATTTCAGGCAAAATTTAAAACCTGATGGTGTCTCAGCCGCCCAACGGGTGACAGTCTCCTGATTAGGTACAGCATAAAACGTGGTGTTGCCTTCAACTGTAGAGAAGCGTCGGCTATAAAGATGCAAAAAGTCCGCAGAACGAGTCCCTTGGGGATAAAGTTCGCCTACCCAACCTTTGTATGCCCAAACAGCACAACCAATAAAAAAGCTCACAACTATTCATCCCAATAAGTGTTCATTCTTCAATGATGAACGCTTTAGAGAGATTTTTACTAGTCTAGTGGATATATTGTATGGGATACTAATTGTTAGACTAGCTAATTATCAGGTGCAAATTTGAATCCATGAAGGAACTGATACAACAGGACGGATCTCAACAACTCACTACTGAGAGAGCCGTTGCGTTAGAGGTAAACTCACTTACTCGCCACTATGGGAAGGTGACAGCAGTAGATGCTTTAAGCTTTACTGTAGAACGTGGTGAGGTGTTTGGCTTACTCGGACCCAACGGTGCAGGCAAGAGTACGGTCATTAAAATGCTGACAACCCTACTGCCTCCAAGTTCTGGACAGGCAGTGATTGCCGGATTTGATGTCACTCATCAAGCAACAAGAGTAAGACGTATTATTGGCTATATTCCTCAAGCACTTTCTGCGGATGGTAGTCTGACTGGTTATGAAAATCTGCTGATTTTTGCCAAGTTATACGATATTCCCCGATCCAAGCGGGAGCAGCGTATCCGGGAGGCTCTAATCTTTATGGGTCTACAGGATGCAGCAGATAGATTGGTACGAAATTACTCAGGGGGAATGATTCGAAAGTTGGAAATTGCACAGTCCATTTTGCATTACCCTCAGATTCTGTTTCTTGATGAGCCAACTGTGGGTTTAGACCCAATAGCACGTAGTCAGGTATGGGAGCTTGTGCAACAACTGCGTACGGAATATGGCACTACTGTACTTTTAACCACTCATTTTTTAGACGAAGCAGACAGTTTGTGTCATCGAGTGGCAATTATGCATCGGGGTAAGCTTGTAGTGACTGGTACACCAACAGAATTGAAAGCTTCCTTAGATAATACTCATGCCACGTTGGATGACGTTTTTATCAAATATACAGGTGATCTACTAACATCAGGAGCCAGTTACCGTGAGACATCAAAAATCAGACGTGCTGCTCGCCGATTGGGTTAACAGGCGACCAACTTATTTTGCAAGTTTGCTAGTTGCAATCTCAGAGTTGATAAAAAAGACGGGTGTCATTGTTGAGTTAGAAGTACGTAAGTTACTCCATGATCCCAGTGACATATTATTACGTACTGCACAACCAGTGCTATGGCTGCTGATTTTTGGACAAGTGTTTACTCGGGTGCGTGCTATTCCTACGAATGGGATACCCTACCTAGACTTCATGTCTGCCGGAATTCTGGCTCAGAGTGTGCTATTCATGGCAATTTTCACTGGTGGTATGTCGATTATTTGGGAGCGCGACTTAGGAATTGTCCACAAACTCATGGCGAGTCCGACTCCTCGTGTAGCACTCATTCTAGGCAAATCTATTGCCTCTGGAATCCGAAGCTTATTTCAGGTCATCATTGTCTATGGGCTATCGCTACTATTAGGTGTGAAGTTGAATTTTCATCCCTTATCCCTGTTGGCTGTGATCTTGATTGTCCTTCTGGGAGCACTTTGTTTCTCAACTTTTTCAATGATCATTGCCTGTCTGGTGAAGACACGCGATCGCTTTACAGGAATTGGGCAGTTATTAACCATGCCATTGTTTTTTGCGAGTAACGCAATCTATCCTATTTCATTAATGCCAGGATGGTTAAAAGTGGTTTCACATCTCAATCCTTTAACATACCAGGTTGATGCTCTGCGAGGTACGATGCTGACAAATGGGCATAGTACATATGGGTTGTCTGTGGACTTTGCAGTTTTGTTATTTGTGGTAGTCGTTCTAACTCTCATCTGTGGACGACTTTATCCACGAGTAGCGATGTAATATTAAGCGTTTTTTAGTCTGTTAATAGAATCACAAATGTTTTTTCTTTGTGACTTTTCTGTTAGTTTTTGTTAATTGAAAAGTAAGGGTACAAAAACTGTACTCTTATTTTTTTGAAGCATGTTCTTATGATTTTGTCTATTTATTAATAGATGTTTTTACATAAAATTTATAATGCTTTTACACAATGTTTTTATTTTAGAATAAATCGCGTATTTAAACAAAAATTAACCTTTCTTTAAGCACTCCTTTACTGTTTAAATATTAGTTTTGTATTATTTTTTGTATTGTTCTACTCTTGATGAAACAATCATTTTCATCTAAGTAAAGCAAAAATATTAAATCTTGAAAAGAGTTATTAACTAACACAAAAAAAGTGTTAATAGGCTTAACAGTAAGATGTTTCTTTTATAGGAAAAGCCTTTTGCTAATAATTCTTTTGAATCGGAGTATTATTGATTGACATGAAAGACATCAGGTTTCCCAAATTAACTCTGCAAGTTATACCAGCTTTGGTCAGTTTCCTGTTAGTAAATGCTTTAAGTATTAGTGGATTAACAACTAATCAACGAGCTTATGCTAAAGATTCTGAGTCTCACGATCAGCCCAACAATAAGCATGTACTGATACTTTCAATTGATGGGCTGCATCAAGCAGATTTAGAGGACTCTAAACTAGCAGGAGACTTTAGCAATATTTTTGCTCTGGCTCGTCGTGGGATCTCTTACACGAATGCTTCTACTAGCGAACCATCAGATTCTTTTCCTGGAACTCTGGCGTACTTAACAGGTGCTGGTCCGAAAACCACAGGTGTTTACTACGATGACAGCTATGCTCGCAACTTGATTGCACCAGGAGGTAATACAAACACACCTCCAGGTACAGAAGCCCAATTTGCTGAGAATATTGATAAGAACTCGGATCTACTAAGTGGCGGTGGAGATTTTAGTGTTGGCAGCATTGACCCAGCTAAGTTACCACTAGATAGCAATGGCAATCCTGTATATCCTCACCAATACCTCAAGGTCAATACAATCTTTAATGTTGCTCACGATGCGGGTTTGTACACAGCTTTCTCCGATAAGCATCCAGCTTACGACATTGCCAATGGTCCTAGTGGCAATGGAATAGATGATTTCTATGCCCCAGAAATCAACGCCCTAGTAGCACTCGAAGATGGCAAGTTGGTTGATAAATCTACAGCCAAAGACCCCAGCAAGCTGACTTTCAAGACAACGACTAACGATTACAAACTGACTGAAGCTTACGATGATCTGAAGGTCAATGCAATCATCAACGAAATTAACGGTTTGAACTCCAAAGGCACATCTGCTAAGGTCGTACCTGCTATCTTTGCAATGAACTTCCAAGCAGTCAGTGTTGCACAGAAGGACTTAGCAAATGGGGGTATTGCATCGGATGGTACTCCTTCAACTGAGTTGGAAGATGCCATTAAGCACACCGATACCAGCATTGGTAAGATTATCAATGCACTCAAACAAAGACATCTACTAGACTCAACCTTAGTCATATTAACCGCTAAACATGGTCAAAGTCCCCGTATAGGTGCAGCGACTCTGATCAAGGACAATATTTATACAGATCCACTCACTCAAGCAGGTATCAAAGTAGCACAGGCAACACAGGATGATGTAGCGTTGCTGTGGTTAGACAAATCCAGTCAAGCAAATGATGCCGCCAAGATTCTCAACTCTCTCAAAGATTCCAACCCTAACTCAGGAATTGACACTGTTTTAGTAGGCGACGCTTTGCGGACAGCAGGTTTTGGTGATCCTAGTGATGGACGGACACCAGACTTAATTGTGAAACTCAAGCCAGGGTTTGTGCTAGTTGGTAATCCCGCTACATCCAACAAACGAGCAGAGCATGGTGGTTTATCAGAAGATGATACCCATGTGCCATTGATCATCAGTGGAGACAATCTGACCAAAAAACTGCAAGGAACGACGCAAACACAACCAGTGAAGACAACTCAAATTGCAGTAACAGTACTCGAAGCACTAGGGTTAGACCCTGACAATCTACAAGGTGCAGTGGCAGAAAGTACCCGACCACTACCAGGCCTAAAGATCAAGGAATCACGTAAATATAGTTGGTAAAAAAGATATCTTTAATACCACCACACTAGCAAAGAACCCCAGTTTCTTCAAGAAACCGGGGTTCTGACTAATTTCTGAGAGAATCCTTCCTTTTGCCATAAAAACTTAATCTTTTATGATCTTGTATTCAGTTTTGCTGTATTCCTAAAGTTTTGCTCCTTTTTCCAAGTGTCAGATAAACGTGGTGGCAATGTAGTGCTAGCAGCACTAGTATCTGAAATCTTCCCATCTACTGAGCTAGAGTTATTGCTGTTAGAAGTCGCAGGTTTTTTCTTCTCTATATAAAATGCTTCTTGTGGTGGAACCGATATCACTTCAACCTTAGGAGCCGATTCAGCATTTGCTCGAGTGTAACCTCCAACTAAAAGCAAGAGTGTCAATGTGATTAGACTCAGCTTGAGAAAGTTATAAGGATTGAATTTAAGGTGAATTGGCATAAAGGTGTTCATAGCAGATAGGATTAGAGTTTATAAAGATAGAGAAAAAGTGATTCAGTAATTTATTCAATTAAATCCCAGTCTTTATAGATCCACACTGGAAGTTACGGTTAATTCGGATAAAACATAGAAAGTTCATCTTTAGTATGTAAGAACTTAACACTGTCCGTTGGACGAGCACCTCACGTGTTAGCTACAAGTCTATAAGTTGCTTTTGTGGTTATCATTTATTTTTTTAATGTCAAGACAACTTGCTAGTCTGTAACATTTTTGTTATCCTCTTTTACATAAGTTAATATTTAAAAAACTGTTTTTTAAAGTACTGCTGCTGTATAGCTGCTAATCCACAACTATCTAACTTGCCTAGTATTTTTATTAGCATTTAGGTTTCTCCCAACACTTACCTCGGTTCACTGCACCGAGGTTTTTTGTTACTGTTTCTGTGGGAAGCTTAGAATCTCAGACGATTTTACCCTCGATCTCATGAACAGGTGCGTTACCCTGAAGAAGAGCCATTGTGGATCTTAAGCGTGTCTGAGAGAAACTAGCATGAGAAGGGCACTTCCTCATCTCAGTTTCTTTAACGGCAATTGCTTCAACAGAGGAAACTCCGCAAAGCATAAACTTCCTGTTGAGGAAAGTGTCTGTGGTATCTATTGTCTGTGTGGCTCGCTACCTTGAAAAACTCGCTGCTGTCCTCGCCTTGAACAAAGTAAGGTGGGATAGTTTATGTATTGATCTTTGGGGTAGAATTTCCAACTTGCACATTTACAAATTGCAGTGAAATAAGATAAAGAAAAGTAATAACCAAATGCGCTTAGACCAACCTTCTCAAAGAAAAACTTCTCAGGATTGTGCCGCGAGGCTGATGGAAACAATCCCATTAGTCATGAGAGTGATCCGGGCGGATATGCGTGCTCAAGGTGCTTCTACAATGTCTGTTCCACAATTTCGAGCACTAGCATTTCTTGATCGTCATCCTGGCGCTTCACTCTCTGAGGTTGCAGAACACGTAGGAGTCACACGTGCTACTGCATCAGCAACAATTGAACGACTTGTACAGCGAGATTTTGTGCATCGTAGTCATGACCCTCAAGAGCGACGGCGCGTTGTTCTCAGTCTAACTGAAGCAGGTCAGCATCATCTTCAGCAAGCTCGGGAGCATACTCGTACTCACATTGCTTACCTTCTCAAAAATCTTACAGAAGAACAGATCCTCTTAGTAGAAGAAGGATTAACTCTGTTAAAGCAAGTTTTTGAACCGATTAGTCATTCGTAACTCGTAATCAGCAACGCAATTACGAGTTATGAATTAACAATTAGGCATTATTTAGGGCTTGATAACGACCAAGTGCTATTAAAGGAAAGTACTGTTGATAGAGGTGATACTTCAGGTAAAAATGACTGGGAAAGCCAGTACCTGTGAATTCTACCTCGTTCCAACTACCATCTGAGTGTTGGGTTTCTAACAGGTAATCAACACCTCGTTCAATAGCAAGCTTTGCCAATTTGCCAGTTGCTTTACCTGCATCCATCAAGCCGATTAAAGCCCATGCTGTTTGAGATGCAGTACTCGGTCCTTGTCCTTTGAGG
>Ga0209062_1002934_pt1 | contig 21045 bp, 14 predicted proteins | sample Coa_R2_2_FD_187158 | JGI IMG/M metagenome (GOLD analysis project Ga0209062, IMG submission 187158) | Surface soil microbial communities from Centralia Pennsylvania, which are recovering from an underground coalmine fire - Coalmine... | ecosystem: Environmental > Terrestrial > Soil > Unclassified...
CAGCTCGCTCCCCGCGGTGCGCGTCGAGATCAATCCCTATTCGACCTTCAAATATGGCATCGGGCTCGAGGATATCCGTGCCGCGCTCGGCGCCGCCAATGCCAACAGTCCGAAGGGCGCGATCGAGGAAGGCGGCCGCCATTATCAAATCTACACCAATGATCAGGCACGCGCGGCGAGCCAGTACAGCTCGCTCATCATCGCCTATCGCAACGGCGCGCCGGTGCGCCTCTCCGATGTCGCGGAGGTCACGAATTCGGTCGAGGATCTGCGCAATCTCGGCCTTGCCAACGGCAAGCCGGGCGTGCTGCTCATCCTCTATCGCCAGCCCGGCGCCAACATCATCGAGACCGTCGATCGGGTGATGGACCTGCTGCCCGAGCTCCAGGCGTCGATCCCCGCCGATATCGACATCACGCCGACGCTCGACCGCACCACCACCATCCGCGGCTCGCTCCATGATGTCGAACTCACGCTGATGATCGCCATCGCGCTCGTCATCCTCGTGGTCTTCCTGTTCCTGCGCAATGTGCGGGCGACGATCATCCCCAGCGTCGCGGTGCCGGTATCGCTGCTCGGCACCTTTGGCGTGATGTATCTCCTCGGCTACAGCCTCGACAATCTTTCGCTGATGGCGCTCACCATCGCCACCGGCTTCGTGGTGGACGACGCCATCGTCGTGCTCGAGAACATCACGCGGCATCTCGAAGCCGGCATGCCGCGCCTGCAGGCGGCCTTGCAAGGCGCGCGCGAAGTGAGCTTCACCGTCCTGTCGATGAGCGCCTCGCTCATCGCGGTCTTCACCCCCATTCTGCTCATGGGCGGGATCGTCGGCCGGCTGTTCCGCGAATTCGCCCTGACGCTCTCGGTCGCCATCGTCGTCTCGCTGGTGGTGTCGCTCACCACGACGCCGATGATGTGCGCCTATTTCGTCAAGCGCCAGCGCGAGGAGACGCAAGGCCGCTTCTTCCGGCTGAGCGAGCGCGTCTTCGAGGCGATGCTCGGCTTCTATGAGCGCACGCTCACCCGCGCGCTGCGCCATTCGCTCACGACCTTGCTCACCTTGGTCGCCACCGTCGCCTTGATGGTCGTCCTTTATTGGAAGGTCGTTCCCTATGGCTTCTTCCCGCAGCAGGATACGGGACGGCTCATCGGGGGGCTCCAGGCCGATCAGAGCATCTCCTTCCAGCTCATGCGGCAGAAGCTCGCGCAATTCGTCTCGATCGTGCAGAAAGATCCCGCCGTCGACAGCGTCGTCGGCTTCACCGGCGGCCGCCAAACCAATTCGGGCTTCGTCTTCGTCTCGCTGAAGCCGCTGTCGCAGCGCAAGATCTCGGCCGACCAGGTCATCGCCCGCTTGCGACGCAAGCTGGCGCAGGTGCCGGGCGCCAGCCTTTTTCTGCAGGCATCGCAGGATATCCGCGTCGGCGGGCGGTCGAGCAATGCGCAATACCAATTCACGCTCCAGGGCGACGATCTCAACGAGCTCTATACCTGGGCGCCAAAGCTCGCCGACGCGCTCAAGAACCAACCCGAGCTCGCCGACGTCAATTCCGATCAGCAGCAGAACGGTCTCGAGACGGATCTCGTCATCGATCGCGCGACGGCGTCACGGCTGGGACTGACCACGAGCCAGATCGACCAGACGCTTTATGACGCGTTCGGGCAACGCCAGGTCTCGACGATCTACAACCCGCTCAACCAGTATCATGTGGTGATGGAGGTGGCGCCGGAATATTGGCAAAGCCCGGACACGCTCAACAACCTCTTCGTCAGCACCTCGGGAGGCGCGGTCAGCGGCTCGCACAGCACGAATGCGATTGCCGGAACCGTCTCGGCCAAGGCCGCGGGCGGCAAGGCGGCGCCGCTCACCGCCGCGCAAATCGCCAACGACACGGCGCGCAATCTTGCGACCAACGCGCTCGCCAATACCGGACACTCCGCGACATCGACCGGTGCCGCCGTCAGCACCAATGCCGAGACCATGGTGCCGCTCGCCAGCTTCGCCCGGTTCGGCCCCGGCAAGACGCCGCTCTCGGTCAATCATCAGGGCCCCTTCGTCGCCTCCACCATTTCCTTCAATCTTCCGCCGGGCAAAACGCTGAGCGATGCCGTGGCACGCATCGACGAGACCATGAACCGCATCGGCGTCCCCTCCTCCATCCATGGCCGCTTCTCGGGGACGGCGCAGGCATTTCAGCAGTCGCTCAAGAACGAGCCGATCCTGATCGCGGCGGCGATCGCCGCCATCTATATCGTGCTCGGCATCCTCTATGAGAGCTATGTGCACCCGCTGACGATTCTGTCGACCCTGCCTTCGGCGGGGCTCGGCGCCGTCCTGGCCTTGCTCGCCACCAACACGGAGTTCAGCATCATCGCGCTCATCGGCGTCATCCTGCTCATCGGCATCGTCAAGAAGAACGCGATCATGATGATCGATTTCGCGCTCGACGCCGAACGCAGCCAGCACCTGACCTCGCGGCAGGCGATCTATCAGGCCTGCCTCATGCGCTTTCGTCCCATCATGATGACGACGATGGCGGCGCTCTTCGGCGCGCTGCCGCTCGCCATCGGCTTCGGCGACGGCGCCGAGCTGCGCCGCCCGCTCGGCATCACCATCGTCGGCGGGCTCCTGGTGTCGCAGATCCTGACGCTCTATACGACGCCGGTGATCTATCTCTATCTCGACCGCTTCCGCCTGTGGAACCAGCGCCGGCGGGCGGGCGGACATCCGGGCGCGGCGCTCGGTCACGCAACGGAAGCGGGGGAATGAGCATCTTTCATCGCTTGCTGCCGACGCTCGCCGTCGCCTGCCTCGCCGCCTGCACCCTCGGCCCCGATTACAAGCGTCCGCCGGCGCCGGTGCCGGCGAACTACAAGGAGGATGGCTGGAAGCTGGGCGAGCCCCAGGATGCGATCAATCGCGGCGCCTGGTGGTCGATTTACAACGATGCCGTGCTCGACGGGCTGGAGCGGCAGATCGACATCTCCAACCAGAATCTCAAAGCCGCGGAAGCCGCCTACCGCCAGGCGAAGGCCGTGGTGAGCGAGGCGCGCGCCGGCTATTTCCCGACCGTGACGGCCACGGGATCGGCGACGCGCGCCGCCGTCGGCAATGGCGGCTTCGGTACGGTGCGCGCCGGCAGCAATGGCAGCCGCACGCAATACGACCTCACCGCGGCCGCGACCTGGGACCTCGATGTGTGGGGGCGCATCCGCCGCACCGTCGAAAGCGACGTGGCGAGCGCCCAGGCAAGCGCCGGCGATCTCGCCTCGGCGCGGCTTTCCGCCCAGGCGCTGCTCGCGACCGACTATTTCGGGCTGCGCGCCGCCGATGAGCAGAAGCGCATCCTCGATGCCTCGGTGAAGGCCTTCGCCCAGGCGCTGCAAATCACCCGCAATCAATATCAGGTGGGCGTGGCCGGCGCCTCCGACGTGGCGCAGGCCAAGACCCAGCTCGAAAACACGCAAGCGCAATCGATCGCCGTCGGCGTGCAGCGCGCAAATTTCGAGCATGCGATCGCGGTGCTCACCGGCAAGCCGCCCGCCGACTTCGCGCTCGAACCGGCGCCGATGCCCAAACGCGTTCCCGTCGTCCCTCCCGGGATGCCCTCGGCGCTCCTCGAGCGGCGTCCCGACATTGCGACGGCGGAGCGGCAGATGGCGGCGGCCAATGCGCAGATCGGCGTCGCGGAAGCGGCCTTCTATCCCGACATCACGCTCTCCGCGAGCTATGGCTATGATGCATTCAATTTGGGCAAGCTGCTCGAGACGGCGAACCGCGTCTGGTCGGTCGGGCCGCAGCTTGCGCAGATCGTCTTCGATGGCGGGCTGCGCAGCGCGCAGTTGGAGGCCGTGCGCGCGACCTACGACCAGACCGTCGCCAATTACCGCCAGACCGTCTTGACCGGGTTCCAGCAAGTCGAGGATGAGCTCGCCGCGCTACGCGTCTTGGCCCAGCAGGCCGAGGTGCAAGAGGCGGCGCTGCGCGACGCGCGCGAGGCCGAACGCCTCATCCTCAACCAATATCTCGCCGGCACCGTCGCTTATACCAATGTCATCACCGTCCAGACGACGCGGCTCGGGATCGAGGAGACCCTGTTGACGGTGCTGCAAAACCGGCTCGCCGCCAGCGTCGCGCTCGTGCAGGCGCTCGGCGGCGGCTGGGAGGCGGCGCAGCTTCCGACGCCGGCACAGGTCGAGGAAGGCGGCTTCCTGGCGCCGAGGCCATGAGCGCCTCGCCTCGCGGCGTCGGCGATGTCGAACGCGCGATCGCCGCCGCGCCCGAGGATGCGGCTCTCTATCGCGAGCTGGGCCGCGCCCATCGCGCCGCCGGAGCGACCGCCGAGGCAATGGCGGCCGAGCTCGCGGCCACGGCGCTCGACAGCCGCTCGTCCTTGGCACTCTACAATCTCGCGACCGCCTATTTCTCGGCGGGTCAACACGAGCCGGCGGCGCGTTGGTACCGGCTCGCGTTGCGGATCGATCCCGATCTCGCGCTCGCCCACCAGAACCTCGCCGCCATTCTCGAAGAAGCGGGCCGCACCGCCGAGGCGCGGCACCACCGCGACCTCGCCTTGCGCCGGCAGAACATCTTCATCGAGACCGCGCCCGCCGAAAAACGCCGCGTCCTGATCCTCGCTGCCGGAGGATTCGGCAATGTGCCGATCGACTTCCTGTTGCCGCGGGACTCCACCATGCGCATCAAATGGTTCGTCGATTACGCGACCGACGACCAGGCCGAAGCGCTGCCGCCCTATGATCTCGTCTTCAATGCCATGGGCGATGCCGATATGGCGGGGCCGCTTTCCGACGAAGCCGCGCGTTTCCTTCGCGTCTGCGCCAAACCCATTCTCAACGCGCCCGCCGCCGTCGCGCGGACGCGGCGCGATCGCCTGCCGGCCCTCCTCACCGGGATCGAGGGCGTGGTCGTGCCGCCGGTGCGGCGGCTGGAAGGAGCATCGGCGCGCGACATCGCTGCGACAATCGAGGAATCGGGCATCGGGCTTCCCGTCCTGCTGCGGCCGGTCGGCTCGCATGGCGGCAAGGACGTGAGGCTTCTCGTCACGAAAGAGGAGCTTTCGACCCTCGACGTGCCGCCCGACCAGATCTTCTACGTCACCAAATTTCGCGACTACCGCTCAGCCGACGGGTATTTCCGCAAATACCGCGTCATCTTCGTCGACCGCGAGCCTTATCCCTATCATCTCGCGATTTCCGAGCATTGGCTCGTCCACTACTTCACCGCCGACATGCTGGCTGCACCTTGGAAGCGCGCAGAAGAGCAGCGCTTTCTCGACGATCCCGCGGCGGTGTTGGGCAGCCGGGCCATGACGGCGCTCGCCGCCATTGCGCGGCGCATCGATCTCGATTTCGCCGGCATCGACTTCGCGCTCCTGCCAGGCGGCGACATTCTCGTCTTCGAGGCCAACGCCACGATGCTGGTCCATCTCCGGGACTCGCCCACGGATTTCCCTTATAAGCATGTCCATGTGCCCAGGATTTTCGCGGCCTTCGACGCCATGCTGAAGCGTCGCTCGGGAGCTTAAATGGACGACCCGCGGGATCAGGAGGAAGCCGACCGGCAGACGCGCAGCCTTGCCGGGCTCGCCTTCGTCCTGGCGCTCGCCATCGCCGCGCTGCTCGTCGTCCATCATCTGAAGCGCGCCGGCGACCTCCAGGATTGCCTCTTCGCCGGCCGCTCCAATTGCGACGCGCTGTTGGAGAAGTAGGAAGGGGCTGCATTGGTAAGACTACTAATTCCAGACTACAGCCCCTCTCCCGCAAGCGGGAGAGGGGTTATGATGCACGAGAGCTATTCTGCTGCTTCCGGCTTTCCTGGCTGTAGGGCGAGATCTCGTTTTGCGCTGCGGCGTCCGCCCAGATAATTGGAGAGGCGGTCGAGATAGAGATAGATGACGGGCGTCGTATAGAGCGTCAGGAATTGCGAGACCAGGAGACCGCCGACGATGGCGATGCCCATCGGGCGGCGCAATTCGGAGCCGGCGCCCTGGCCGACCGCGATCGGCAGCGAGCCCATGATCGCCGCCATCGTCGTCATCATGATCGGGCGGAAGCGCAGGAGACAGGCTTCATAGATCGCTTCGCGCGGCGATTTGCCGAAATCGCGCTCCGCCACCAGCGCGAAATCGATCATCATGATGGCGTTCTTCTTGACGATGCCGATGAGCAGTACGATGCCGATGATGGCGATGACGCTGAGGTCATAATGCAAGAGCATCAGCATCAAGAGGGCGCCCACGCCGGCCGAAGGCAGGGCCGAGAGAATGGTGATCGGGTGGATATAGCTCTCATAGAGCATGCCGAGCACGATATAGACCACGAGAATCGCCGCGGCGACGAGGAGCGGCGTCGAGGAGAGCGACGCCTGAAAGGCATGCGCCGTTCCCTGGAACGAGCCTTGCAGCGTCGGCGGCACCTGGACCCGCGCGCGCATCGCCTCGATGCGATCGACCGCCTCGCCCAGCGCCGTGCCGGGCGTCAGGTTGAAGGAGAGCGTCACCGCGGGAAAGACGCCTTGATGACTGACCGAGAGCGGCTCCACCTTCTTGACGAAATGCGCAAAGCTGCTGAGCGGCACCCGCGCCCCGCCGCTCGTCACGACATAGAGCTTGCTCAGCGCGTTCTGGTCGAGCTGGAATTGCGGCTGGACCTCAAGGATGAGGCGATACTGCGTCGTGGTGCTGAAGATCGTCGCGACCTCGCGCGAGCCGAACGCGTCATAGAGCGTGTCGTCGATGAGCTGCGGCGAGATGCCGAGGCGGGATGCCGAGTCGCGATCGATGTCGATGGCGAGGTGCGGAGCGGCGATCTGCTGATCGGAGGCGACGTCCTGGAGACCGGGCAGCTTCTTCATCTCCTGCTCGAGCCGCGGCGCCCATTCGTTGAGCTCGTCCATGTTGGTGTCGGTGAGCGTATACTGATACTCGGTGCGCGCGATCCGCCCGCCGACATTGACGTCCTGCCCCGCCTGGAGGAAGAGCTTGACGCCTTCGAGCTGCGTCGCGAGCCGGCGCAGCCGCTGAATGACCTGATCCGCGGTGACGTCGCGATCGGCAAAGGGCTTGAGCTGAACGAAGATGAAGGAGGAGTTCTCCGTGGCGTTGCCGCCGGTGGCGCCGACGAAGCCCATGACCTTGTCGACCGCGGGATCCTCATACATCTTGGCGATGACCTTGTGGACCATTGCCGACATGCCCTGGAAGGACACGTCCTGGCGCGATTCCGCGCGGCCATAGATGAACCCCGTATCCTGATGCGGAAAAAACCCTTTGGGGATCACCGCATAGAGATATCCCGTGAGCACGAGCAGCGCCAAGGTGAAGACGAGCATCGAGAGCTGGTGGCGCAGCACCCAGACGAGGCCGCGGTCGTAGATCCGCAGCATGCCGTCGAAGAAGCCTTCGGCGAAGCGGTTGAGACGCCCCTTCGCATGTTCGCGCTCGCGCGTCAGGAAGAGCGAGCACATCGCCGGCGTGAGCGTGAGCGAGACGAGCGCCGAGACCAGCACCGCCACCGTCACCGTCATGGCGAATTCGCGGAATAGCCGGCCGACGACGCCGCTCATGAAGATGAGCGGGATGAAGACTGCGACGAGCGAGCAGGTGATGGAGATGATGGTGAAGCCGATCTGCCCCGCGCCCTTGAGCGCCGCTTCCAAGGGCGGCTCGCCCTCCTCGATGTAGCGGACGATGTTCTCGATCATGACGATCGCGTCGTCGACGACGAAGCCGACGGCGATGGTGAGGCCCATCAGCGAGAGATTGTCGAGGCTATAGCCCAGCGCGTACATGACGGCGAAGGTGCCGATGATCGATAGCGGCACGGCGACGCCGGGAATGATGGTGGCCCAGAGCTTGCGCAGGAAGAGGAAGATCACCATCACGACGAGGCCGACGGTGAGGAGGAGCGTGAAGCGGACATCGGCGACCGAAGCGCGGATGGTGTCGGAACGGTCGGAGATCAGGTCGATCTTCACCGTCGAGGGCACCGAGGCCCTGAGCTCCGCCATCAGCTCCTTGATGCGGTCCACGGTGGCGACGGTGTTGGCGTCGACCGACCGCCGGATCAGCAGAATGACCGCCTGCTCGTCGCCGTACCAGGCGCCCACCCGGTTGAACTCGACGGAGTCGATGGCGTTGCCGACATCCTTGACGCGCACCGGCGCGCCGTTGCGGTAGGCGACGATCACGTTGTTGAAGGATTTGGCATCGAAGAGCTGATCGTTGGTGTCGAGCGTCAGCGACTGATGCGCGTTTTCGAGATTCCCCTTGGGCTGGTTGGTGGTGGTGTTGACGAGGGCGTTGCGCACATCTTCGAGCCCGATGCCGCGCGCGGCGAGCGCGTCGGGATTGACCTGGACGCGCACGGCGTAGCGCTGCGCGCCGGCGATATCCACCTGCCCCACGCCCGAGACCTGCGAGATCTTTTGCGCGAGCACGAGCTCGGCATAGTCCTGGACCTTATAGATCGGCATGGTGCCGGAGTGGACGGCATAGATGAGGATCGACCGGTCTGCCGGATTGACCTTGCGGTAGGTGGGCGGGTTCGGGAGCTGCTTCGGCAGCACGCCGCCGGCGGCATTGATCGCCGTCTGCACGTCCTGGGCGGCGCCGTCGATGCTGCGGTCGAGCGCGAATTGCAGCGTGATCGAGGTCGAGCCGAGGCCGCTGGTCGAGATCATCTGCTCGAGGCCGGGGATCGTCGCGAATTGCTGCTCGAGCGGCGTTGCGACCGAGGAGGCCATGGTCTCCGGGCTCGCGCCGGGCAGCGTCGCGCTCACGCTGATCGTCGGGAAATCGACATGCGGGAGCGCCGCCACCGGCAGGAGGTTGTAGGCGGCAAGCCCGAATACCAGGATGCCCATCATCATGAGCGAGGTCGCGATCGGGCGCAGGATGAACGGGCGCGAGATGTTCATGGATGAGCCCCGGCGCGCGCCTTAGGCATTGGGCTTCGCAGGCGGCGCCTCGAAGCGCACTTTGCTTCCCGGCTCGAGACGATACTGGCCGTCGAGGACGATCGTCTCGCCGGCGGCGAGGCCCTTCTCGAGCGCGGCCACACCCTGATCGATCTGGACGATCTGGACCTCGCGCATCTCGACGGTCTTGTCGGGTTTGACGACGAAGAGATAGGGGCCCTTGGGTCCCTGCTGAATGGCGCGGGCGGGCACCGTCACCGCGTTGCGCTTGACGCCGACGACGACGCGCACATTGACGAAGGCGCCGGGCCAGAGCGCCTCATCCGCATTGGCGAACGTCGCCTTGAGGCGAATGGTGCCGGTCGCCGCATCGATCGAATTGTCGATGAGGGTGAGCTTGCCGCTGGCGATCCGCTCGCGGTCGTTCTCCGAGAACGCCTGCACCTCGACGTCGCCCGCCTTCGCGCTGTCGCGCACGCGGCCGAGCTGGTCCTGCGGCAAGGTGAAGGTAACGAAGATCGGGCGAAGCTGGGTGATGCTGACGAGCCCGGTATTGTCCGTGGCGCGGACGAGATTGCCGATATCGACGAGGCGCGCGCCGGTCCGGCCGGCGATGGGCGAGCGGATATCGGCATATTGGAGATTGAGGCGCGCCGCATCGATCTGCGCCTGATCGGCCTTGATCGATGCCTGCAATTGCGCGACCTGCGCCTTTTGCTGATCAAAGATCTGGCGCGTCTGATAGCCGTGGCCGACGAGCTCGGTGTAGCGCTGAAGATCGGCTTGCGCGCTCACCAATTGCGCCTCGTCCTTCTGCTTGTTGGCCGCCGCCTGCTGCAAGGCCGCCTGGAAGGGGCGCGGGTCGATCTCGAAGAGCGGGTCGCCCGCCTTCACCTCCTGGCCTTCGGTGAAATTGACGGCCATGATCTGACCGTCGACCCGGCTCTTCACCGTGACGGTGTTGTAGGCCTGCACGGCGCCGATGCCGCGGACATAGAGGGCGACATCGCGGGTTTCAGCACTGCCCACCGTGACCGGCACCGTCGGCGCGGCCGAGGGCCGGTTCTCGGTGGCCGCGCGCGTGCTGCTGGTATACTCATAGATACCCCAGCCGAGCGATCCCAGCAGCGCCAGCGCCACCCCGGCGGTAATCCCGTTGCGCATCTATGCCTTGCGACTCCCTACCCCGCGCCCAGACGGACAAAGGATACAATATACCAGCCCTTGGCGAAACCAGGGGAGCCGCCGCCTCACGCAACGGCCCTATGCGGCCAAGGCGTCCAGGATCTCGCCATTGCCGAGTGGCCAGCCCACGGTCGCCGCCATCAGGCGCAACGCGAAGCGATGCATCTCCTCGCCATCCATGGAATCGACGGCCTCCGAGGCGATCACGACGCGATAGTCGCGATTGGTCGCCTCGAAGGCGCAACAGAGCACGCAGGAGGACGTGTTGATACCGGCGAGGATAAGGGTATCGACCGCCAAACGCTGCCGCAGCACGAAGTCGAGCCCGGTGCCCATGAATGGGTTGTAGCGCTTCTTGCCGCCGACGATGATGTCGTCGGGATCACGCAGATCGGCAATGATCTCGGTGCCGGGGCCGCCGATGATATTGTGGCGCGAACTGCCCCGGCGCGCCTTGGCGGGATCGTCGTGAATGGCGTTCCAAAACGGATTCGCCATGATCTCCGCGGCGTCGCGATACTCGGTGACGACATGAACCACCGGCACGCCGCGGCCGCGCAGCGCGCGAAAGAGGCGCGCGGCGCGATCGATCACGGGGCCGCAACGCTCTGCCGGCAGCGGCAGGGTCGCGACCGCGGGGTCGAGATGGCCCCGGTGCATGTCGATCGCCACGAGGGCGGTGCGTCTGGGATCGATACGGATCATCCTCGGCCTCCCCGATAGGCGCATCCCGCCGAAAGGATGAGGCCATTCCCGCCACACGGCAAGCGCGCCATAGTCGAGCCGGCGCCTTGCGACCGACAAGGGAGAACTGCATGGCCGATCTTGCGCTCGATGGGGTCCGCGTCATCGACCTGACCTCGCATCTCTCAGGCCCCTATTGCTCGATGATCCTCGCCGATCACGGCGCCGACGTGATCAAGGTCGAGCGGCAGGGCGCCGGCGACGACGCCCGCCGCATGCCGCCCTTCATCGCCGGCGAGAGCGCGCCCTTCATGCTGTTCAACCGCAACAAGCGGAGTATCGCGCTCGACTTGAAGGACGAACGCGACCGCGACCTCTGCCGCGCGCTGGCACGCGACGCCGATGTCTTCCTCGAGAATTTCACGCCCGGCGTGGCCGACCGCCTGGGCCTCGGCTATGCGGCACTCGCCGCGGTCAATCCGCGGCTCGTCTATTGCTCGATCTCGGGCTTCGGACAGACCGGCCCCTATCGCGAGCGCGGCGGCTTCGACCTCATGGTTCAGGCGATGAGCGGGCTGATGTCGGTGAACGGCCCCGAGGACGGGCCGCCCCACCGCCTCCCCGTCGCCATCGCCGATATCGGCGCCGGCATGTTCGCGGCAATCGGCATCCTTGCCGCGCTTCAGGCGCGCGAGCGTACCGGGCGGGGTCAGCAGGTGGACACCTCGCTCTACGATACCGCGGTGTCGTTCGGCGTCTATGAGGCGGCGCATCTCTTCGCCACCGGCGAGCCGCCGCCGCGCATCGGCCAAGCTCATCGCGGCTCCGCGCCGTACCAGGTCTTTCGCACCGCCGATGGCTGGCTCACCATCGGCGCCGCGACGCAGACGATCTGGCTGCGGCTTTGCGAGGTGATCGGCCGCGCCGATCTCGCCCGCGATCCGCGCTTCAAGGACAATGCCGCGCGCATCGCCAACCGCGCCGCCCTCGCCGCGCTCTTGCAGGAGGTCTTGGCCCAGGAGCCGACGGCGATCTGGGCAGAGCGCCTCGGCGCCGCCGGCATCCCGGTCGGACCGGTCCAGACCTACGACCAAGTCTTTGCCGACCCTCAGGTCGTGGCGCGCGAGATGGTGGCCGAGATCGATCATCCCGCGGCCGGGGCGATGCGAATCCTCGGCATCCCGGTGAAGCTTTCGGAGACGCCGGGCGCGTTGCGCCGGCCGGCGCCGCGCCTCGACCAGCATGGCGCCGAGATCCGCGCCGAGCTGCGCGCGCGGCAGGAACGGGATTCCTAGCCATCCGGGCGATGGCGGGGCGGCCAATGCGCGCCATATGAAAGTCGCGCTCTTGCCAGGAGGTTTCCGCCATGACCGACATCGCCGCCGATCCCCTCGCCGCCTTGTCTCACCGCCTCGCCAGTCTCGTCGATGATTCCGCGAGATCCATTGTGGCCGTGCATAGCGGCCGGCGCTGGTCGACAAGCGGCATCCACTGGCGCCCCGGCGTTCTCGTCACCGCCGAGGAAGGGCTGGAGCGCGACGAGGACATCCGCATCGTGCTGCCGGATGGCCGCAGCGCCGACGCCTCGCTCGCCGGCCGCGATCCCAGCACCGACGTCGCCGTGCTGCGCTTTCAGGCCGACGGGCTGCCGGTCGCCGCGCTCGGCAATGCGGGAGAGCTGCGTCCCGGGCATTTCGTGCTCGCCACCGGCCGGCATCAGGGCGGGCCGATCGTGAGTCAAGGCATCGTCAGTTTCGTCGGCGGCGCCTGGCAGAGCCGGCGCGGCGGCACGATCGACCAATTCCTGCGCCTCGATCTCCGGCTGAGCCCGAGCGCCGAGGGCGGCGCGCTCGTCGATGCCTCGGGAAAGGTGCTCGGCATGACGGTACCGGGACCGCGGCACCGCGCGCTCGCCATTCCGCGCTCGACGATCGACCGCGCCGTCGATCAGCTCTTGGCGAAAGGCCACATCGCCCGCGGCTATCTGGGCGCGGGATTGCAGCAGGCGCGGCTCGGGACGGCCGAAAGCCAACGCGGCGTCCTCGTCGTCGGCATCGATCCCGACGGGCCGGCGGCGCGCGCCGGGCTCATCGTCGGCGATGCCATCACCGCGTGGAACGGCGCGCCGGTGACGCGTGTGCGCGAGGTGATGCAGCATCTCGGCACCGACAGTATCGGCAAGACCGCCGAGCTCCACCTGCTGCGCGCCGGCGCGCCATTCACGCTCAACATCGCCATCGGCGAGCGACCGCTGACGTGATCTGCGCCGGCACCGCCCGCGCCTTGAGAAGTGGAAGGGGAGGATGATCTCGGTCGCTCTCTACGCCGTCGATCGCGCGCTTCGCCAACGCCTCGAAAGGTTGTTCGCGAACCGGGCGGATATGGAGATCAGCGGCGCTGCCGAGACCCAGGCGGGGCTGAAGCGGCTCATCGACCGTTCGCGCGTCGATGTCGTCCTCGGCACTTCGATGCCGGATGACGCCCAGGCGCGCGCGGCCTTCGTGCTTCTCCCCGAAGATGCCGGTGAAGAGGCGATACTCGAGGCGCTCTATGCCGGTGCCCATGCGGTGCTGCCCGCTTCGTCCGGCGATGCGACGATCTTGGCCGCCGTGACCGCGGCGGCGGAGGGCCTCGCGCTGCTGCCGCGACCGATGCTCGACGCCTTTCTCCGCGTCGAGCGCCGCGCCCCCGCCGCAGCCGATGGCGAACCGGAGATCGAGCTTACGCCGCGCGAGATCGAGGTGTTGTCCGCCATGGCGGACGGCGCTTCCAACAAGGCGATCGCGCGACGGCTGGACATATCCTTCCACACCGTCAAGTTTCACGTCGCCTCGATCCTGACCAAGCTCGATGCCGACAGCCGCACCGAAGCCGTAACGCAGGCGGCGCGGCGCGGCTTCGTGATGCTGTAAAACCCGCGCTTTCGTCATGGCGACCGCGCCCGATTTGCGGTTGCCACGCAGAACACACGCCGCAGGCGAGCGGCCGGACGCGTAGATTCCCCCGGACAAAACCGCTAGCGTCACTCCCCGAAGGTCCGGGAAGGCAGCATGAGCATTACCGTACTCTATGTCGATGACAACGCACCCGCCGTGACCCTCATGCGCGAGGTCGTTTCCATCGTCCCCGACAGCCGTTTTCTCGCCGCGATGACGGGCGAGGGCGGCGTGGAACTCGCCATCTCTCACAAGCCGGATCTCATCATCCTGGATATCCGCCTGCCCGATATGACCGGCTACGACGTCCTGTCGCGGCTGAAGCGGTCGCCGGTAACCGCCGACATTCCCGTGATCGCGCTGAGCGGCGATGCCGCGCGGCACGACATCGAAAGAGGGCGGCAGGCGGGATTTCGCCAATACATCACCAAGCCATTCCCTCTCAAGAAGATGCTGGAAGCCATCGAGACGGTGGCGGCGGAGATCGTGCATTGAATGGGGCGTGCCCGACTTTCGATCGCGTGATGTCCGATCGCTGAGCGATCGCGCTTGAGCCCGCGCCCGCCGGAGTGGCGGAGACAGCGGCGAGATGTGGAAACTCTGGGACGATCGATTTATGAAGTCGCTGAATACGTCGAGCGGTCAGGTGATCGCCGCCGTCGGCCTGATCACGACGCTCATCCTCGGCTCCTTCGGCTATGACCAGTGGCAGCGCTATGACACCTCCCTGGCGAAAGCCGATCGGGACACGCGCAACGCCGCCGTCCTCCTTGCCGAAAATACGGCGCGGACATTCGAAGGCATCACCGCGACGCTGCATGAGGTCGTCTCATTGCGCCGCGACGCGGAAGCCGGGCTCTATCGGGACGATGGCGCGTTTCACAAGCTGCTGAAGGCGATCGATGGCAGCTCGCCGGCCCTTAGCGCGATCGGATGGATCGATGCGCAGGGCAACCCGGTCGCGTCGTCATTGCCCGCAAGCCAACCGCCATCCGATATCGCCGGGCAGGAGCATTTTACCGCCCAGCGCGACGGCAAGGGCGACGGCGAGCGGCTCTATATCGCGGCCCCGATCCGCTCCCCGCTCTCCGACGGGATGATCTTCAACGTGTCCTTGCGTTTGGAAGCGGCCGACGGCCGCTTTGCCGGCATTGCCGCCGGCGTGGTCGATCCCAACTATTTTGCCGCCGTCTACCGGTCCATCGAATTGGCGCCGAGCCGCATCGCCGCCCTTTATCGCGGCGATGGCACGATCCTCGTGCGCGAACCGCCGATGCCCGACCGGCTCGGCAGGTCGGTGGCCGATGCGGACTGGTTCCGCGGCCTTGCGCCCCGCGGGCCCGCCGGCACCTTTCACGCCCGCAATTATTTTGACGGGACCGAACGGATCGCGAGCTACGCGCGCGTGCCCGGTCGGGCAGAGCTCGTCTCGGTCAGCATCTCCAGGGACGATGCGCTCGGCGATTTCCGCCTCCAATTGCTCCAGGCGGGCGCGCGGCTCGGGCTGTTGCTGTCGGCTCTCTTCATCGGCGCCTGGCTGCTCATCCGGCAACTGCGGCGCCAACAACGCGCGGACGGCATGTTCCGCGATCTCCTCGAGGCCGCGCCCGACGCCATGGTCATTCTCGACCGGCAGAGCCGCATCACCCTGGTGAACGCGCAAGCCGAGCGACTCTTCGGCTGGGAAAGGCGGGACCTGATCGGCCAGCCCATCGAGGCGCTGATACCCGAGCGGCTCCGGGCCCGACACCCCGCGATGGTGGCCGAGTTCGCCCGCGCGCCGCAGAACCGGCCGATGGGCGCCAATCTCGACCTTTGGGGGCTGCGGCGGGACGGTTCGGAGTTTCCCGTCGAAGTCAGCTTGAGCCCGTTGCGCACCGAGGGTGGCCTCTTCGTGTCGAGCGCCATACGCGATATCACCGAACGAAAGAAGGCCGAAGCCGAGTTGATCGATTCGCGGAAGGCCGCGGAATCCGCGAACCGGGCGAAGTCGGAATTTCTGTCGAGCATGAGCCATGAGTTGCGCACGCCGCTGAACGCGCTGATCGGATTCGCCCAGATGCTCGAACTCGATCGCGATCGCAACCTGACCGATCGCCAGCGCGAATATGTGGCCTACCTCCGCCGGGCCGGGGATCACCTCTTGGAGCTCGTCAACGAGGTTCTCGATCTCGCCGGCATCGAAGCAGGACGGCTGAGACTGACGATCGAGCAGATCGCCTTGCGCGAGATGGTCGAACAAGTCGGCCGCATCATGTCGCCGATCGCGGAGCGGTCGAAGATTGCCTTCTCCGTACATGTTCCCGAAGGCATTCCCGACATTCGCGCCGATGAGCTGCGGCTGCGGCAGGTCCTGATCAACCTCGTGTCCAACGCCGTCAAATACAACCGCGCGGGCGGTGCGGTTCGGCTCGATGTCGAGCGCGGCGCCGGTGATCGCGTGCGGATCCTCGTCACCGATACGGGTTTGGGCATTGCGCCCGAGCTTCAGAAGGATCTGTTCCAACCCTTTCAGCGTCTCGGCGCCGAGCGGAGCGACATCGAGGGCACCGGCATCGGCCTTACCCTCTCGCGCAAGCTCATCGAGGCGATGAACGGCAACATCGGCTTTGAGAGCCAGCCGGGGCGCGGCAGCACCTTCTGGATCGACCTGCCGGTGGACGCCCTTCTTCAGGCGCCCTCCGCGGCCGCGCCGGGCTCAGGCGAGACGCGAGCGCGAGCAGGCGGCTACTCGCTTCTCTATGTCGAGGACAACCCTACCAATCTTCGGCTCATGGAGCATCTGCTCTCGACGCTGTCCGACGTCGCGATGCTGTCCGCGCCGACGCCGCAACTGGGCCTCGACCTCGCCGTGGCGCATCGGCCGGATGTCATCGTGCTCGACATCAACCTGCCGGGAATGTCGGGCTTCGAGCTGCTGTCCCGATTGCAGGCGAACCCGGCCACGCGCGACATTCCGGTGCTGGCGCTGACTGCCGCGGCATTTCCTCGAGACGCGAAGAAGGGCTTGGCCGCGGGCTTCTTCCGCTACATCACCAAGCCGCTCGACGTGAAAATCTTTCTCGCCGCCATCGACGACGCGCTCGTCGAGGGCTCGCGCCGGCGCATGGCCGGCGCTCAGGAGATCTCTTGATAATCGGATGCCGCAGCCCGCGTCTCATCGAAGGGCTTCCGCCACCGCCTCGGCGGTCGCAGCCGGCGCATCGAGATCGGCGAGATGCCCGGCACCGGGGATGAGCAAGAGGCGCGTCTTGCCGGCGATCCCGGCGGCGAACCGCTCGGCATAGCGCGGCGACAGCACCTTGTCCTCGCCGCCCCACAGGATCGTCGTGTCACAGCGGATGCGGTGAAGGCGCCGCTCGAGCCGCGTGTCGCCGAGCGGCCAGAGAAGCCGCGCCGCCGCCTCGCTGGCGCGCGTCATTACGATGCTCCACTCCGCCGGCGCCACGTCCTCGGGCGGCGCCGTGAACGCGGCAAAGGTCGTGGGATCGGCGCAGAGCAGCCCCGGCAGGCTGCCCGGCCGCTGCGCCCAGAGATCCAATGGCGGCGATTGCCGGTCGTAGAGACCGAAAGGCGCGATCAGCACGAGGCGATGAATGAGCGCCGGAGAGACCGCCGCGACCTCGGCGGCAAGCGCGCCGCCGATCGACGCGCCGACGAGATCGCCGCCGGCGAGCCCGACGCCTTCCAGAAGATCGAGCGTCGCCGCGATCCAGTCGATCAGCCCGTCGAGGCGGTCGTGCCCGCCCGCACCGGGAAATCCCGGAAGCGAGGGCACGACGACGCGCCGCGTCTCGGCGAGCCGATCGAGAAACGGGGTCCAGCGCGGCAGGCCGGCAATGCCGGCGAGATAGAAGACGGGATCGCCGCGGCCCTTCTCCCAGATGCGGCATGGCTCGCCATTGACGATGACGCTGCGTTCGCGAACGCCGCTCATTCCGCGGCCTGCCGTGCGGGCCAATGCCGTGGTGCCGCGCGTTCCGTCCTGGGGAGCGGCTTCGGCCACCAGCGGTCCTCCCACGCATCGTCGAAGAGATCGCGAAGCTGGGGACGGACCTTTTCGGCGAAGAGCTGCGTGTTGTAGAGGGCAAGATCGCGATTCATATTGCCGAATTGCAGCAGAAGCATGAGATGGCCGACATTGAGATCGCGCGCGACCTCGCGCAGCTTGTCGGCAACCTCGTCGGGCGAGCCGATAATCACATAACCCTTGTTGATGATGTCGTCCCAGGTCGTGCCGCCGGCGAAGGTCTGCGCCCTCGCCGAAGCGAGCGCCACTTGCGACTGGATCTTCGCGCGCTGCGTCGCCTCGCTCGCATAGCCGGGAGGATTGACGTAGCGCGGATCGACATGAAGGCAGCGGCCATAGAAATACTCAGCCGGCTCCTTGTAGAGCTTGAGCGCCTCTTCGCGCGTCTCGGCGACGCCGACGAATTGCAGGAATCCCGCACGGAACGGGTTGCGGTCCTTGCCGAGCCGCGCCATCTCGTTCCAGAAGCCCATCATCGTCTCGCGGCCGGCCTGATAGCCGAAATAGGAGAGATAGCAGTAGACGTAATCCATCTCGGCACACCACTGCCATGTCTCGATCGAGCCGCCCCCGGGGATCCAGATCGGCGGATGCGGCTTCTGGAGCGGATGCGGCCAGATATTGACGTAGCGAAGCTGATTGAAGCGGCCGTTGAAGGAGAAGGTCTCGCGCCGCGTCCACGCCTCGACGATGAGGTCATGCGCTTCGTGGTAGCGGGCGCGGAGCTGGCTCGGATTCTGGCCATAGGCGTAGCAGGTGTCCATCGGCGTGCCCACGGGAAAGCCGGCGATGAGACGGCCGCCCGAGATGCAGTCGATCATCGCCATCTCCTCGGCGACGCGGGTGGGCGGGTTGTAGAGGGCGAGCGAATTGCCGAGGATGCAGAGCGCCGCATCCGAGGTGCGCCGCGCCAGCGCCGCGGCGATGAGATTGGGCGACGGCATCAGGCCATAGCCATTGGCATGATGCTCATTGACGCAGATCGCGTCGAAACCGGCCGAGGCCGCATATTCGAGCTCGTCCATGAACTCGTTGTAGAGACGATGGGCGATGGCGGGATCGAAGAGGTTCCGGTCGATATCCACCCACACCGAATTGTGCCGCTCGCGGAAATCTTCCGGCAGCTTGGTGTAGGGCATCAGGTGGAACCACATGAGCTTCATGGCGCGGCAACTCCGTAATTATCAATTACTTGGGCCATCGTTGCGGATGGCCAACCGCGTTCCGGCACTCACCGAGCGCGATTTCGCAGGCCAAGCGGGCTAACCGTAGCATCGCCGGAACGCCGCGGCGACCACCTTGTAACGAACGCCGGCGCCCGACGCGGATTCCGGGCGAATGGAGGATCAGTAACCGCCGAAGCAGTTGGGATCGAAGGAATCTGGTCCGTGCCTCACCATGCCCTGTTGGCATTGGCGGGGACCAGGCGCTCCTCTGCACGCGGCCAGCCCACAGCAGAGAGCTGCGGCAAGAATGAGACAGCCGAATCGCCTAGCAAGGCTTTGTAAGCTCATGGCTCCGAACATTTCAGCGCGGCTCGCAAAAGTCCAGGCGCATTTGCGCGCATCGCCGAAGGCTGGACAGTCGAGCCGCAGGACGCAATGCCGCTTGCGGCCTCCATGGTGTGCGGCGGTGAGCGATCGGGCCGAGCGGCCCGCGCCTGGGCTAAAGCATCAATCGCCACAAAACTTGATGTGCGGCGCCATGCAACGAAATGGCCGCTCCCCTTGTTGAGAGTAACAGGTCCCAGGCCAAATGATGGAGGCGGAACCATGTTCAGAGTTTACATGACCATTGCGCTTCTATTCGCGTTGACCGCGTGCAGTGCACATGGTGGCTTCAGTTTTGGACACTAGTCATGGTTAGATTATCAATCGTGACAATCACGCTACTGCTCACGCTCTCCGCGTGCCATTTTGGCTTCGGCATCGGTTAGCGCGCGCCAGCGCAAAGCCGTCAGCCTGTAGGCTCCGGCGGCGCCGAGCAGCGGGCAAGCGCACCGCGGCGCGAGCGCCACCCGAGCCGCGGCAGAAGCCTAGTCCGCCGGGTGTTTTTCCTCTCGGCGCTCCTCCTCGATGGTAAGGATGGCTTCGGGCGCGACCTTGAGCCTCGCCTCCGGTATCGGTTCGCCGCTCAAATCGGAATAACCGTAAGTACCTTCGTCGATCTTCCGGAGCGCCCGCTCGATCTGGCGCAGACGCGCGGCATCCGTCGCCTGCAACGAATGATAGACATCGCTGCGGGTTTCGTATTGTGCGCTGTCCGCATCGTCCTGCGCCTCGCTTCCGCGCACCGCCTGATCGGCTTGCTCCTCCCTATTCGTTGCCGCTTCCACGCCGAGAAGCTCCTGGCGCATCGCTTCGAGGCGCTTCCGCTGCTCTTCGATGAACGCTCGATTGGAGGACGGCTTTGACTCCGGCATCGGGACACCTCCATGGCGATTGCAGCATCCAAATCCGATTGCGGCGCGACGGCCCGCTGGTGAAGTGAACGCGTTCGACCATGGCCGATCCCCCGACAATGGCGGTCGCAACGCGGTGCATCACGCTCCCTGAGCGAAGCACGCCCCGACGCCATACGACCTCAGGTGAAAGCCGGAACGCGGAAAACGCATGCGCTGTTGGGCATCGGGAATAGCGTGCGCCTCCTCGGCTTCCCGCCACGGGGCATCGTTCGCCTCATAGTTCGGATCCGTCCTCCTCATGTCCATGCTTGCTCGCCAGGATTTCCGGGATGCTTCCAGCACGTTGAGGAGCGTCACGCTGCTTCGGCAAATGATTGTCGGTGCGCGGCTTCTCCGCACCAAGGCGATCGATGCCCTGCTCCATGTCGATACGGCGCAAGGCCAGGGCAGCGGCGGCAATCCGGTCGTCGACCGCTTCGGCGATGGCGTGCCTTTCGCCGCGCTTGACTATGTCGCGATCCATCGCTGCCTCAAATCGGTCGAACTGCGTCCGAGCGATGTGTTCGTTGATATCGGCTGCGGCAATGGCCGCGTCCTCTGCCTCGCGGCACGGCGGAGGGTGAGGAAATGCATCGGCATCGAATATCGCCCGGCATTGGCCCGGCAAGCCGTCAGGAACGCCCGATCGCTGCGCGGCCGCCGATGCCCGATCGAGATCATCGCGCATGACGCCGCCGATGGCGATTTCTCCGAGGGAACGGTCTTCTGGATGTTCAATCCCTTCGGCGAGCAGACGATGCGCCGGGTTACCGAACGGATCATCGCCTCGCAAAGAAGCCATCCGCGCCGCGTGCGGCTCATCTAT
>Ga0209062_1002936_pt1 | contig 21014 bp, 15 predicted proteins | sample Coa_R2_2_FD_187158 | JGI IMG/M metagenome (GOLD analysis project Ga0209062, IMG submission 187158) | Surface soil microbial communities from Centralia Pennsylvania, which are recovering from an underground coalmine fire - Coalmine... | ecosystem: Environmental > Terrestrial > Soil > Unclassified...
CCCACTCCGCGCGATCTCGCCGCTCTCCTTGGCACAGGCGAAGCGTCCGCCCGCCCATGGAATATCGTCCAAATTCAGCCGAAGGGATCGAAGACTCCGGTCATCGCGATCAACAACACGGCGCTTTACTACAATCTAGCAGAAGAAATTGGGACCGTCCGCCCCTTTCTCGGCATTCAGCTCTTCGATCCTCAACAGCCGGGCGAGCTTTTGCCGCGCAGGATCGAAGAGATTGCTGCGGACTATGTGCGGCTTATCCGGCAGGCCCGCCCCAAGGGTCCTTACGTGCTGCTCGGCAATTGCACTGCGGCGATAATTGCCTATGAGGCCGCGCACCAGCTCGCGCAGACAGGCGAATCCGTGCCGCTTATCGTGATGGCCGACGCTTGGCTCCCCTCCTATTTCAGAAACTTGAGTTTACTCCGGAGGATTCTTTTCCGCCTTTACTACAATTACCAGCGTGGGCGCCGGATCATCCTCGGATTGGCGGACGTTTGGAAGGGCAAGCGATCAGGCGCGCATTTTCTTGCCGGCCAAAAGCGTCTTTTGATGCTCGCGGGCCTGTTGGGTCTCGATCGAGGAACTTTTTTCGAATTGCTCGATTGGGGAAACCACTGGTTCCTGCCTCATTTGCAAGCAGCCAGGCTCGGCTGGCAGCCTTTGGTGACGAAAAGCTCCGTCGTCCTCCTCCTCAGCGACGACCTCAATAGTCCATTCCTCGATGAAAGCATCGGATGGGACTCCTTTATTAAGGGCCGCTTTTTTCTTCGCCGCATTCCTGGAAGCCATATGGATCTCTTCCAGGGCGAGGCCGCCAGGCTCATCGCGAGCGAGCTCAAGCCTTTGCTTGATGAAATTGATCAAATGGAAGAGGCCAAAGGTTAAGGCCATAAAAAAGCCCCGGTCGAGCGGGGCTTTTTGTTGCGCCTTGCGATGGGTTAGTCGTTTTGACTCCCGGTGAGATAGAGCAGGTTTTGGAAGATGTTGATGAAATCGAGATAGAGCATCAATGCTCCGTTCACCGATTTCTTGACGGCGACCTCATAGCCGTCACTTGCGTAATACATCTCCTTGATCGCCTGGGTGTCCCATGCCGTCAGCCCCGAGAAGATCAAGACGGCAAGAATTGAAAGGGCAAACTGGAAACCCGTGCTCTGCAGGAAGAGGTTCACGAGCATCGCGATGATCAGGCCAAAAAGGCCCATCACCATGAAAGCGCCCATGCCCGAAAGATCTCTCGGTGTCGTATAGCCGTATATGCTCAAGGCGCCGAACGCCGCGGCTGTGACAAAAAAGGTGCGCGCGATCGACGTTCCGGTAAAGACAAGGAAAATCGTCGAAAGCGAAAGCCCCATGAGCGCCGCGAAGGCGAGGAACAGGGTGCGCGCCGTGGACGCCGAGATCTGGTTGATGCGGAACGAGAAGAAGAACACGAAACCAAGCGGCGCCAGCATCACAACCCAGCGCAGCGGGGTGAGATAAAGCGCCTGCCCGAAGCCCGTGAGATACATGTGCCCGATGCGCGCTACGGCCATTGAAGGATCGGCGGTAACGGCAAGCATATGTGCGCCAAGCGCCACGAGGCCCGTGAGCGCAAGGCCCAGCATCATATTATTGTAGACGCCGAGCATATAGGCACGCAGGCCCTGGTCGATTTCGGCCCGTGTGACGCTCCGCCCCCAGCGGGCACTGATGTTGCGATCGAAGTCGGACATGTTTTCCTCTAACGTTGTGGAGGGTTGAACGCCTCCGGCCGCTGCCCATGCGGGTTCAGCGTCGGCTTTAATATGGCCCAGCCAATCGAACCGCACAAGGGCAGGAAAGCTTAAGAATGGGTAACGTTTCGAGAGTCATAACTCGCGCAGATAAGGCGCGGGCCTTTGGCCAAGAATATGCAAGATACGGGAAAGCCCTAGCACAATTGCCGCGCAAGCTGAGCCTCCTGCCGTGATGATCGCCTCCGGCCACAGCCAAAGGAAATCGAGATCCATCACGCCCGACACCGCCGCAAAAGCGGCGGCGCTGCCGGCCGCAAGCCCGGCCAAGGCTGCGCAAAGAGAGATAATGCCGAACTCGTAAAGGTACGCGCGAAGAAGGAGCCCGCGCGTGGCGCCAAGCACCTTGAGCACCACGGCATCGTGGGCGCGCGCATGCTGGCCCGAGGCCAGCGCGCCGCTCAAGACAAGGGCCGAGGCAAGGAGCGCAATGCTCGATGCGCATCTAATGGCAAACGCCAGCCGCCCAATGAGAGCGTCTGCCGCGTCGAGTGCGTCCCTGACACGAATACTTGTGACCTGAGGGAAGGCCGCCGCCGTTTTGCGAATCAGCGCTGCCTCACGGGCGGCATCAGCGCGGCCCGGCAATGTGAGCGTGGCAAGCTCGCCGTAGGGCGCGCCCGCGAAGGTGTTTGGTGAGAACACGAGAACGAAGTTGATTCCGTAGGTGCGCCAATTGACCCTGCGCGTGCTCGCGAGTTTGGCCGCAATTTCGCGGCCAAGGACATTGACGGCGATGTCATCGCCAATCTTGAGTCCGAGACCTTCGGCGGCCTCGCTTTCCATCGAGACGAGTGGCGGGCCGGAATAGCCCCTCGGCCACCAGCTCCCCGCGGCGACGGTTGAGCCCTCCGGCACGCCCTCGGAAAACGTTATGCCGCGATCGCCCTCGAGAACCCAGGCCACGGCCGGCTTGGAGCGCGCTGTGGCGGCCTCGGCGCCGTTCAAGCGGACAATGCGCCCGCGGAGCATGGGAACCATCTCCACTCTCCCGTCGGGCATCTGCTGCTGCAGAAATTCCGTGAATTCACGCCCTTTGGTCTGAGGAATATCGAGGAAAAAGAAGCTCGGTGTTCTTGCTGGCGCCGAGTGATGCAGTTCGGCTCTGATATTGCCACCGATTTGAGACAGCGCGGCGACGAGGGCGAGGCCAAGGCCTAGGGAGAGGACTACCGCCGTGGTTGGCGCCCGGGGCCGGTGCAGATTTCCGATCGCCAGCCGTAAGGCGATGTTGCGCGCGTGCGGCAGCCGCTTTGCAGCGGCCATGATTACAAAGGCAACAGCGCGCAGCAGAAGAAGAGCGGCAAACGCCGCCCCGCAATAGATGAGCGCCACTCCGCGGTCGGCTGCAAAGACCAGCACTGCTTCGATGAGACAAAGCCCGCTGCCAGTGGCCAAAAGGACATAGGGCAGCCGCGGCAGACCACGGATGCGCTCGACCTCGGAGCGGAAAAGCGCCTGAACCGGAACCTCGTGGGCGCGGCCGAGAGGCCCCGCGGAAAAGCTGAGCGCGGTTAGAAGCCCAAAGATTAGACCCTTCCCAATTGCTGCGGAATAGATTGCGGGCGCCAGCGGGAAGGGGAGGAGCGGGCCCAAGAAAGACACCGCCAAGTACGGCAGGGCTGCGCCCCCGGCCGCGCCAAGGACCGCGCCCGCGCCCGCGACAAACATGGCCTGGGTGAGCATGATGGCAAAGATTTGCACGCCTGTTGCGCCCAAAGCTTTAAGCGTTGCGACCGTCTCGCGCTTGCGCTCGACAAAGGCGTGAACGGCATTGGCAACCCCAACCCCCCCGACAATTAGCGCGGTGAGGACGGTGAGTGTCAGGAATTCGGTGAAGCGGTCGATGGTTTTGGTGAACTGGGGCGAGATTTTTGTCCTCGTCCGGATGTCCCAGCCCGCGGCAGGAAATCGGCGCCGCGCCTCCTCTCCGAGGGCGGCGATTTGCTCATCGCTCGGGTAAGCCCCCTTGAGGCGGAGCCGGTATTGCCATTTGATAAGGGCGCCCGGCTGCAAAAGCCCCGTCGCGCGCAGGCCATCTTGGGAGATTAAAATAGGCAGACCGAAGCGAAGCCCGCTTGCAAGCCTGTCGGGCTCTGAGACAAGCTTGGCGCGTACTTCGAACCGCGCCTCGCCGATCGAAAGCTTGCTTCCCGTCTTGAGGCCAAGCTTTTGCAAAAGCAACGGGTCCGCAGCAATCCCATAGGTCCCGCCGTGCCCGGCAAGCGTCTCGCCCAAGGGCAAGGGTGGATTGAGCTGTGGCCCATCGGCCAACGGGTACCCAGAATCTACGGCTTTGATTTCCGCAAGCGCCGTATCGCCGCCATCGGCGCGCGCCATCGCCCGCATGAGAGCCACGGCTGTCAGCCGTCCTTGGCTTGCGAGATAATCCTGCTCCGGGCGGCCGAGCTCGCGTTGGGCAGTATCGAAGGAGAGATCGCCGCCAAGTATCGCGCGGCCCTGGAGGGCCAGCCCCTGCTTCAGGGCAGAAGCGGCCGAGCCCACGCCCGTAATCGCGCCAACGCCGAGCGCAATCGAGAAGAGAAATACGGCAAAGCCACGGAATCCGCCGCGGAACTCGCGCAAGGCAATGCGGAGCACGAGCGGAAGGCGCACTGACGCAAAGCGCCGCCTTGCAAGATCCCCTAAAGGCAATTGGGCCGGCTTATGCATCGCATCGGCTTTGGCTGCTCACCGCTTGGCCGCCGCTCCGGGCCAGAACAGGACTTAGGGCCTCCCCTTTAATTCTCACGGATTGTGCAGTCCAATGGGACCCATCCTTGCGCTCCTCCCCGGGATGAGGTGGTGTGCCAAGAATTCGCCGCCATGATTCATGACAGCGCCCTATCCGCCGGGTATGGAACCCTAACCGCCAGCCCTCTCGTACCCAGCTCAAAGCCTTCACCCAGACGCCAATGGCTGACCTGCCGCTGACGCTCAGCCCCCAGACCCCGGCCGATGACCCGGCGATCGAAAAACTCGACGAGCATGCCTTCGGGCCAGGCCGGTTCGCCCGCTCCGCCTACCGGCTGCGCGAAGGCATCGCCCCCGATTACAGCCTCTCCTTTGTCGCAAGAGTCGGCACTTTGCTTGTGGGCGCCAACCGGATGACGCTCATCCATTGCGGAGAGCACCCGGCGCTGCTCCTTGGGCCGCTCACCGTCGACCCTGCCTTCCGCTCGGGCGGAATCGGCGAGGCGCTCGTCAAAAGATCGCTCGAGGCCGCCCGCGCTGCCGGACACCGCCTGGTCCTCCTCGTTGGCGATATGTCCTATTATGGGCGGATGGGATTTAAGCCTGTGCCGCCGGGCAGGCTCATTTTTCCTGGCCCCGTCGATCCTGCTCGCCTGCTCTATTGCGAGCTCGTGAAAGACGCCTTTGACGGGGTAAAGGGGCGCGTGCTGCGGGCGCAAAGGAAGCCGCCGGGCTAAGGAATTTCGGCCTAGGCCCGAATCGCAGGCGAGGTCACATGCTCCCGCCGCACACCGAGGCCGATGAGCGCTGCGGGAAGCCTTTGTAAGATTGGAAAGCGCGCGAAGGCATGCAAGAACCAGGGCGGTCTCGCCTTGGCCTTCCCGCTGAGCACATGCGAGATCACATTCTTCTGCAGGGCCACCTGGATCGCCTGAATAATCTTCGTTGGCAGCTCGCGGCGCTTCTGAACTTGGGCCAATAGATTTTCGCCCAGCGGCGCCCCGCTGGCTAACGGCACGGCTAAAATGTTCCCTGCGGCGATCGCATCTTGAATGGCAAGATTGATGCCAACGCCGCCGATCGGCGACATCGCATGCGCCGCATCGCCAATGCACAGAAGCCCCGGCTTGTGCCATCTCGGCAGGCGGTCGACAGCCACAGCCAGGAGCTTAATGTCGTCAAAGCTTTTGAGCTCATCGCCGCGGCCGTTAAGGAAAGGCGCAAGAGTCCGCAACCGCTCGCGCACAGAGTGAATGCCCTGAGCCATGAGCCCGCTCGCCGAGCCTTTGGCGATGACATAGCCGCATTGCCAATAATCGCCGCGATTGAGAAGCACCAGGATCTGGCCTTCGTCGATCCTGCCAAAGGTCTCCTCCGGATCTTTCTCCTCGCGCGGCAAGCGGAACCAGAGCACATCCATAGGCGCGCCTAACTCCTGCGGAACAAGGCCTGCTTCCCGCCTGACGAGCGAATGCCGGCCATCCGCGCCAACAACGAGATCTGCGCGCACGGCGCGTGGCCCCGCAGGCGTTTCGGCCTTAACTCCAGCTACCCGCTCTCCCTCCCAAAGGAGACCCGTGACTCTGGCGGACATCTCAAGCCTGAAAGAGGGATAGCGCTTGGCTTGGCGCGCCAGGAAATCGAGAAAATCCCATTGCGGCATCAGCGCCAGAAATTTTGCTCTTGTAGGGAGATGCGAAAAATCGGCGATTGGCAAATCGAAGTCGCCGATTCTTCCCCTAAGGTGCTGAACCTTTTGATGCGGCAATTTGAGCAGCTCTTCGTAAAGGCCAAGCTCATCCATCACCTCGAGGGTCGAAGGATGGATCGTGTCGCCGCGAAAATCGCGGAAGAAATCGGCGTGCTTTTCGAGCACCAGCACATCGGCGCCTGCGCGGGCGAGGACGAGGCCGAGCATCATGCCGGCGGGCCCTCCGCCCGCGATGCAGCACCGGCATGAGATCGTCTGCTCAGGCCCGTCCATTAGCGGCCCCTCCCTGGCGCGCCACGCTATTGCTGGCTCAGCATCAGATGCAAGTCAAGAGAGGCGCGGGATGCGGAGCCGCGGGCATGAGCGCGGGGCTTTGTAGATCGATTGTAATCGCATATTTTTCTTGAAGTTTGCCGCTGTGCCAAGGGGCACCCTACCCGCCGAGAAATCGGCGCATTGTGATCAGCCATTCGAACGGGAAGACCTTAGTGAACAGATCAGAATTGGAGCTAACCCCATGGGCGGCAAGGATGGGGATGCTAAAACCGAAGATGATTTAAAAAGCCGGGCGGCTCATCTATGACGGCTCTGAAGTGCGACAAATTGATAACAGTGAGGCCGAAGGCGAGTCATTCGATTTGCTGGCTGCATTCGAGGGTTCTGATGCCGCGAAAACCGGCACTCACAAAGAGACAAAAAGGCCCTGCTTCGCGCCGAGCAAGGCCTGTCAGAAAATAAGCGATGGAGGATTATGCGCTGGCGGCCTCACTGCCCGCTTGGCTCAATCTGCGGCGCAGACATCACTTGATCGGCCGTCGCATTGACCTGGGCGTTCCAGCTCTCGTTCGCCTCGTTGTAGCTCAGCGTCATTGCGCCGGGCCCCACGGCAACATCGCCGCCATTTGGAAGCGAAAGCAAGTAGGAAAGCTTGCCGTCATTCGAAATTCCGATTCCCGTGATCGTTCCAACCATCTGATTATCGCTGCTCATGACTTTCGTGCCATCGAGCTTCGTTTCTGTCACGTCACGAACGGGTCCTTGCGCGAACTTCGGAGCCTCGACTGCCGACCTGCCGGCCGCCTGGCCCGCATTCTCCTCGACAACGCCGGCAACCATATTAGGCGTCAAAACCATCATAACTGGATTGCCATGCGGATCCGTCGCGCGGATCAGAAATGATTGAGGCACTACCTCCACTTTTCGAAAACCCGAACGCTCCAAGTCCTCGCGCAACTGCTCTGCTGGGTTTAAATTTTGTGCCTTGCTTTGCGTCTGCTGCATATTTTGAGCAGCCCCGCTTTGCTGCTGATTCAGCTGCTTCGCCTGAACCGCGGGCTGCGCAAGAAGGATCGCTGTCCCGACCGAGATCCATAACGCTTTCATTCGCGTTCTCCTTGTGGCTGGCTACGCGCGGGAGAACCGGCGGCGGCAAGCTTGGTTCCGGGTTTTTAGCATCAATTCGGCACAGCGCCCAAGCTTCGCGAAAGGCGTGCGGGCATGGTGAGGAGGCAAGCGATGGCTCATGAACATCAAAGCAGCGAAGGACCAATCGAGTTCGCAGCACTTCCCGGCACACCGTTGAAAATCTCGCGCGTCGCTCTCGGCACATGGGCGATCGGCGGCTGGATGTGGGGCGGAACGGATGAGGCAGAGGCGATAAATACGATTCATTCCGCAATCGAGCGTGGAATCAACCTCATCGACACCGCGCCAGTCTACGGCTTCGGCCGTTCGGAGGAAATCGTTGGCAAGGCCCTCTCGCAAAATGGACTGCGCTCGCGCGCGCTGATCGCAACCAAAGCCGGGATTGAATGGCAAGGCGGCAAAACCTCTCGCAATTCGAGCCGCAGCCGGATTCTGCACGAGATCGGCGATTCATTGCGCAGACTCAAAACAGATCACATCGATATTTATCAAATCCATTGGCCGGATTCACGCACGCCCATCGAAGAGACCGCGGGCGCGATGCGCGCACTCTTCGAGCAAGGGAAAATCCGGGCTATTGGGGTCAGCAACTTTGCGGTGGGCCAAATGGCTGAGTTCCGGCGCTTTGCGCCGCTCCATGTCCTCCAGCCGCCCTATAATCTCTTCGAGCGCCAGATCGACGCCGAGATTCTCCCCTATTGCCGTGCGAACGGCATCGCAACTCTAGGCTACGGAGCCTTATGCCGGGGGCTGCTGTCGGGGCGCATGCAGACTTCGACAAAATTCACCGGCGATGATTTGCGCCGGATCGATCCAAAATTTCAACAACCGCGCTTCGGCCAATATCTTGCTGCAGTCGAAAGACTCGATCGGCTTGCGCGAGGCCGCTTCGGCAAACGCGCCATACATCTGGCGGTGCGCTGGATACTCGACCAAGGCATCACTGCGGCGCTTTGGGGCGCGCGCCGCCCCGGTCAGCTCGCCCCGGTTGACGGCGTGTTTGGCTGGAGCCTCGATGCTGAGGCCAAAGCCGAGATCGAGCGGATCTTGCGCGAAGAGATCAAAGATCCCGTGGGCCCGGAGTTTATGGCGCCGCCAGCCTGAGGTTGACAGGCAATCCCGCCGATTTGCTTGAAGAACACGCAAACTGGCACATGAACATTGGGGATCCCGCTTCTGGCGGGCGGCTACGTCGCCAAGTTTCATCGCTGGCACGATGTGCACCCTGATGCCGGCCCCGCGGCCGTTGCGCCTTGGACAGCGGTTCCGGCAGAGCTGAGGACACCGGGAGCCCGGTGGAATCACACGGTCGCAGCGGAAGAACGCCGGATTGTCACGAATGCGCCTCCGTTTGCGAGCGAGGACTCCCTTGGCATTTACATTGAAACAACCATTCACAACCGCTTTCTTCACTCCGCCGCCGCTATCACCTGCGACGAGCCAGCGCTCGCCGATCCCATGCGCTCGCCCGTCAGCACCTATTTCTACAAGATTCACGGCCTGATCGGCCGCTGGAGGCAAAACTGGCACCGTCCGGCGCAGATTGCCTCGTCGGCAAGGCCGGAGGGAGGCGCCGCGGGGCAGCTCGCCGGCATCTCAGACCGGCTGCGCGCTATGGACCAGCATATGGGCGCGCTAGCGATGGCTTCCGGGCAAAAAAAGCCGGCTTGACCCGTCCCGCTGAGCAAACCTCTGCCGTAACGAGTCGGAATTGCATTTCGCAAGCCGCGGGAATAGAGAAGCCCCATGCCCAGCTACGCCAATCCCGCCAATTTCCTCAAGCTCGTCAGGGCAGTGGTCCCTGCTTCGGCCGGGCTCACGGCGCTGCTCTTTTGCGCAGGCCTTTATCTTGCCTGGTTTGTCGCCCCGCCAGACTATCAGCAAGGGGAGACGGTGAGGATCATGTACCTCCATGTTCCGGCGGCATGGCTTTCCTTGCTGATCTATGCCGTCATGACCTCGGCGGCGCTCGGCACGCTCGTCTGGCGCCATCCCCTTGCCGATGCGGCGCAGAAAGCCGCGGCATTTCTCGGTGCGTGCTTCACCTTCCTTTGCCTCGGCACAGGCGCGATCTGGGGCAAGCCCATGTGGGGGACATGGTGGGTTTGGGACGCGAGGCTTACTTCCGTGCTCGTTCTTTTTCTCATCTACCTTGGACTGGTTGCTCTCTGGCGGACCTTTGAAGATCCAAGCAAAGCCGCGCGTGCCGCGGCAATTTTCACGCTCGTTGGCGCGCTGAACATCCCAATCATCAAATTCTCAGTGGATTGGTGGAATACCCTGCACCAGCCGGCATCGGTCTTCAGGCTCGGAGGCCCGGCGATCGCTCCCTCGATGCTCTGGCCGCTTGTCGTGATGGCGCTGGCCTTCACCTTTCTCTTCGTGACGCTCTATCTCATGGCAATCCGCAACGAGATTCTGAGACGGCGCGTGCGGCGCCTCGCGATCCTCGCGGCCGCAGCCCCAATGCGCAGCTCCGAAGCCGCGGCGGGGGGATGGGAGGCTGCCTATGAGCCCTGAACCGAACTTTGGCTTCATCATCGCGGCCTATGCCCTCGCTCTTCTCATGGTGGCGGGGATGATTGGCGTGATCGCGATGGATTACGCGCGCTTGAAGCGCCAGCTTTCCTCGCTTGATTCGCAGCAGCAACGCCGCGGGCCGCGTCATCCGGTGAGCCTTGAGGCTCCTCCGCAAGAGCCCGGAAGCCTTGACTAGAATGGCGGCAGGCGCGCCAACGCCCGCTCCGGACTTGCGCCGGCGGCGCAGATCGCCCGTTGTTTTTCTGCCGCTCGTACTTTTTGCCTTGCTGATGGTGCTTTTTCTCGTCCGGCTTTACTCGGGCGACGCCTCGCTTTTGCCATCGGCTTTGATTGGCAAGCCTGTGCCCGCTTTCACCTTGCCGCCAGTTGAAGGCCTGGCGGGAAAGCCTGGCTTTTCGGATGCCGACCTGCGTGAAGGCAAGGTGACGCTGATCAATGTTTTTGCCTCCTGGTGCGTCCCCTGCCATCAGGAGCACGAGACGGTTATGAAGCTTGCCGCCGATCCCGCGCTCGCCAAGGCCGGCGTGCGCCTGTTCGGCCTTGCCTATAAAGATGATCCTGAGGCGGTAAGGCGTTTTCTTGCCCAGGCAGGCGACCCGTTTGCCCGCGTTGGCGCTGACCGCAACGGGCGCACCGCGATCGACTTCGGCGTCTACGGCGTTCCCGAGACTTTCATCATCAAGGGCGGCGGCACGATCGCCTACCGCTTTGTCGGCCCGATGAGCGAGGAGAGCTACCGCTCGACGATCTTGCCCGAGATCGCGAAGGCGCTGCACCAATAAGAGATCTGGCCAAAGCCGATTTCTGCGCGGCCGGTATGGCATTTTCAAGCCAGTCAGGTATTCACACAAAAGTGGGTTGACAACTTTTCTGGGATTGCTCCAGCATCCGCTGGAACTTTGGATAGGCTGACGTGCTCATCGAAAATCCAAGATTCTGGCGCGCCGGAGCAATCAGCATCGTTGTCGTCATGACCGCCCTGCTAGCGATGCTGACCATCGACACCCTCGCCGATATCAACGCGGGAGGCGCGCATGTTCCCGTCTACACAGTCATAAACCGTAACATTGCCTACCGCTTTGATCCCGGCCGAGGCTTTGATGTCCCCTCGATTGGCGAAAAGGATCTCCTGTTCGGCCGCGACTATACGGAGCAAGAAGCAACAGCCCTCATTGAAAAAGGCAAGCTCGTCATCCAAAGCCGTGCCTGCATTGGCAAAGCGCGACCAATATAATTCTAGGGGCTCCTTCTCTTGCTCGTAGTTGCTGCGGCGTGGGCTGTTACCATCTCGCCGGTTGTTATATTTTGGATTCAGCTTTGGATTGGATTGATTGTGTCGAGTCTTGCGCTTTGGGCCGTTCTTTACAGGCTGGAAGGGCGCTTCACCCAAGCTGCTGAGTTGTGAATCCTCTCTCAGCGCTCATTGCCGGCGGCAGCCAGGCGGCATAAAATGCCTCGGTGATCAAACGAGTTTTCACCATCCCGCCGGGCGCGCCATTCCTGCCGACATTCGCGAAAGCCCTCCTCGAAGGCCGCATCGCCGAGGGCTATTCGAAAAGGCTGTCCCCGCTGGAGATTGCGCAAGCAACTATTTATGTCCCAACCCAGCGCGCAGCGAGTGCGCTTGCGCAGGAGCTTGCGCGCGCGATGGGGCGGGGTTCGATGCTTCTGCCGCGCATTCTGCCGCTTGGCGCGCTCGAAGAGATCGAGACCAGCTTGCTCTTCGAAGACTCCGGTCTTGGGGCCGAATGGGCGCCAGGCGCGCCAACGGCGGCGCGAGAGATCGAGCGGCGGATGGAACTTGCCGCCCTCATTCTCGCATGGGCAAGCGCCTTGCAGCATGCGATCGTGAAAGTCAACGCGCACGGATATGAATGCGATCCGGGCGAGCCATTGCTTGTTGCGGCAAACCCGGCGAGCGCCTGGCATCTTGCAGGTGAGCTTGGCAACCTCATTGACGAGTTGATCATCGAGGGCGTGGCCTGGGAAGAGCTCGATCCGCTCGCATTGCCAGAGTTCGACGAATATTGGCGCGTTACGCTCGAATTCTTGAACATCGCCATCAAGCAATGGCCGGAGGTTTTGAAGGAACGCAAGCTCGTAGACAAAGTAAGCCGCCAGGCCGCGTTGATTGAGGCGCAGACGAAGCGCCTCAGAAACGGTTTGATCGAAGGGCCGGTGATCGCAGCAGGCTCAACAGGCACCAATCGCGCCACCGCCCGCCTTCTTGCGGCGATTGCCGCGGCACCCAACGGGGCCGTTATCTTACCAGGCCTCGATCTCGATTTGGACGCTCGCGGCTGGACGATGCTTGCGGACGGTTTGAAAGGCGGCGCGCAGGCCTCATTCACCCATCCGCAGGCGATGCTTTGCCGGCTTTTGAGCATTCTGCAGATGACGCGCGAAGAGGTCATGAGCCTTGGCGAGGCGGCGTCCGATCTCGTGCTACGCGGCACATTCGTCTCGCAGGCCCTGCGTCCGGCGGAGGCAACCGGCGATTGGCTCGCCTATCGCGAGAGTATCGATAAGAAGGCGCTCGAGGCTGCCCTCTCTGACATCACTCTGATCGAGGCTGCCGACGAGCACGAGGAAGCGCTGGCAATTGCTATTGCCGTTCGCGAGGCGATCGAGACGCGGCCGGGGACTGTAGCGCTCATTACGCCCAGCCGCACGCTTGCCCGCCGGGTCCGCGCCGAGCTGCTACGCTGGGAGATCGACGCAGAAGATTCCGCAGGCGAGCCCCTCGCTCAAAGGCCGGCCGGCGCTCTTGCAAGACTGATCATCGCCTGCGCGGCGAGCAAAATGGCCGCGCCCGGCCTCGCAGCGCTTCTTGCGCATCCCCTCGCGCGGCTGGATCTGACCCGTGCGGAGCTAAGGAAGCGTGCAGCGCTCCTCGAAATTGCTTTGTTGCGCTCGTCCCTTGCAAGAGGCCCGCTCGCGGAGCGGATTACAAAAGACCTCAGCGGCTTGATTGCGGCCGCGAGCGAGGAGGCAAACGGCCGCTTCGCACATCCCGCAAAGAGCCAGATAGCACCTAGCGAGTGGGCACGTATCGAAGATCTGCTGCGCCGGCTGGGCGCGGCGCTTGCGCCCCTTTCTGACTTGCAGGGCGAGCACACTTTGCAATCATGGGCAGCCGCGCATCGCGAGAGCCTGATTTTGATCGCAGGCCGGGAAGCCGATCCGCTCGGCGGCAGAGACAGGGATGCTCTCGATGAGCTTTTCGAGGAGCTTTTGCAATCGGCGCCGGAGGGCATGATCTTCGATGCACACGCTTACGAGGTCTTGTTCTCGGAAATTGCCGGCGAAATCGTCCTTCCAGCCGCAGAACAGGCCAGCGCGCAGGTGCAAATCCTAGGACTCCTTGAAGCGCGGCTCCTTGACGCCGCGCTGGTTGTGCTCGGCGGGCTTGATGAGACAGTCTGGCCGCCGCAGGCGCGCACCGATGCATTCCTCAACCGGCCGATGCGCGCCGCCTTGGGCCTCACGCCGCCCGAGCGGAAGCTCGGTCAGACAGCGCATGACTTCGCCCAAGCGCTTGGCAGGCGCAAAGTGATTCTCACCCGTGCCCGCAAGCGCGACGGCTCGCCAACGGTCGCCTCCCGTTTTCTGCAGCGCATGGCGGCGCTTGGCGGCGAGGTTTGGGAATCGTGCCGTGCACGCGGCGAATTTTATGTGCGGTTGGCCCAGGAGCTTGACCGGCCGCCGCCGTCCGGCCCGGGCAAAAGGCCGCTGCCCCGTCCTCCAGTCTCTCTGCGGCCAGCGCGGCTCAGTGTGACCGAAATCGAGACGCTGCGGCGCGATCCATACGCGATCTATGCGAGCAAAATCCTGCGCCTTAAGGAGCTCGATCCTGTGGGCGGGCCACTAGGCTTTGGTGATTTTGGCAGCGCCATTCATCGCGCGCTTGAGCGGTTCGTCTCGGAGCACGCGCCAAAATCCCTGCCAGAGGACGCATTCGGCATTCTGAGCTCACTCTTGCGGCAGGAGCTTGCCCGGCAGCTGGAAGACCCATGCTTTGCTGCGCTCAGCTGGCCGCGGGTTGAAAAAATCGCCGCATTCTATCTTGGATTTGATTCAGCGCGGCGCGGCACCATCAAAGAAATCAAGGCCGAGTGCAGCGGCAAGATCGACGTTCCGCTTGCCGATGGCTCGCGCTTCACGCTCACTGCGCGCGCGGACCGTATCGAAATCTATGACAGCGCGCGCGTAATTGTTGTCGACTACAAGACCGGTACGCCGCCTTCGAAAAACCAAGTCATGGCAGGATTCGCGCCGCAAATGACGCTCGAAGCTGCGATGGCGTTGCGCGGCGCATTTGGCCTCGACCCCGAACCTCAATCAGCCGAGGCTCTTTACTTGAAGCTCGGCGGGCCGACTGGAGGCAAAATGATTGAGCTCGATTTCGCTGATGCGAAGGGCAATGGGACGGGGAAGTCTTTTATGGATATTGCGGAGGAGCACTACCGCGGCCTGATCGACCTCCTCAGCCAATTCCGCAGCTTTGAGACGCCCTACCCTTCCCGCCCCTTCCCGAAGTTTGCGCTGCGGTACAATGTTTACGATCACCTCGCCCGGGTCAAGGAATGGGCGCAGGAAGACAGCGGCGAGACTCTGTAGTGGCTTCCTTCGAATTGCCGGATTGGGCGCTTCTTAACCAGCGCAAGGCCTCGCAGCCGGCTCACTCGGCCTGGGTCTCGGCCAATGCCGGATCGGGCAAGACGCATGTGCTCGCAAGCCGTGTGATCCGGCTTCTCCTCGGAGGCGTTGCGCCATCCAAAATCTTGTGCCTGACCTTCACCAAGGCTGCAGCCGCCAATATGGCGGCGCGCGTGTTCGATATTTTGGCAAAGTGGACGCAGATTTCCGATTTGGATTTGCGGCGGGAAATCAGAGAAATCAGCGGAGAAACGCCCAGCGGCGCCGGATTGGTTGAGGCACGCAAGCTGTTCGCCCGCGCCGTCGAGACCCCAGGCGGACTCAAAATCCAAACCATTCACGCTTTTTGTGAGCGGCTGCTGCATCTCTTCCCTTTCGAAGCGAATGCTCCGTCGCATTTCGAGATCGCCGATGACCTGCGCCAAGCCGAGCTTTTGGCCGCGGCGCGCCGCCAAGTGTTCGCTGCGGCTCAGCGCGATGGCGTGGTCGGCGCCGCAATTGAGCGCGTTGCCTTGGAGTGCGGCGAGGCCGAATTTGAAGAACTCATCAATGAGGCCATGCGGCACGAGGCCGTCTTCCGCGCCGCTTCGCCGCAGGAGCTAATTGAGGCCCTTCGCCGCTCTTTGGGGATTGCAGAAGGCCGCGGGACCGCCGATGCCGAGCGCGAGATCGCGGAGGGTGGCATTCCGCCAGAACGGTGGAGCGGGATCGCAGATCTGCTCGACAAAGGAAGCTCTGCCGATCAGAAGCAGTCAGTGAGATTGAGAAGAGCTCTTGCGGACCTTGACTCTTTGTCCTTCGGGCACCCTTTCGAAAAATTTCTACAATCATATTGTTCTATCTTTTTTACAAAAGACAAAGAAAGAAAGGTCAAGGACCGGGAATCGCTCCTTACCAAACCTCTCGCAACGCTCTATCCGGACCTCGACGCGGAGCTTAAAGCAGAGCGGCAGCGGCTGGCGCAATTGTGCGAGGAGCGCAAGGCGCTTTTGATTCTTGAGCGCTCGCGCGCATTGATCGCCATCGCAGGCGCAATCTTTGAGCGTTACCGCACAAACAAGGCGGCGCACGCAATCCTCGATTTCGGCGATCTCATCGAGCGGACGCTCACGTTACTCCAGCGCTCTGATGCAAGCTGGGTCCACTTCAAGCTCGATGCCGGGATCGACCATATTCTTGTCGATGAGGCGCAGGATACGAGCAAGGCTCAATGGCAGATCCTTGACAAGCTCACAGCCGAGTTTTCCTCAGGCCTCGGGCAAACTGAAGGCCCGCGCACCTTTTTTGCGGTCGGAGACGAAAAACAGTCGATCTTTTCCTTTCAGGGCGCGGCGCCACGTATGTTCGACGAGATGCGGCGCGGCTTCGCGCGGCGATTTGCGAAGGCAAAGCAGGGCTTTGCACATGTGCAGCTCAATCTCTCCTTCCGTTCTGCGCCCGGGATTCTGTCCGCCATCGACCGGGTATTCGCGCAGGGCGATCACATGAAGGGCCTCGTCGCGCAGTGCGGGGATTGGGCGGAGCATGAGGCCTATAAGCGGGATCTGCCCGCGCTGATCGAGCTTTGGCCCGCAACGGAGCCCGCGGAGACACAGCATCCGGAAGAATGGAAGCTGCCGCTCGATTACCCCCGCTCGCACGATCCGGCCAACATCCTTGCGAACCGGATCGCGCAGAAGATCAAAGAACTCCTTGATCCTCGCTCTGGCGAATGCGTGCATGATAAAGGGCACTGTCCGCGTCCTGCCCGCTCCGGTGATATTTTGATTCTGGTCAGAAAGCGGGGTGCTCTTTTCGATGCCATCATACGCGCCCTGCGCACAGAGGGAATTCCAACCGCGGGCGCCGACCGCCTCGATCTTATGGACCATATCGCGGTCATGGATCTCATCGCTGCCGGGCGCGCGAGCCTTCTGCCCGAGGACGATCTGACGCTTGCCTGCGTTTTGAAATCACCGCTCATCGGGCTCAACGACGATGACCTTTTAGCCTTTGCACCTTCGCGGCAAGGGAGCCTCATTGAGGCTTTGCAGGCGTCGCCCGGGCCGCGGCATCGCGAGGCCGCCGCAAAGCTTGCACGCTGGCGAGCGCTTGCAGGCGGGAGCGCCTTTCAGTTCTACGCAACTCTCCTTGGGAGAGAGGGTGGCCGTGCCGGGCTCGAATCCAGGCTTGGGGCGGAAGCGCGCGACGCAATCGGCGAATTTCTGCGGCTCGCGCTTAGGCATGAAGAAACGAACACCCCTTCGCTTGCCAATTTTCTCAATAGCCTTTCGGGGCTCGACTATTCGGTCAAGCGCGAGATGGAAGCGCCCGGGGACGCGGTGCGGGTGATGACGGTCCATGCGGCGAAGGGGCTCGAAGCCAAGATCGTTTTCTTGCCCGACACCTCTACCGTGCCGTCGCACCGGCACGATCCGGAGCTTTTTGTGCTCGCCCCCGATTCGTCAGGAGCACAGGCAATTGCCTGGTCGCCGAATAAGGACCTCGATTGCAAAACCGTTGCGGCCGCGCGTGTCACGGCCCGCGAGGCTGCGATGGAGGAATACCGGCGGCTTCTCTATGTAGCCTTAAGCCGGGCGGAGGAGAAGCTTTACATCGCGGCTTGCCACGGCAAAAACGGCCCGGAGCGCGGCTCGTGGGCGGCGATGATCGAGGCCGCTTTCCAGGACGATCCGCGGATCGAAGAGGCTCCTGCTCCTTGGAACGGCAGCGAGCGCGTCCGGCGGATTGTCTCTGGCCGGCTCCCTGCCGCCGGTCTCGCCAGCGTCAACACAGGCCAAGCCCAGACTCCGATTGCCGTGCCGGAGTGGCTCTGCCGGCCGGCGCCCGTAAGGCACCTCGCACCGCTCCTCAGACCTTCGCAGGCCCTTGCTCGGGAAAACGCGCCTCGGGGCCGGGTGTCCAGATCCGGCCGGTGGCAAGCGCTGCAGCGCGGAAGTCTCATCCACGGGCTGCTGCAGCATCTGCCGGGCATCCCCGAGGCGCAGCGGCCTGCCGCGGCGCACGCTTTCCTTTTATCACTCGCGCCCGGGCTTGATGAGAGCGCCCGGCAGGCGATTGCCGCAGAGGCAGCCGCGGTGATGGCCCTGCCCGGACTGGCGCCGCTCTTTGGGCCGGGATCGCGCGCCGAAGTCTGCGTGATTGGCAGCGTTCCAGCGGGAGACATCCTTATCCCTGTCAAGGGCAGGATCGACCGCCTTGTTGAGACAAATAGCGAGATCATCGCCGCTGATTTTAAAACCGGCGAGCCCTACGGCTTGGATGCCGTCCCTGCCTCCTATGTGGCGCAAATGGCGCTTTACCGGGCAGTTCTGGCGCCGCTCTGGCCTGTCAAGAGCCTGCGCCTGGCGCTTATCTGGACCGAGGCCGCCCAAGCGTTGTGGCTGCCAGAGGGAAAACTCGACGCCGCTCTTGCGGCGTTTGCGAAGAGCTGAGGGCCGATTCTTGCAGCGCAACTATCGTCTCCGGACAATGCCGCGGGTTTTCCACGATTATCCACAAGAACGTATGGTTACGGCCGCTTGACGCTTGGAACCGTGTTCTCTATTTGTTCTGGGCAGGAGAGAACATTTGCGGCCAAGCATGCGTCAACAGCAAGCAAGCCGCGGCCGGTCTGGGCGCGGCGCCGCCAAATCAACGGGCGGGGCCGGGGTCGGAACGCCCGGACCTGCGCCAGCGCCATGGCTTAATAAGCAAATTCCGGGCCAGCGCTTAAGCCCGCGGTCTGGCCGGGGCGCATTGTCAAATGAGTCCGGCCGGTACGAAAAGGAGGCGCGCTGGCCCGAAAGAGACGGCTGGGATTTTTCGCAAGACCTGCCGCCGCTGCGCACGGAAGTGGCGCGCGAGCAGGCAAGGTCGATCATCACGCGCAACGATTCGCCCGACATTTCTTTCGGCCAATCGATCAATCCCTATCGCGGCTGCGAGCATGGCTGCGTTTATTGCTATGCCCGCCCGACGCATGCCTATCTCGGCCTCTCGCCGGGCCTCGATTTCGAGACAAAACTCTTCGCTAAGGTCAATGCCGCAAGCCTCCTTGAGCGCGAATTGGCGGCGCCGGGCTATGTGCCGAAAGTCATCGCTCTTGGCACCAACACCGATCCCTATCAACCTACCGAGCGCAAGGAGCGCATCATGCGCGCCGTCCTCGAAGTGCTCGCGCGCACCAATCATCCGGTGAGCATCACCACCAAATCGGCTCTCGTTCTGCGCGATCTAGATCTCCTTGTGCCGATGGCGGAGAAGGGGCTTGCGAGCGTTGCTCTGTCGATTACAACGCTCGACCCTGCGCTTGCGCGCACGCTGGAGCCGCGCGCGGCAAGCCCCAGGCGCCGTCTTGAGGCAATTTTTAATCTTGCGCGGGCCAAGGTCCCCGTCGCAGTGATGGTGGCGCCCATTATTCCGGCGCTGACCGATGCCGAAATCGAGACCATTCTTGCGCGAGCCAAGGAGATGGGCACATCCGGGGCGGGTTATGTTCTGCTCCGGCTGCCGCTTGAGGTGAAGGAGCTCTTCGAGCAGTGGCTTGCCGCGCATTATCCGGGGAAACTCAAACATGTGTTGTCGCTCGTGCGCGCGGCGCGCGGCGGCAAACTCTACGATTCGACTTTCGGCGAGCGGATGCGAGGCACGGGCGCCTATGCGCAGATGATCGCCCGCCGGTTCGAGACCGCCTGCGCAAGGCTCGGACTTTCGCGAAATCGCGGGGCCCTGCGCTGCGATTTGTTCGCGCCGCCGGGGAGAGTTGGGGAGCAGCTGAGGTTGTTTTGAAGGGCTGTCCGCTACGAGTCATCCTTCGAGACCGCAACCTACTTTGGAAAGATGCAATTTGTGAACTCCTATACCTTTGCTTCAGAGATTGTCATCCCAACTGTCAAGGAAGCTTTGGCGGATCGCGCAAATAGAAGACGCGTATATATCGCGAGCATCGTGACCTACCATCTTGTCGATTACATCGCGATTGAGAGTGGTTCAAATAGAAGTGCAATTTGTGAGAACCTTAGAAAAGTTTGCAAGCCGGCTTTCGATGTCGTCCAAGGCGTTTGTCATGGCGCCAAGCACGGAGGTAACAAACAAGGTTATCGCTTTGTGCCGGGCGCAGAGCGGAACGTTCCTGTTTTCGCATTTAATTCTCCAGGCACAGGATGGGGCCAAGGCCGATTGGAAATGCCCGGCCTTAGCGTTGCGTACGGCGAGGCAGAACTATTTTTGGATACATGTTTGCAAATTGTGTTACTGACCATTTGCGAGATTTACAAAAATCAGCTTGGAAGTCTGGATCTTACCTTACTGGATAGAATGGTTTCAGAAGGTAAACCGCTTAACATTTCAATGGCAAAACAGGGCAGCTGAGGAACTAGCAATGCGGGTGAAAATAATGAAATGGACGTACCGAATTATTGTTGTGGCGGCTCTCGGCGCGTCATAGGCTTTGAGTGAAAACGCCATCGTGCGCTATCGCGACCGTTTTTATTTCAGCAGGTTCTTCTTGCGGGCCGCAACCGCCTGCAGCGGGAAAAAATGTATTGATGTTGCGGCCTGACTTATCTCCACACCTGAACTTAAGAAGGTGGGGAGCCGCCTTCCCCGAAACGACCAAGCAATGGATGTTTTCCGGCCCGTACGATTTTAATGGACGGGGTAATTCAGGGTGATAGCGAGAAAGCTTGCGCATGGGCTCCTAAGGTATATGCAAAATTTGTTGCGAAAGCGCGATCGATAAGCCACTTACCACTGGCCTCTGCCTCTCCCGCAGCTTGCAGGTCGCTTATGGTCGCTCTCAGCCCGCCATGGCACGCGGCGTATTCGAGAGGACCTCGCGCCCGCTTTTTAGAAACTTCCTTGCGTTGTGCCCGGCCTTGAGCCGGGCATCCAGACTCGGCCTAGGAATGGCCGGGTCAAGCCCGGCCACGACGGGGAGCAGTGGATGAGTTCCTCCTCTCCGGCAATTATGTAACTCAGCGATTCACTCTCCGCCTAAGCCAACATGCCATTCACCTTACGGCTGCGAGTTTGGCGAGGCCTGTCCTCCGGCCCTCATAATTGTGCTGGACTTCCGGGCGCCGCTGTCACCTCTACCCCTCGCGCCACCTCGCGGCCGCGGCTTCGTCTTCTGGTCTTGCTTCAACCCAGCCGCCCGGGCCCGTCTCAATGAGGTGCTGCTTTTTCCAGAACGGCGCCGCGGATTTCAAATAGTCCATAACGAATTT
>Ga0209062_1002937_pt1 | contig 21006 bp, 30 predicted proteins | sample Coa_R2_2_FD_187158 | JGI IMG/M metagenome (GOLD analysis project Ga0209062, IMG submission 187158) | Surface soil microbial communities from Centralia Pennsylvania, which are recovering from an underground coalmine fire - Coalmine... | ecosystem: Environmental > Terrestrial > Soil > Unclassified...
CAAAAGCATCGTCGACCTTCAGACCGCGATCAATCGATACCTCGCCGAGCACAACCAGGCCCCAAAGCCATTTACATGGACCAAAGATGCCGACACGATCATCGCCGCCGTCAAACGCGGACACCAAGTGTTAGATTCGCTCCACTAGAAGATGCCGGCGGCCGGCAGTTTCGCGAACGCCGCCGACGGGTTGTGGCGGCAAATATCCGTGAACGCGGGGCGGCGCGCGGGCGCTGTCGGGCTGGCACGGTCCTGGCGTGTCAAAGGTATCATAAATGGCGGAGTGTGTCGGAAGCTTAGGTAGATTCCGATCCTGTGATGGCTGCGTGGATGGTCGCTATCCTGCGCTCGCGTTCGTCTCGTAACGAGGAAGCCTGCCGATGTTCGCCTTGCCGGACCTGCCCTACGCCTACGACGCCCTGGAGCCGGTCATTTCCGACCGGACGATGCGTTTCCACCACGACAAGCACCACGCGGCCTACGTCAAAAAATTGAACGAGTTGTTGGAGGCGGAAAGGATTTCGCCCGAGACGCTCGAATCGGTGATCGTCGATGCCTCGAATTCCGGCGACCGGGTACTATTCAACAATGCGGCGCAGGCGTGGAACCACACCTTTTTTTGGTCGGCGATGTCGGCGCGACGCGAAAAGCCGACCGGCGAACTGGCCTCCGCCATCGACGGCGCCTTCGGCGATCTCGCCGGTCTGAGAAAAACCTTCGTCGGCGAAGGCGTCGGCCACTTCGGCTCAGGCTGGGTGTGGTTGACGGCGGACAAGGCCAGCGGGTTGCGCGTCCGCTCGACGCACGATGCCGACGGCACCGTGAGCCATACCGACATGACGCCGCTGATCGTCTGCGATCTTTGGGAACACGCCTACTATCTCGATCATCAGAACGATCGAAAAGGCTTCCTGGAAGCTTGGTTCGACACCCTGCCCAGCTGGGAGTTCGCTGCCGCGCAATACAGAGGGGCCGTGGGCCGCGGCAAGCCGTGGCGCCACCCTGCCGCCGTGCTTCCCGTCAGTCCCAAGAAGGCCTTGGCGAGCTGACGTCCACGTCGATCTCCCATCCATCGATCCGCATTGGAGTCACCCGTGAAACATGCCGCCACCACCAAGAGCCAGACCCTCATCCCCTTCCTGAGCGACGTCAAAACCCTGCGTGAGCGTGCGCAGCAGCACATCGAACAAGGCGCTGTGAGCAAGACCTATGTCGGCGATGTCGCCCAGACGATCGAGATCCTGCAGGGTGTGCTCGCAAGCGAACTGGTCTGCGTCCTGCGTTACACTCAGCATTCGATCGCCGCGACCGGCATTGCCAGCGAAGGCGTCAAGGCGGAATTCGCTCAGCACGCCAAGGAAGAACACGCACATGCAGTGGCCGTGGCCGAGCGCATCAACCAGCTTGGCGGCGAGCCCAATTTCGATCCCAAGGGACTATCGAGCCGATCGGCGTCGGAATACGCCACCGGCAACGATCTGGCCGCCATGATCCGCCTGAACCTCATCGCCGAACGGATCGCCGTCGATCACTATCGAGAATTGGTCCGCTTTTTCGGCGAGGACGATCCAACCTCGCGCGTAATGATCGAATCGATCCTGGCGGTGGAAGAGGAGCACGCCAGCGACATGCAGGACCTGCTGGCTACCCACGGCGGAACGAAATCCTAGCGGTCGACCCCGCCTGCGACCGGTTGTACGGTGTGCTTGCGTCACAGTGGGGCATCATTCCAGAAATAAAAATAGGAACAAGTTAAAAAATAACTATCAACCATTACATGTTCTTACAGAATGTGTAATTCATACTGTTCTTAATGTATAAATATAACTCGGAACATATTTACAACTCGGCGCTTGTACTTGCAGACGAGCAATCGGCGCTCGCCAACAATTACCCAGGAGACCAGAATGACCAACCACTTATTGGCCGGTGCGGCGGTGTTTGCATTGTTAGCAGGTGGCGCTCTCGCGCAGAGTTCATCCTCCGATACAAGCAGCTCGACGACCACAACCCAGGCCCCCGCCGCAGGCAGCTACGACGCGAGCGAATCCAAGACGACTGTGGGCGGAGACGGAACCGTTACCGACAAGAGCAAGACTTACAAAAGCGATGTCAACGGCACCAGCGCAACGTCCAGCACTCGGACCAACGCTGCGGACGGTTCCAAATCGAGCACCTATCACGATGAGCGCACGGTTGCTCCGGACGCCGTCACGACGACGACCACCAATAAATCGAGCACGTCCTCAGAATGATCGGCTAGCGTACAGGCTTTCACTTGGTCGCTTCGCTATCGCTTTTGAACATAGGAGTTAGACTATGACGCAAACAACATTCCGCAATCGACCCATAATCACTGCCGCATTGTTGGCCTTTACCCTTCTGGCCGCCGGCTGCGGCTCGGATAAGGTCAGCAGGACGACCACGACGGAAAGCACAACAGCCGTCGCCCCTGCGCCCGTAACCTCATCGACGACAACCACGACATCCCGCCAAACCCAGCCCTGAAGATGGGCCGGATTTGCGGACCGATTCCAACGGAATGATGTAGCGAGCAAGCGATGCACTAGACTCAAATGGCGGCGATTTTGGGAATTCTGATGCTGATGGGCGCGGTTTCCATGCTGACCGCGTGCAAGACGACCGCGGGTGCGGGAGAAGACGCATCCGCCGCGGGCCATGCCGTTACCGACAGCGCCGAAAGGAACAGATAGACCAACGGCGGGGCAACCCGGCTGTGCCGTGGGTTGAGGAGCGCGGCGCGGGACCGAGGACGGCATGCCTACCTGCCCGGGACCGACAATCTTCTTTTCCCGCGGAGCCGTGCGGCGTGCGCACAAGGTTACGAAGGCGACGTTGAAAGCCACCAAGGAACTACGCACGATGATCGTTGAGGTTAAGGGCAGCGGCCTCCGACCGATGATGTTGAGTTCGCTGGCCTCCCGGCGATCGACGTGACGGCCGGCTACCCGGCCGCCGGCGCATGAGCATTATACGTCGAGACCCGGCCGATCCCACTTCGTTCGCTTGCCAAGCGTGCGCCACGGCACAGCATCGAAGCCGCCCGCGAAGACCATACTCTCCTTGAGCATGAAATCGCCAAGCGCGGCGACGAAAGAGCGCTCGATCGTGCCCATCTTCCCGCGCTCGACCATTGCACAAGCAGGCCCGATCGCCTCAAACTTGGATGCCCTTGCGCCGGGCTCTCGAGGAAGCCGGCGTCGAGTTCACCGGCCGGACGGGCCTTAGGTTGACGAAGGAGATAGCTCGATGAGCGTCGCGGCTGGCGAACGCTGGGACATAGCGCTAGGCGCCGACGGCCAATGGCGCCCAGTGAATGTCTTGACGGTGCGTGGCGACCAGGTTGAGGTCAGATACCTCGACATGGGGACCGCTCCTGACTCGATGAGCGTGACCATCCTGTCTCGGCATCAGATGCTTGAGAACAAGACGCGCTACAGGAAGGTCGGAGGGCAGCAGCCATGAGCCAAGGGAGGTCTGGACCGAACCGGATGGGAAACCTGGCGCGGCCAATTACGTGCTCGACGGGGCAAAGATGCCAGGGATCACCGTGACGTCCGATGATTTCAGCGGTAGCAAATACGCGGTGCTGCATGCATCTCCTGCCTTCACTCTCGCGCGGCTCCGGCTCGATACAAAGATCGTCGGGCAGAACGCCCAAGCTGGCGCGTGGTCGCGACATTGCGCCAGGATCGCGCGAAGTACGCTGGACACCATTGCTCGTCAGGCCACCTGCTTTGTCTTCGGTGAGACGGCCAGTCCGAGAAACACGAGCACGGCCTGATTGAGTCTCAGGATATCCTCGTCGTCCAACCTGCCGACGCGTGCGCCAACCTTGGTCTTGGGGACGGTGGTGATCTTATCCGCCATCAGGCGGCACGCCGTGCGCAAGCCGTTGCGCTCGTTCGGCTCGACTCGCAAGCGGAACAGGGGTGCTTCGGTTTCGTCAGTGGTGAAGGCGCAGATCGTGATCGAGTCGGTTGCGTCGAAGCTGTCGTCCTGAACAATGACGGCGGGGCGCGGCTTCCCGGCGTAGTCCTTGCCGCCGGCGACGGTCCAGATGTCGCCGCGCTTCATTAATCGCCCCAATCCGATACCGCGTCGATGAACGCCTGATCCTCATGAGCATGCGCGCTCGTGGCCACGGCCAATGACTGGCGATGCGCCTCTGACCGGAAGGACGGCGCGCGCACGTCCGGTACCCAAATCTGGATCGGGCGCAGACCCTGCGCACGCAGCCGCTCGCGATATTGCCGCACCTTCGTGCGGGAAGGCTTGGGCTTTGACGCCGGGGCCATGACAATTCTCCGCATGGGTTACATGTAACCTATCACGGGATTCGGGGTTTAGCCAACTCCTTCGCCCTGAGTCTCCCTTACCCTCTACCGGACTTTACATACTGCGGATAGCGCTCGGAGCATTGATATCATTGAGATTTCGACCGAGCGCCAGCAGAGGGTGTCCGGCCGGAGTCCAAAAAACTCAATCTCTTCAGAGACATCCGACCGGCAGATGGCCAGTCTTTTCCCTTGCGGTCGCGAAATCTACGTCGCCAAATCGTCTTTCGCAGCCGCGATCGGTGATGTCGCGTCCGATGGCGAGGCGTCATAGGGCTCTGAACGACTGCGGACATAATACGGACACGAAAATCCGAGGTAACGCTAAATCCTATCTAAGTCTTTGATTTTTGGTGATCCCGGTGGGACTTGAACCCACGACCACTCGATTAAAAGTCTTATTCCTATATATAACAGGCTATAACCTATCGTATCATCTTTTCCTATTAACTGAGTAATATACCTTGCAAAAAGCCAAAATGTTATGTCAGGTTATGAACCTGGGGTAACATTGAATAACGGCATTTCTGTGTTACCCAGACGAAGCCCTCTCCGAGTACACGACAATCGCGAAAAACTCGCCAGGTGCGAATCGCGTTTTGCCCGCTAAGGACCTGAAAGGGCTTGGGTAACATCAAACAGGGAGCACCCGATGCCGACGATCAAACTCACCCAGCTCGCCGCCGAACGCTTGAAGCCATCAGGAGCCGGGCGCGTCGATTACCGCGATAAGCAACTACCCGGGTTCGGGATTCGCGTTTCGGGCACCGAGAAGAAGCCGGTCAAGACCTGGACCGTCGTCTACCGGCGGAAGGGGCACAAGAAGCTGGAGCGTATCACGATCGGCTCCATCGCCAAGTGGGATAAGATCGAGGACGCCCGCGATTATGCGCGGGAAATCCTGCGCCAGGCGGAGAGGGGTGAGGACCCGAAGGCCGCACTGAAACCAACCGAGGATGACGAACGCACCGTCGAGAAGGTTGTCGAGATTTTCCTTGAACGGTACATGCGAGCCAAGGGAAGGGCGGAGAGCTATATCGCAGAGACTAAGCGCATTTTCGATCAAGACGTCCTGCCGAAATGGGGCAAGCGGCCGATCCGATCGATTACGCGCGCCGACGTTCGCGACCTGCTCGATGAGATCGTCGACGACGGCCGTCCGATCCAGGCGAACCGCACGCTGGCGGCCGTGCGTAAGCTGCTCAACTGGGCCCTCGATCGTAGCTATATCGAGTCCAGCCCGGTGGTCAAAATGGCAGCGCCATCCGCGGAGATGGACCGCGAGCGCGTGCTATCGGCCGAAGAGCTCCGGGTAGTGTGGCTAGCCGCCGATCGGCTCGGGTATCCGTTCGGGCCGATGATTCAGATGCTGATTCTCACCCTGCAACGCCGGAGCGAGGTCGCCGAGGCGGTGTGGACGGAATTCGCCGGCCTCAATATCCCGGCGGAGGCCATCTGGCGGATTCCCAGTGAGCGGACCAAGAATGGTGAGCCCAACGATGTTGCGATGAGCTCCAAAGCGCTGGCGATCCTTGAGAAGCTTCCGCGGTGGAAGATGCCAAGGGAGAAAGGGCAACGCGGCCCAACGAAAGATTGCCCCTACTTGTTTACCACCAACACCAAGACGGCGGTTTCCGGGTTCGCCAAAGCCAAGGCCCGAATCGACGAAAAGATCATGGACATTTTGCGGGAGGAAGCCGATGCGGCCGGCAAGGACCCCGAGCAAGTCAAGCCCTTCGAGCGATGGACCTTCCACGACCTTCGCCGCACCGGAACGACCCGCATGGCCGAGGACCTTGGGATTGCTCCGCATGTGGTTGATGCAATCCTCAACCACGTCTCGTCCACAATCAAAGGCGTTGCCCGCACCTACAATCGAGCCACGTTCGCGAAGCCGAAGCGGCTCGCGCTGGAGGCCTGGGGCGGCTACATCGACGATCTGCTCACTGCGCAGCCGGCGCCCTCAAATGTTCATTCGCTGCGGGCCGGCAAATGAACGAGTCGGAACCAACAATCGGTGATGCGCGAGTCCGTTTCATTCTCGCGACGACCGCGATCCGCACGAATAACACCGTGGCGCGGTTGCACACGGATGAAGAGATCCTCGCGGACCATGGCTACCGGAGCACCGCCGAATATTGGGAAGCGGCGCTTTCAGAAACCATGCCAGCGACCAAATTCGTCGATCTGCTCGAGACTCATCTGACCACCCCGCCGCGTCTAGCCCTCGAGATTGAGGGGAAAACTCCCCGACTAGGGATGCTAATCGCTGCAACAATCCGACAGGCCGCCATGTCCTGCGAATCGTGGCTCAAGCGCAGCGCTGCGCTGCCGAGCATCGAGGGCGTTACCGATCTGGAGCAGTACCATCTTGATCCGCGCGACGCCGCCTTGTGGCTGCTGAAACGGCCGATGGATCGGGACAAGCTGCCACTGTCGCTTCAAGCCTACCTGGGCACCAGCAAGCTCCACCGCGACAGCTCGATGCCGCCCAATCCAGCCGGCCGGCCCAGCTTGAAAGAAAAAGTCCACGAGCTTCTCGATGAACTCAACCTCAAGGGCACCATGCCGAGCGGCCCGAAGGAAATCGAGCGCCTGCTACATGGAAAAGGCACCAAAGTGACCTGCAGAACGGTTCAGCGGCACATCAATACGTGGCACCCTAAGCGACATAAGTGACAAAACCTTTTTGTCACTTATGTCCGTCTATTTTGTCCACCTTCACGCTGACTAACCTCCGTTCGCGCCGCACATCCTGCGGCTCGACTGGAGGAGAAAATGCGATTTCTGCGGTTCTCGCAGCTCGAAAGTGAGAAGGGCATCGGCTACAGCCGGATGCATATCGACCGGCTCGAAAAGGCGGGCAAATTTCCTAGGCGCGTTCCAATCGGAGAAAATTCAGTCGCCTGGATCGAGACTGAAATCGATCAATGGCAACAGGAGAAAGCCGACGAGCGGGGAGGCGCCGATGCAAAGGCCGCCTAACCCCAAAAAGCGAAAGGCGGCCCCTGGCAGGACCGCCCTCGCATCAACTAAGTACAGCGAACCCGAACATAGTATTCAGCGCTCTTACGGGCAAGTCGCTCATCGCATTGCTCGGATCTATCACCTGCAGCTGGCAACCGCGGCCGCGATCTCCGAGCTTGCCGGTATGGGTGTTGCATGAGCGCCGTGGACCTGTACGAGGAATTTAGCGCCGCTGCTTCGAAGATCGACGCGACTCATATCCGGCGCATGCGCGAACTTGGCATGCGCGAGAGCACGCTTTTCGCGGATCGGCCGCGCTTCGGAGCAGAGCGCATCCAGACCTTCGACTCGGACGGAAGCTACCAACCTACCGACGATGGAATGCCCGCTTTGCTCATCGCGGATGGGATCGCCTTGTTTGCCGACGTTGGGTGGTCGGCGGTCGAGGAAATTGTCGCGATTTCCACTTCGAATCCGTCGCGGTGGTGGTGGCGCTCGGGCGATTGCCCGATCTTAGGCAGGGCGCTTCTTGAGATAGGTGGCACGGGCGTCGTTCCTGGGGACGATGGCTCCGTCACGGTTTACGACAACCCGCTGGCGTGGGCGATCGCCGATGACGACAACGGAATTTGCGTCATTGACTGGGCGCACTTCGACCCGGACGCATTGTTCCATCAGGTTGAGATCGTCCGTTGCGCCGCGCCGGCTCTTGCGGAGCGTCTGAAGCGGCGGCGTGAGGAGCTATTCCGACCTGCCTATCGGATCACCGTCGCGCGCGACCAGCGCGGTCTGGAGGCAGCATGACGGATGGACTGCTCGAGACGGTCCCGCCGTTCTCTGAAGAAGGGCTCGCGCTTCAGTTCGCCGAACAGCACGCTCTTGACCTCCGCTATGTCGCGGCGCGGGGTCGCTGGTTCAGGTGGGATGGCTGTCGCTGGCGCGAGGATGATGACCTCTATGCCTTTGATCGCGCCCGCGAGGTCTGCCGGCGAGCTGCAGGCGGGGCAAACAGCCAACGCGACATCAATGCCCTTACTCGTGCTCAGACCGTAGCCGCGGTAGAGAAGCTAGCAAAAGCCGACCGGCGCATCGCGGCGGTTATTTCGCAGTGGGACTCTGATCCTTGGGCGCTCAATACACCAGGTGGGATCGTCGACCTTCGGACAGGAGAGCTAAAGCCATCCGACCCGGCCGCCTATTGCACAAAGATCACTGCAGTCGCCCCAGCCGCTTCCGGCGCCCAAGCTCCTCTCTTCGCCGCGTTCCTGAAGCGCATCTGTAGCGATGACGAGGACCTCGTCCGCTTCCTGAAGCGCGTGGTTGGGTATTCGCTCACGGGCAGCGTTTCAGAGCATGCCCTGTTCTACGGCTACGGGACCGGCGCGAATGGAAAAGGGACCCTACTCAACACCATCACCGAGATGTTGGGCGGATATGCCTCCGTCGCCTCGACTGAGACATTCATGGCCTCCAATTCCGAACGGCATCCAACCGACCGCGCCATGCTGCACGGCTCTCGCTTTGTGTGTGCGCAAGAGGTCGAAGAAGGGCAACGGTGGGCGGAGTCCAAAATCAAATCGATGACCGGTGGCGACCCAATCACCGCCCGGTTTATGCGCCAAGATTTTTTCACCTTCCTGCCCACCTTCAAGGTGTTCCTCGCTGGTAACCACAAGCCACTTCTCCGCAACGTGGACGAGGCCATCCGCCGTCGATTGCACCTCATCCCCTTCGTTGTCACCATCCCTCCAGCCGAGCGCGACCCGAACCTTGCCGAGCGCCTCGCCGAGGAACTCCCGGCCATATTGCGGTGGGCAATAGATGGCGCCCTTGAATGGCAAGAAGAAGGGCTGAACCCGCCGCCCATCGTGCGCGACGCGACCGCCGACTATCTCGAAGCGGAGGACGCGCTCGGGGCATGGATTGAGGAGATGATCGAACCTCGACCTGGCGATTTCGAGCGCACGGGCGACCTTTTCGCGAGCTGGAGAAAACACGCTGAAGCGGCCGGCGAACATCCAGGAACCGAACGGCGCTTCGCTCAGAATTTCCAGTCCCGAGGCTTCGAGCCCAAGCGGACGGAATCAGCCCGAGGGTTCGCCGATATCAGGCTTCGCAGGCCCGACTACAGCGACGACCCAAGATGGTCCTGACGCTTCCTGACGCTTTCCCCGGATATCACCGTTTGCGCGCGCGTGTACGCCGATAACCGGAACAAGTGTCATGAAGCGTCAGGAAGGGACGGGGAGGGCGCGCCTGGCGGGTTATGGCCTCGGGCTTGCAAACCCATCCATCCTGAGATCCTGTCCTTCCAGCAATGACGACACGATTTATGATCGCGTGCTCTATGCTTGACGATACCCATATATTAACGTCATTATTATCTGATTCGTGGAGCGACTCTGCATTGTTGGGTAACATAAGGGTAACGATCTAACGTGAGTCCAGAGCAAAAATCGCGAGAGTTTGCGGGCCAGATTGGCCCCTATTCCAGGCCGACTGCCCTGGCGAAACTCGATGGTCGCACCCGAGAGGCCCGCCGGTTGCGCGAGATCCGCTTGATGCTCACGGCACACGTCGGCGGCTCGCCCTCGGCGACCCAGGCGCTCCTGATCGACCGGACGGCGCGGGACATGCTCACGCTCGAGCTGCTGGACGCGAAGCTGATGAACGGCCATGCGACGGACCACGATGTCCGGACGCATGGTGGGATCAGCAACCGCGTGCGCCTGACGCTCCGGGAGCTGGGCTTCAAGGCAGCGGCGCAGAAGCCGCCCAGCCTTGCCGACATCACCGCGGCTATCCGAGGCGCCGCCGCGTGACGACCGCGCCCGCGCCCATCGGCCTCGTGGATGGCCTGCGCTCGGGCCGACCGGCGATCTCGATCGTTGAGGCGATGGAGAGCGCCGACTTGTTCGGGCCTTGGTTCAAGAACCGTAAACATTGGGGGGCATGGTTCGCTTTTCTCAAGGCGCTGTTCGCATTGCCGATGGATGCGGCCGAGGCGGAGATTTACCAGCGCTGTACCGAGCGCACTGAACTACCGACAGAGCAGGCCCGAGAAGCCTGGCTCATCATCGGACGCCGCGGTGGCAAGTCGCGCATCCTCGCAACCATCGCCGTGTTTCTTGCCTGCTTCATCGACTGGTCGCCCTATCTGGCACCTGGTGAGCGCGCCACGATCCCGGTGATCGCCGCCGATCGCAAACAGGCCCGCGTCATCCTCGGTTACATTCGGGCGCTCATCGCCAACGTCCCGGCGCTTCAGGTGCTGACCGGTCGCGACATCAGCGAGACGATCGACCTCGCAAACGGCGTCACGATCGAAATCGTCACTTGCAGCTACAAGACCTCGCGCGGGCGCACGATAGTGGTGGCGCTCTGTGACGAGGCCGCGTTCTGGGCTGACGAGGCCGGCGCCAATCCCGCAAGTGAGATCATCGCGGCGCTGCGTCCCGGGATGGCGACGATACCCGGCGGTCTCTTACTTTGTGCGTCGTCGCCGTACGCGCGCAAGGGCCCGCTCTATTCGGCCTATACAAAACACTTTGCAAAGCCGGGCCGCGTGTTGGTGTGGAAGGCCGCGACGCGGATCATGAACCCGACCGTGCCCCAGGCTTGGATCGATGAGCAGTATGAGGCGGACCCGGCGAGCGCTGCGGCGGAGTATGGCGCCGAATTCCGCAATGACATCGAGAGCTTTGTCAGCCGTGAGGTTGTCGACGCCGCGGTGATCCCCGGGCGTCACGAGCTGCCCCCAGTGCCTGGGACGCGGTATGTCGCCTTCACGGACCCGAGCGGAGGCGCGGCCGACTCCTTCACAATCGGAATTGCGCACATGGACAAGGCGACCAATCGCGCGGTCCTGGACGCTGTACGCGAGCGCAGGCCGCCCTTCTCACCCGAAGCCGTCGTCCAGGAATATGCCGAGCTGCTGAAGAGCTACGGCCTTCAGAGCGTCGACGGAGATCGTTATGCGGGCCAATGGCCGAGAGAGCGCTTCCGCCTAGCAGGCATCCGCTATGATCTCTCAGACAAGCCGGCCAGCGATCTCTATCGCGATCTTCTCCCCCTCCTGAATTCGGGCCGGACCGAATTGCTAGAGCTGCCTCGCCTCTCTGCGCAGCTCTGCAGCCTCGAGCGGCGCACATCGCGCGGTGGACGGGACCTCATCTCACATCCGGTCGGCGGCCACGATGACCTTGCGGTGGCCGCTGCAGGCGCCTTGCTGAAGGCGGCGAGCGGCGGGAAAGGTATCGGCCATATCAGCAACGCCGCGGTCGCCCGCATGCGCATGAGCAGGCCCTTTGGCCTCCAAGATTTCAGACATCCTGGTTCACAACGACCTTACTGAGGAGAGAAAGGAAAAATGGCCGACACTACAATGGCTCGACACCGGAAGGTGGTCGAATACTTGCGAGACAACCTGGATCCGGACGAATACGCGGAGATATCTAAGCTCATCGATGCGCTTAGCCCTGCGGCCTTTGACCGTTTCTGCGCCTGGGTTCAAACGACGCCGTCATCGTCGATCGGCGCCCAGGACGCCGCAATGCGCACCCGCCGGCGCGGCCGCCCCGCACCGCTCTCCTCGGCCGCCGAAGCGAGCTTGGCGCGGCGCTTTCCGCACGCCGCCGCCGTCCGGCCGGGACCTCGCCAATGAGCGCCACCTACACGCCCTCGGACGCCCCCGCCGCCCGCTTTTTCCAGATGTTACTGGCGAACCTGCAGAGCAATCTCCGTGATGATGATCTGGAGCACATCCGCGAGATGGTCGACGAAGCCGGTGGCGCTGGGAACGATCCTATCCTGGCCGGTGTCCGGCGTTCGATTGATGAATTGCGAAACACTCGAGCAGCCGCCCGCGACCTGATCGACGCTGGCTACGCGGGCGACGCCGCTTTGGCCCAGGATTTCGTCCGCCGTTTTCCACATGCCGCGCGAATCGGAGTCGTGCGATGAGCGCCGCAGCGTTACGGGTGGCGGGGGCCCGGTCGCCTGAGCGCGAGGCGCTCTCGGGCCTCGTGGAGCGCTTGACGCAGCTGATTGGCGATCAGGAGCGCTTGGCGCAGGCGCGTGCGAAGGTCGAAGAAGACGTGCTCGCGGCCTACGGAGAAATCCGCACCGCCGAGGCGGCCCTGACAGAGGCCAAGCAGAATGAGGGACAGCGCGTGCTTGCCGAAGCACTCGGCGACGCGGTCGGTCCGTCGCCCGTTGCCGCTGCGACCCGAGAGCTGGCGGACGATCAGGAGAAGCTGGAAGCCGCTCGCCGCCGCCGCGAATCGCTGAAGGGGCCGGCCGATGAAATCCAGAAGCAGATCGCCTTTGTTCGCTACAAGCTCGACGACGCGGTGGCAGCGGCTTTGAAGGGCGACCCGGCAGTTGAGCGCCTGCGCGCCGAATATCGCGAAGCGAGCCAGCGCGTCGCCGAGCTCTCTGCCTGCCTAGGCGCGATCCGAAAAGCCGGTGGGCTGACCCGAGAGGACAATTTCGCACCACGGCTCGATCACGAAAAGGTAGATGCGGCCGGCGCGGCGTGGACCGCGGCCATCGCAGCCTTGACGAGCAATCCCGACGCCGAATTGCCGGCCGTCGGCGCCTTCGCTTGCTGAACATTGGAAAAATCGGGATGCGGTGTTGAGCGGCCCGCATCTCGATCTCCGCTTCGCAGAGAGCGGGCCCGGATCGGTCGGCGAGTGCCGGGTCATCAATAACCCCGACAGCTCGCGCGGCAGTTATTTTCCGACGCTGGCGGTGAGCACCCGGCGGGTCGCTGGACGACCTTTCCCCCCAGCGGCCCGCCACTCCTCTCTCACTGAATGAGCCGTGAATGACCGAACAAATAGACGATCCCCGCGCGCTTTGGATCGCGCAGGCCCGCGCGGCCATCGATCGAGCCACTGGCATAGTTGTGGCTGCCCGGGCGCGATACGAAGCTTTCGCGGCGATCGTTCAATCTGCCGACGAACATCATCTCGACTGCATTCTTGACGCCGCCAGGACCGGCACGCCGTTCGAGGTTGGACAGCGGTCGTCCCAGCGCGAGCTCCGCCTGGCTGCTGAGGACGCGAGATGCGAGCTCGATATCGTACGAGCGGCATACGATCGCCTGGCGGCCGATCTCGCCGAGCTTCAAGCGCGCTATCAGGACGATCCGGCGTGACGTTCTCAAAGAAGCAAATCAGTGTCACCTTCACGCTCGCGAGCGGCTCCTTCAATGGCAGCGGCGGCGCGAATACCGTTACCTACACCGATCTCGGCGGCGCGCCGGACGGGATATTCCATGTGAAGAAAAAGGCCGCAGCCTCGCACCGCGGCCCCGATACCTTGCGCTACGCCGAGGCTGCTACCTTCGCCGGCGCCGTGCCCAACCCCTTCGTGCCGCGTCAGCTCGTAGCTGACGACAACGCACCTCGTGGTCAACGGGCCAGCCGAAATTCGAGAAGGTGAAGATCGGGCGCGAATTGCTCTATCAAACGGGCTACGGCGCCTATTTTCTCGTGCGCGAAAATCTCGATCCAATTTTCACGCACAATCCCGAGCCAGTTTTCCAACCTTTTACCCGCCAAGAGGCGATCCGCTGGGCGGAGAACAAATTCTCGGCAGACAGGATCGAGGCTATGTTCGGTGACATACCGGAAGCCGGCGCGAAGATGGGAACGATGGTTGTTCGGATTCCCGAAGCGCTTAAGCGCACCGCCCAAGATGCTGCAGCTCGGGCTGATTTGTCCCTAAATGCTTGGGTTCTCCAATGCATGGAGCGTTGCGGAAAAATCGACGGCGTCGACGTGTCCGAGATCAGCGACAACGAATTGGTGTCGGCGTTCGACGCGATCGCGAAGCCTGCTGGTGCGCCCGCGGGGATGGCGGAATGGGTCATCAATGAATTTCGACAGCGGTTAGCATTGGTACCTGGGATCTCAGTGTCAGTTGGCATGACGGATCCCAGGGCGCCTGATCAGCTCCGCCAGGCGATTGAGAAAATGCGCGAGGGATTTTGGATGCAGACGCTCCGCTTGCTGATCGAACTTTATCTTTGCCGATTCCCAGCCACTGCAATCGAATGAGCGGCCCTGCCCAGTGCTGGCAGCGACCCGGGCTGAGGCCTAAAAGGAGCGCAGATCAATGACGGGCCGTCGCCCATGTCCCGCACGCGATTGCACCGCGGCTGCTCCTGGACAGGTGCCGATGGCTGGCCCTGGTTGGGTGCCCATTGAACGGATCCGGCGAGAGGTGGCGCTAAAATGAGCAAGGCCGACAAGCGACTGATCCAGAGCATGAAGGAGGCGGTCGCCATCATCAACGGCGAGGCGGACCCATCGACCTATGTCGTACATAGTCGGGGGCCGGAGCCCAACGTCATGGCGATCCGGCTGCGCCTCGGGCTTAGCCAGGCCAAATTTGCGGCGCGGTTCGGCTTCCCCCTCGACACGCTGCGGAAGTGGGAGCAGCACCAGCGCGAGCCGACCGGCGCGGCCCGCGTCCTGCTGACCGTGATCGACAAGAACCCCCAGGCCGTGATCGACGCGCTGGAGTCGGTCTAAGCGTCGATGAGGCAGAAGCCCCGCATACACGGCCGTTTCGTTCGTCGTCCTCAGTTGACCGTGCCCTTGTCGCGATCGGCGTGGGGGACGAAATCAGGCGGCAGCGCCGGCCGCGATCATCAGCAGCAACGCCCCATCAGGAACGCGCCGTCGTCAAGGGTGGGCCGGCTACGCGCTGCGGGCTACGCCCTCCGCGCTTCGCCGCCCCACCCCCGACGATTCTCATCCAGATTGTCGCTGCACTCTCACCTTGATCGTCGCGCGGCACGTTACCGTCTCTGAAAGGGTGGACGGCCTCGAAATGCGCGTCACTGATCGCCATCCGGGTGATCACGCCCCGCGCCACTTTTCGCTACAAACGAAGCCCCTTTTACGCCACACTCGTTCAATGAGTTCTGCCTAAACCAATTTCAAAAGGCGTGCGCCATTCATGTAGAGAATCTTATCTAGAATGCCAGGATCGATCCCGAATTTTTCGTAGAATTGGAAGTCGGTCAATAACGAAAATGGAAATCCGCTCCCATAGATCACCTTGTCCTGCAAATAGCTGCCCGCAGCACGCATGATCTCGGCGAATCCAGTCATGTAATGATAGACTGAAGGCTCTAAATAAACATTGGACCTCAAGAACGCAATTGCTATGAGCACATCGGTGCCGGGCGTGACGGCATGCGTGCAGACAATCTTCAACTCGGGCAGGTCCGAAGCAGCTACCGCAATGCGCGCCGGATCATTGAACGGCGTCATATAGGGTCCGCATGTGAGCAATATCGGGACATCGTGCTCGATACATTTGTAGTAGATCGGATAGAGTAATCGGTCGTCCGCATAGATCCCCTGCAGATCGATTGAGAGCCCTCTGAACTTCAGCTCCCCGAGGGCGCGCTCGGCTTCCGCAACGGCCTTTGCCTTAGCGAATACATTTACGCCGCCTATAGGGATAATGCGGTCTGGAAAGGCCCGCGCGCAGTTCGCGATGTAATCGTTGGAAATTGCATATGGTGCCGTGAGACGCCCGGTGAATACGGCTTTGGTCACGCCGACTTGATCGAGCTCCGCAATAAAGCCGGCCAGATTCGTCGTTAGCGGCATCTTAGGGGTCCTGGGAAACAGCCTCATGAATGTTTCGGTGTTCGGACGCGCGCGAAAATCAAGAATCCGACGTCGGTTGACCGGCGCTCGGCTGTTTTCATTTGGCCGAGCCATTGTTGTCGCAGCCGCGGTCAGTGGCAATGAGAGGGCACCTACGCCCCCCATCAGAGCCAAGCCTTCGCGGATGAGATTTCGACGACCGATTGGTGTACCGAGTGGACCACTCTCATACATGCTATGCAAAGCCATCGTCCTCAATAGGGAGCGCATTCGCCCAATACCATGGGCTCCATTACTTGGTGGCTGGATCAGGGCGCCTGGCGTTCCTTTAGAACCCAATTCGTCAGTTCTTGTCGGCTCTCGAACCGCCAGTGACCATCGACTTTGCGGAACCGATCGTGATAGCTGGCGACACGGTATATGTAGGCCGGTTGTCCTGTCGGGGCCTGGACGGTTAGGAGAAAGGAACTTGCCGTCGCCGTGCCGTTAGTCAGGTCCACATCGATGCGAGGGCTACTGATGACGTGGCGAACCGTTACGTCAGGCTGATGTCCAAGATAGCGCCGTGCTAATCCGGCAACAGCGTCCGAGCCGCTGGCTACCACCTTTCCCGCCGGATCCAGGATCTCGCCCTTCGCAAAAAGCCTGCCATACCCGTCATAGTCTCGGGCATCGAGGAGCCATGTATAATCGGTCATAAGCCGGCCGATCTCACGTTCTGCGACCACGACCGTCAGCAAGTACTGATCATCGCCGCTTGGCTCTGCAACTGCGACACCGGAGACGCCCACGATGAGCAGAGCACAGGCACAGATCATGCAGAACTGCGAATAGATTGGAAAATCTACGATAGGTGTTGCTGGTCTGCTCAGATTGCTGCGCATTGCCCCTCCTACTATCCTTCAAACTTGTACCAGGAAGGTTCTCATTTTCTATCTTCCAGACACTCAGCGACCGTCGACGCTAAAGGCGAGTAGGGCATTGCCCGCCTGCCCGTATCCGTCCCCTGTATTGACAAAGAGAGTGCCCTCGGCAGAGGTCGCACCGCCGCGGCCAATCCCACCTCCCCGCGCGTCGACACCGTTGACTGCTCGAAACGTCGAGCCAGTATCAAAATCCCAAAGAAGCGTTCCGTCAGGGCAGGCTTAGGCTCGAATGTGGCCATCGGCGGCACCGGAGAACACAGCCCCGTTAATCACGAGAATTGGAGCTGCCTGGGCTGATAGGCAGCCTTCGCCCCCCCAATGGCAGTCTGCCGGTATCGGGGGCGTGATCCACCGGCGTACTCCAGTTTCAATATCGAGACCGACTAGACCCCCGGGGATGACGCCCAGTTTTGCTGAGTCTGCATTCGAAAGTGCAACGTAGAGCGTGCGTTCGTCGGAAGCTGATCCGAAGAGGATGGCACCAAGAGAATCGCCTTCGGCTAACCTTACGCTCCACAAGATCCGGCCACGACGATCTGGATCAAGAGCGTACACGTGACCTGATTTTGCTCCGGCCAAAATGACCTGACGACCGGTTGCCAGCGTTGCGAGGATTGGTGGTGAGGCAAAATCGAGATCAGGGCCGTGGTTCGAAGCGCAGTCCACCGGCGGAACGCTTTCGCAGCCAAGAACCCAAATATCTTTCTTCAGTATCTGCGTTTTCCAGAGTTCCTGACCATTCGACCAATCCACGGCAATGATAGCGTCGGACGCATCCGAGCCAGGCAAGGAGTAATCGTTCCCGGTGCCGACATAAATGGCGTGGCGCTCGGGATCTACCGTCGGGGCGGACCAGATTCCCGCACCTGCGGGACCGAACATCGGAATGCCCCGAGAATTATGAGTGGTGGGCTTGGGCTGACTGGAGATCGTATAGTGCGTCCAGAGCACAGCACCTGTGGCAGCGTCCAATGCAGTTATAGCGCCGCGGGACCGACAGCATGGGTAATCGGGATTTGCTGCAAGGCTGTCCTCCCGCCCTGTGATCGGCACATAAAGCCGGCCGGCATAGAGCGTCGGAGGGCCACTGATTCTGGATAGCTTAGGATCGGCAATGACCGTTGTCTTCCAGAGGCTTGTGCCGTCTCGGGCATCTACCGCATGCACGGTCCCGTTGTAATCGGCTATATAGGCGACAGTCTTTGCATTCTGCGCGCTCACGGCATCTTGTCCGACGCTGATCGCCGCTCTTACCGGCGCTCCAACATTGATGGTCCAGACTGTGCAGCCGGTGCGCGTATCCAGCGCGAACACTTGACCGGTGAGACTCCCTACATAGACCCGACCCGCCGCGACGATAGGACTGGTAGACGCGATCCCGCCGGGATAGGCAAACGCCCATTTCAGTTTGAGCCGCGGTATTTCCGAAACCTCGAAACCCGGCGACGCCTGATACCGCGTATTCGCGGGATCGTGCCCCCATACTGACCACGCAGATGCAACTTTCGCCTTCTCGAGCATCGGAGTTACCGCACACATGTTCGCGTCGGATTTCGGATCAGCGAGCGGTGTCTTTTGACCGAGATAGGCGGACAGCCGATGGCGTTCACCCTCACTCAACGCATTTGCTCGGCCCTGCATCGGCCCAGTGGTGAGCACTTGGTAGATGTATGCTGGGGCCATCGATGCGATGACTGGCCGCGATAGCATCCGCCCAATCGGGTTATTATGACATGTTGCGCAATGCTGTTCGTAATCCGTTTCTGCAGCTGCAGCCTGAGCGGGCGTCAAAATCGCCAAGCGGATGCCCGTCGTCAGCGGTGCCTGTTGGGAGTGCGCTGCCGCGACAGGGATCATTTTAGCGAAAAAACCTAGCTAGTGCGGCTGCGAACACAAGAACCGGATATAAGTACAGCCCGGTAGCCCGTCGATGCGGCCGGTCCGACTCCCTCCCGGAATAGACTACGAGTTCAAGCGACAAATTCATCTGCCGTCGACGCCAAAGGCAATCAGAGCATTGCCGGACTTTCCGTATCGCGAACCGGAATTAACAAAGAGCATACCATCAACCACGACCTCGCCCCCATCACCGATCGCGCCGCCCATCGCATCGCCTCCATTAACTGCGCGAAAGGCATGGCCAGTATCGAAGTCCCAGACGATCTCGCCGTTGTCGGTGCGATAGGCACGGATATGGCCGTCGAGTCCACCGGCAAATACAAAGCCTTGTATGGCAGCGAGCGCCGACTTCTGACCCTCTGAACAGTTGTCCAATCCCCAGCTGCACCCTCTTCCAGGATTGGGCGTACGCCAAACGCGGCGGCCGGTAGCAGCATCAAGAGCGACCGTTTCACCCACTGCATTCCCACCGGTCTGGTCTGCCACATGCGTCGCTGAGCAATAGACATACCGACCATCGACCGCCGGCCCAAAAATGCCTCCCTTTATAGCGGCGCCCTCTCCAAGCTTTGTCTTCCAGAGAATTTTGCCGGAACGATCAGGATCGAACGCGTACAGGAAGCCCGACTTCGATCCAGCAACGATCACTTGGCGTCCGTCATTCGAGGTCTGAAGCACGGGCGGGGTCCGAAAGTCGAAATCCGGTCCGAGTGGGCTGGGACAATTTCCAACTTCCTTACCGGTACATCCACCTTGCCAGTTGTCATCGGCGCGTACTTGGCTAACCCACTTCCGTTCACCACTGTTGAGGTCGAAGGCAACAACCGCGTCGGTCGCGTCTGTCGCAATCCGGGTGTAAGAATTGCCTGTCGCCACATAGAGCAAGTGACGGCGAGTATCGATTGTCGGAGCAGTCCAAATCGCAGCGCCCGCGGGTCCAAACATCTGCGTTCCAGCTGAATTGATTGCAAACGGCTTGGGTGTCTCCTGAATCGTATAGCTCTTCCAGAGAACTTGTCCGGTCGCCGCGTCCAGAGCAGCAATTGCACCTCGAAAGGTGCAACAGGGATAGCGTGCATCCGCCCCGCCCAGCTCTTCCTGTGACGAAAGAGGGACATAGAGCTTCTCGTTATAGAGTTTGACTGCCCCAGTGACACGAACGAGCGGATGATCGTCTATTTTCGTCGCCCATAGTTGCCGCCCCGTCGTGGCATCGAGTGCGTACACGGTGGCGCGCTCATCCGCGAAGAACAGGATCGGCCTACGACCTGCGTCACCTGGGAAGACCACGGTGGAGCGGACCGGTACACCAATATCGGCCCACCAATAGGTACAGCCCGTATGCGCATTCAGCGCGAATATGCGACCGGTGACCGTGCTAATGTAAACGCGCCCACCGGCCACGGTCGGCTGGCCATAGGACATCCCACCCGGATAGGCGAATACCCATTTCAGATGCAGCCGTCGAATCGACTCAGAGCCAATTCCTGGATGTGGCTGATAGGCTGTATTTGCCGAATCGCGCGCGAAACTATCCCAAATGCCTGCGCGATCGGACGATATCGCTCGGCTGTCGGTGCACTGATTGGCCGAGGGATCAGGATCGGTCGTCTCGGAAAACGACCGCCCGGTAAGATAGGTCGCGACCGCGCGCCTGTCGCTTGTTGAAAGATTCACTCCTTGCTGGCGCATGACACCGATAGTCAGCGCCCTCAACACGTCTTCGGGTGTTCGCAGGAACCGGAAGAGTGAAACAGGTGGAGCATGGCTTTCCGCGTGATCATGACATACTGCGCAATGGCTCCGATATATCGCCTCGCCCTCCGGGCCTGCCCCCCGTGCAACAGGAGCGATCCAAAGCAAGCTTCCCAGAGCCGCCGATAGGATGACCCAAAGTGTAACGACCGTCTCCGGGATGCCTAAAGGCCCGTCGCGTCGAGATCGCCGCATATACGCGCGCATTTCAGATCAATATCGGATGGAAATGTCGAGCCCGTAAGTGGCGGGTTCAGCGACACTCCCATCGACAAATCCGATCACCTTTCCTGGAATGATGTAGGAGAAATACCGCTTGTCGAAGATGTTCTTCCCCCAAATCGATATCCTAGTGGATCGAATCTAACGTTTGGTGTCCGCGTTTGACGGCGGCGATGATCGTGTCGGCATCTTTGGTCCATGTAAATGGCTTTGGGGCCTGGTTGTGCTCGGCGAGGTATCGAT
>Ga0209062_1002939_pt1 | contig 20999 bp, 21 predicted proteins | sample Coa_R2_2_FD_187158 | JGI IMG/M metagenome (GOLD analysis project Ga0209062, IMG submission 187158) | Surface soil microbial communities from Centralia Pennsylvania, which are recovering from an underground coalmine fire - Coalmine... | ecosystem: Environmental > Terrestrial > Soil > Unclassified...
GATAAATCGTCAGCGCGATGCCGATCGCCAGGAAGGTGACGAAGTAGGTTCCAATCGACGACTGCGCGAAGGCGTGAACCGAATTCACCACTCCGCTGCGCGTTAAAAACGTTCCGAAGATGCAGAGGAAGAACGTCGTTGAAACCAGCACGACGTTCCACACCTTCATCATGCCCTTCTTTTCCTGCATCATGACGGAGTGCAGAAACGCGGTGGCCGTGATCCATGGCAGCAGCGATGCGTTCTCCACCGGATCCCAGCCCCAATATCCGCCCCAGCCCAGCACCGCGTAGGCCCAGCCCGCGCCGAGCAGAATTCCCGTGGTCTGGAACATCCAGGTGACCAGCGTCCAGCGGCGCGTCGTCTTGATCCAGGCCTCGCCGGGCTGCTTGGTGATCAGCGAGGAGATCGCGAACGCGAAGGGCACCACGAAGCCGACGTAGCCCAGGTACAGCATCGGCGGATGGATCACCATCGTCCAGTATTGGAGCAGGGGATTGAGCCCGTTGCCGTCGCGCAGATCGACGATGAGATGACCCTCCTGCCAGACGTTGAACGGCTTGGCGACGAACGCAATCAGGATCAAAAAGAAAGTCTGCGTGGTCATCAGGATCGCCGTCACGTACGGCATCATGTCGCGGAACTTGCGGCGATTCTTGAAAACGACGACGCTGGAATACGACGCGAGCAGCCAGCTCCAGAACAGCAGCGATCCTTCCTGCCCGCCCCACCACGAGGCGAATTTATAGATCGCCGGCATGGAGCGATTGGAGTGCTCCCACACGTAGGACATGCGGTAATCGCCGCTGATCAGCGAATAGATCAGGATGCCCGCCGCGGTGGTCAGCAGGGCCCAAATGCAATAAACGGCGCGCTCCGCGCTCACCACCAGCAGCGGGCGCTTGGCCCACTTGCCCGCCAGCGATCCGGCCACCGAGTAGATCGCGAAACAAAAGGCTAGAAGAATTGCGAGCGCGCCGATATTTTCCATGGATTGGTCCTAAGTCTCTAAATTCTCTAAGAAACCGGCTTTGCCGCCGTGGGCTTCGCTTCGTACTTTGAAGCGCACTTGGCTTGAATTTTGGTGGCGCGAAAAACGCCGTCCGGCCCGAGCTTGCCATCGGCCAGCGCCTGCGCTCCGTCCTTGAACGTATCCGGCAGAGGATCGATGCCGCTATAAACCACCGGCAGCTTCAGACTATCCTGCGAGAGCGTGAAGCGAACCTCCCGGCCTTCGCGCACAATCGAATTGGGCGCCACGTCGCCGCCTACGCGAATTCGTTTTTCCAGACCCTCCTTGCCCATCTGATTGACTTCCGCGATGGTTTTGTAATAGGTCTTGGTTTCGCTGATTCCGCCCGCCGCCAACCACGCTAACGTGCCGACGATCGCAGCGATCAGCAGTCCGAATTTCAAGTAGTTGTTCATGGGCCTTTTTTCATTTTCAGTATACCGCCTGCCGGCGGGCGCTTCGACCCGAAGCCGGCGTCAGATATGACACAAGCCGCAAGATCCGTCCAAATCGCCCGGCGTTGCGCAGGCCAGCACATACGAGCTTCCTCCGGCCGACCAGTGCGCACCCGCCGCCGCTGCTTTGGACACCGAAATTGTGGCGCGCCGGCCGTTGGTCCGATAAGCGAGCTCGACCCCATTTCTCTGAAGCCGCACGCTTTCGATCCGCGCCGGACCCGAATGCGCCAGGGGCAGATCGATTCCGGCGTGCTGCTGAACCCAGGCGCGGATCGCCGCCGGATCGCCGGATCGAAACTCCGGCCGCGGCAGATTCCAGACAACTCCGGCGAACAAAACGGCCGCCGCAACCGACCACGCCAGTTTCCGCGCGCGAGTGAAGCTTTCCTGAGGGCGCGCTTGTTGATTGACGCGCCGCCAAAGCTCCTCCGGCGCGCGAACGCGGCCCAAAGCCTCTTCGAAAATTTCGCTATGGTACATCATCTTCTCCCGCGCAGGTGCGACAATCCCCGTTCGAGCGTTTTGTGCGCGCGATTCAGCCGCGACGCAACCGTTCCGGGCGAACAGCCCATGATTTCCGCGATCTGCTCGTACGCCAAGCCTTCCGTATAGCGCAGCACCACCGCCATCCTTTGCTCCGGCGGCAGTTGCGCAACTCCTTTCCGAACTTCCTCGCGCACTTCACCGCGCGCCAGCTCTTCAAGCACCGATGCCTGGGGCTCGCGAAGGCGATCCAGCAGCTCCTCGACGAAGGCGAGCCAGCGCTTTCCGCCGCGGCGATAATCGAAGCAGCGATTCACCACCAGCCGGTAGAGCCAGGTGTCGAAATTCGAATCGCCGCGGAACTCGCGAATGCTTGAAAGAAGCTTTAAGAAAGTTTCCTGCGCGATATCCAGCGCGGCCGCCGGATCGGCGGTGTATCGCAGGGCGATCGAATAGACCCGATCCTGATATGCTTCGAACAGCGCCCGGAAGGCGTCGCGATCACCACGTTGGCAGGCCGCGATCGTTTCCCGGTCGTTCGATTCGAGCACCATTCCCGATTCCTAATTTAGACGAACGGGTTTGCGGATTTCTTCCCGCCCCTGCCAAATCTTTACAGAGCCGGTGAAACGGTTATAATAGAAACGTGGCCCGCGGCTGGGAAAGTAAATCAGTCGAGGATCAGATTCAGTTGGCCTCCTCGCGCGTCAGCGCCGCTCGTGCGGCGGCGGCGCGCAAACAGCCGACCGCACAGCAGCTCGAGATCGAGCGCAAGCGCGATAGCCTTCTTCTTCAGCGCCGGAGGGTCCTGCGCGACCTGGAAACCTGCACCAGCGAGCGATATCGTAAAACGCTCGAATCCGGCTTAGCTTACCTGGAATCGCAGCTTGAGCTCCTCGGCGCGCGCGAAACAAACTGATCCCGGTCTGGTGCGAACGATCGAACGCTGGAGCGCGAGGCGCGAAACCTGTTTTCGCGGCCGTCAGTCTTCGAGCGCCGGCTCGAAGCGGTCTTCGCCGCGCGGGCGCAGCTCGCGATTGCGCATCAGGATCCGCGCGCAGGTGTTCCAGCGCAAAATTGCGTCGTCGTTGCCCGGCGGCCGGAGCGATTCGGCGCGCTCATAATGCTCCATCGCCTCGCGCAGCGACTCGTAGGCGGTGAATCCGGCGCCGGGAGCGCCGTGGCGCAGCAGCGAATCCGCCCAGCGTTCCGCAATGATGCCGGCGTAGTAAGCGCGCTCGTATTCGCCGTCCAAATGGGGGAGAATTTCGCGGGCGGTCTGCGCCGCGATGCCGTGCCCGAACTGATCGGTGAGGCTGAGCAGCAGCATAATCAGGGCGGATTGGCGCCGCGGATCGACGCGCAGAATATCGCGGCAGATACTTTCGGCCTGCCAGGGCTCGTTCAGGAGGCGGTATCTTTCCGCTTTTGAAAGCGCCTCCGGAACGGCCTCTGGCGAAATCGGTTTGAGCTCGAACATAACAAGAGCATACAACCGCGGCATCGCCGTTACTTAACGAGCAAAGCGGCGCGGGTACACCCCGATCTGTAACAAAGACGGCGCGGCTGAGTCTATCGGGTAGGACGCAATATGGCCGAAAACATGTCAAAAACCGAAGAAATTCATGAGCGTATTTCAAGCGCCGGACGCAGCGTCGTCGATAAAATCGACGAAACACGCGATGCGGCCGCCAACGTGATGCACGACGCTTCCGAAAAACTGCACCGGAAAGCGGAAGAACTGCCGGGGGGACAAAAAGTCAGCGGCATGGCCCATTCGGCGGCGGATCGGATGGCCTCGGCGGCCGGCTACATCGCCGAGCACGATACGCGCGAAATGCTGGCCGAGGCGCGCTGGTGGGTGCGGCACAATCCCGCCAAAGCCGTGCTGGGCGCGGCTGTGATGGGGTTCTTCGCCGGCCGTATTTTCCGGAGCCGGTCATGAAATTCAAAATCGTGTTGTTCACCGCCATTGCGGCCGTTGCGTTTACCGGCTGCGGATCGAGTTCCGATTACCCCGATGTTACCGGCAACGTGAAAGATGCCCTCAAAGCGAATGGATTAGGCCAGGTGAACGTCAGCCAGGACCGGCAAAAAGGCGTCGTCACGCTCAGCGGCACGCTTCCGAGCGACGCCGACAAAGCCAAAGCCGAACAGTTGGCCAAGAATGAAGCGGGCAATCAGGTGGTGGCTGATGAGATCGCGGTGGCGCCGCCAGGAAACGAGCATGACACCAAGACCGCGAACTCGGATATCGACAAAGCCATCGAAAAAAATCTCGATGCCGCGCTTATCCAAAACGGTTTGAAGAAGGCCGTGAACTATTCGGTCAAGAACGGCGTGGTGACGCTCACCGGTGATGTGAAGACGCAGGCGCTCCGCAATCAAGCGGCGGAGGTCGCCAAATCGGTTCCGAACGTCGCGCAGGTGGTTAACGAAATCCAGTTGAAGAACCAGCCCGCGACCTCGCACTAAGGCAAAGCATTAAGGCAAGCCGGGGCCGGGAACGTCAACCCGCGCGAGTTCGATGCGGCCGGACCGCAAGGGTACGGTTCGTTCCGGGCGGTGATCGCGCGCGGTGCATAGATAGAGATCGCGGCGATCATCTCCGCCGAGCATGCAGGCATACGCGCTTCTGTCTTCTAACAAAATTTCGCCGGTGATCCTTCCGCCTTCGATCACCCGAACGACTTTTCTGGCTCCGGCGCAGGCGACCCATACGGCGCCTTCGGCGTCCAGGCAGATGCCGTCCGGGAATAAACCGGGAAGCCCGGCGAAGACGCGGCGATTCGCGAGGCGTCCGTTGTCGAGGTCAAAAGCGGTCAGGCGCGCCGCAAAGGTTTCGGCGACGATCAGCATTTTGCCGCCGGGGACGATCACCATACCGTTGGGAAACCACAGATCACCGGCGGCGATGGAGGCGGCGCCATTTTCGATCATTGCGAGCGCGGTTGGCTCCGGCTTTTCGCCGCCATCCAGGTCGAATCCGAAATTTCCGACATAGGCGCGGCCGTCTCGATCGACGATCATGTCATTCAAGTATCCGGAAGCGATACGGCTTAAATCGGCGTAAACCGCCAGATTTTGGCGGAGAACGCGGCGATCGCGCATGGAAACGATCAACAGAGAGCCATCTGGCAGCCAGCCGAGGCCGGAGGGGTGGCCGGGAACCTCGACCAGCAATCGAGCTTTGCCCGTTCTATTCATGACCCACACTTTAGAATCGTGCTGATCGGAGAAATAAAGCTCGCCGTTGCGCCAGCGGGGGCATTCGGGGAAGACGAGATTTTCGAGAATCGTTTCCGGAATCACGCGATCAGAAAGCATAGCATTTTACCGCTAAGAATCCGTCAACTCGTTTCGTATCTCCTGTAGACTGGAACTAAAATGCCGCAATTTCTGGCTCCCGCGCTCCCGAAATTGACTCCTGCGGCGATCCTCGATATTCTCGCCGTCGCCGCGCTGATCTATCAATTCATTCTGATTGTGCGCGGGCGCAGGGCGGCGCACATCATTACCGGATTGTGGATTTTGGGGCTGCTTTACGTCATCGCTGTTTGGGCGCGGCTCGAATTGCTGCGAACCGTACTGGCGGCGATGGCGCCCTACACGGCGATCGCGCTGATTGTCATGTTTCAATCCGAGCTTCGGCGCATGCTGGCGCGCATTGGACGCAGCCGCTGGCTGGGACTCGGCGGGCAGCTCGAGCGGCGCGAGGTAGCCGACGAGATCATTCTCGCCTTGCAGCAACTGGTGGAGATGAAAGCCGGGGCGCTGGTGGTGATTGAGCGGGACATCGGCCTCCGCACGTTTACCGAAAGCGGCGTGGCTCTCGATGCCGCCGTCTCGCGCGACCTGCTGTGCGCGATTTTCCATCAGGGCGGCGCGCTGCACGACGGCGCGGTCATTATTCAAGGCGACCGCGTGGCGGCCGCGGCCTGCTTCCTTCCGCTAACCACGAATCCACAGTTGCAGCGGCGCCTGGGAACGCGTCATCGCGCGGCGATCGGCATCACGGAAGAGACCGACGCGCTGGCTTTGGTGGTTTCCGAGGAAACGCAGCGGATTTCGATCGCCTCGCGCGGCGAGCTTGAATCCGACGTCAGCCTGGATCGGGTGCGGGAGCGGCTCACCGCGCGCACGCCCGGCGTCCGCAAACCCGAAATGATCGAAGAACGCAAATGGGGGCAGGTTGAGCCGTGACGCTTCGCCCCCTTACTCGCGCGCTTTCGCGTAATTTTGGATGGAAACTCGGGTCGCTTTTGATCGCGGTGCTGTTGTGGTTCGCCTACGTCGGTGAACCCGAGGCGGTCACCATGCGCACCGCGCCGATTCTGTATCGCAATCTTTCAAAGGACCTGCTGATTGGCCAGGACGCGGCCGATTCCGTGCGCCTGGCCTTGCGCGGGCCGGCCGGCCGGCTGAGCTCAGCGGCGCTGGGCGATGTGGCCGTCGATCTCGACTTAGGCGGGATCCAGAGCCCGGGCGAGCGCACGTTTACTCTTTCCGACGGCGATCTTCGGCTGCCCGACGGCATCACGTTTTTGCGTGCGATCCCCTCCCAACTTCATCTTCAATTCGCGCGGCGCAAAAGCAAAGAAGTGCCGGTGGAGGTACGATTCAGCTCGCCGCCGCCGGCCGGCTACAGGATCGTCCGCCAGGAAGTTCAGCCGGGAAGGTTGCGAATCGCGGGGCCGGAGGCGCGCGTCGACGCGATCGCCGTCGCGCAGACTGACGCCATCGATGTGAGCGCGGTTACGGGAACCGGAGAATATCGCGTCAACACTTTTCTTTCCGATTCGCAGGTATGGTTCGAATCTCCGCCCACGGTCACCGTAAAATTGGCAGTGGGCAAGAAATAACGGGAGCGTTCGGAATTCAAACCAGATGAGACAACTATTCGGAACCGACGGGGTGCGCGGCGTTGCCGGCCAGTATCCGCTCGACGAAAAGACCACGTTCGCCGTCGGCCTCGCGCTTGGCCGCTGGGTATCGAGCCATCACCGCAGCCCGGAAGTGGTCATCGGCATGGATACGCGCGAATCCGGGCCGTGGATCGCGCGGCATGTGGCAGGCGGCCTGGCGCGCGAAGGCGTGCGCCCGCGTTTTGCCGGTTTGATCACTACGCCGGGCATCGCTTACGCCGCGCGCAGCGGATCGTTCGCGGCGGGCGTGATGATCTCCGCCTCGCACAATCCGTATCAGGATAACGGCATCAAGATCATCGATCACTCCGGTTATAAGCTGCCCGATGAGCAGGAGCACGCGCTGGAGCGCGACATTCTCGCCTTCGGCGGCGAGCCCGCGCCGCTCCCGCTCACGGTTGACGAGGGTCTGGATCGCGAATACCTGGATCATCTCGCCTCGACGCTCCCCGGCGGGCTGGCGGGAATGCGGATCGCCATCGACGCGGCCAACGGCGCGGCGTCGCACCTGGCCCCCGAGCTTTTTACGCGGCTCGGCGCGGACGCCGATTGCATCCATTGCTCGCCGAACGGACGAAACATCAATCTGAATTGCGGATCGCTGCATCTGCAAACCTTGCGCGCCCGTGTTCTTGAAACCGGCGCGGATCTGGGCATCGCTTTTGACGGCGACGCCGATCGCGCGCTGTTCATTTCTCATTCCGGAAAGATTGTCGACGGCGACGCGGTCATGTGGATCAACGCCCGGCCGCTGCACGCGCGGGGCAAACTCAGCGAAGTCGTCGCCACGGTGATGTCGAACCTCGGGCTGGAGCGCGCGCTGAAGCGCGACGGCATCGGCCTGGTGCGCACTCCGGTAGGCGATAAGTATGTTCTGGAGGAGATGATCCGGCGCGGCGCTCCGCTGGGAGGCGAGCAGAGCGGCCATGTAATTTTTCGCGAATACGCCACCACCGGCGACGGCCTGCTGACGGCGCTTCGCGTGCTTGAAGTGATGCGCGATTCGGGAAAGGATCTGGACGCGCTCACCGCGGATCTGGAGATTTATCCCCAGATTCTGGTGAATGTTCGGGTGAAACAGAGGCGCGCGCTGGCGGATCTCCATGCGGTAAATCGGGAGATCCGCCGCGCGGAATCCGAATTTGGCGAGGCGGGCCGCGTCCTGGTGCGCTTCTCCGGAACCGAGCCGCTGGCGCGCGTCATGGTCGAAGGACCCGAGCTGGCGCGCGTCGAACACTTCGCCAACAGCATCGCCGATGCGATCCGCGGCGAGTTGGGTTGATCGTCAATTGGCGATACGCTTTCCGTTGAGCACGGTTCCGGCCGGAAAAAGCTTCACGCGGCCGGTTCGGCGGTTGCCGAAATTGTCTTCAAACTCGAAATTTCCTTCTCTCATTTCGAGAATCGCGACGTCGGCGCGCGCGCCGGGCGCCAGCGTTCCGCCTCCGTGAAATACGGGAAAGACGCGCGCGGCGTTCATGGTCGCGCAGGCGATCACGCGCGTGAGCGGCAGGCCGAGCATCACCAGCTTCGACATCACGTTCGGCAGATTGAACACCTGCGCGGTGCGGCCCTCCGGCGTCCAGTCCGTGGAAATCGTGTCCGGCGCGAAACCGGCGGTGAGGACCTTTTCCGCGATATCCCACCGCAAATGGCCGGTGCGCCCGTTGCCGACGTCGAATACCACGCCGCGGCGGCGGGCTTCCTGAATAACCGGCAAAATGCGGCCGTCATCGTCGATGATGCTGTTGGGCGGCGGCGCGAACATGTGGGTCACGATATCGCCGGGCCTCAACAACGGGATCAGCCTTGAAAGCGGCGACATGGTCTGACCCATGTGGATCATCACCGGCATCCTGAAGGCGGAGGCGACCTGTTGCGCGCGGCGCAGCACTTCGTAATCGTTCTGGCCCGCGACATCGCGCGATAAGCGCGCCTTCACGCCGGCGATCATGTCGCGGTTGCGCTCGATCGCCTTGCGCGCCAGATCGACGTCGGCGCGGCTCAGATCCATTGTGTCCCCTTCCGGGATCACGCCGCGCCGCCCGATATTGATCAGCACGCGGGCCGGCTGCGGGGATCTTCGCGCGGCCGCGACCGCCTGATCGATTCCGTCCGCGCCTTGCGTTCCCGCGTCAATCCATCCGACCACGCCGTCGTTCAGGCAGATTCGCGGACCATCCGGATCGCGTGTCGCGTGCGTGTGAATATCGATCAGGCCGGGCGCCACCAGCTTGCCCGCAGCGTCGATGGTTTCAATGCCGGCGGCGGACAGCTTTGCGCCGGTGGCCGCGATTCTTCCCCGCGCGATCGCCACGTCCGCAATCTGATCGAAGTCTCGCGACGGATCGATCACTCGTCCGTTGCGAATTATCAGATCGTATTTTGCCGCCGCCAATAAACGCGAAACGCCGAAACCCGCCGCCGCGCCAAGAAACCGCCGCCGATTTGCCGCCATAGCGGACGAGTCTATCAGAACCGTTTTTAAAGAATCCAAACGCCGGCTGCCTTTCTGCCTCCGCGCTTTCATAAAAGACGGGCTGCGGGGTCGATTGTGACGCGGTTCCAGCGGCCCGGTTCCGGAAAATATTCTCGAATCATAATAGTTGGCGATGCGTGAAATGACGGAAAGATGCAGGGATTGGCGCGGCGTGAGCGCCGTTGCGGTTCTTCTTGTCATCACTCTTGCCGTCTCCTGCGGATCGCCCGAACGGCAGGCGCGCGAGTATATCCGTCTGGCCGTCGCGCTGGGCGAACGCGATCCCGATTCGCTCGACTTTTACTACGGTCCGCCGGAATGGGTCCGCGATGTTCGAAAAAATCCGCCGCGTCTCGATCAGATTCGCGATTCCGCGGCGAAGCTGGCGGGCGAGCTCGAATCGATTCCGCGGCTGCGCAGCCGACGCCTGGCGCGGCAGCTCCGCGCGATCGCGGAACGAGCCGATGAACTGCTCGGCGTCCGGCGCAGCTTCGATGAACGGACGCGGATCTATTTCGGCGTGACAGCCCCCGCGCCGCCCGCCGAACACCTCGAAGAGGATCGCGCGCAGCTCGAAAAACTGCTTCCCGGCAAAGGATCGCTCGCCGAGCGCTACGGCGCCTTCGATCAGCAATTCCTGATCCCGGCGGATCGCTTGCCCGCCGTCATCGCGCGCGCTCTCGGCGGCTGCCGCGATCAGAGCGCGGCGCATCTGCGAATGCCGGCCGGCGAATCGATCCGCGTCGCCTACGTTCATGACAAACCGTGGAGCGCCTTCAGCCGCTATCAGGGCAATTTTCAAAGCGTCATTTCGATCAACGCCGATCTGCCGCTCACCGTCGATCGCGCGCTGCAACTGGCCTGCCACGAAGGCTATCCCGGCCATCACGCGCAAAGCGTTCTTCAGGATGTCCAGCTTGTCCGCAATCAGCACCTGATGGAGTTTACCGTGCAGCCGGCGTATTCTCCGCAGGCGTTCGTTTCCGAGGCTCTGGCGACCTACGCAGTGAACATCGCGTTTCCAGGAAGCGAGCGGATGCGCTTCGAGCGCGACGCTCTGTTTCCGCTCGCCGGGCTCGACCCGGCCAAGGCCGCGATATATCTAAAGGTCGAGCGGCTGGTGGACGCGCTTGCCGCCGCTGAGCCGGCCATCGCGCGCGATTTTCTCGACGGCAAGCTCGAATGGGCGCGCGCGGCCGCCGCGCTCCAACAACAGGCCGCGATGGAGCATCCCGAGCAAACGCTGAAATACATCAACGAATATCGGACGTACATGATCACTTATACGCTGGGACCTGAATGCGTCGCCCGCCGGGTGCGCGATTGGAGCCAGTTCGCGGCCCTGATGGTCGATCCGAACGCCGCGGATCGTCTTATCATGAATCGATGAAGCCGCTGGTTGCGCTGTTGGTTTTGGCGAACGCTGCAATGGCGCACGATATCGGCTCGCAGGTGACCTGGTCGCGCGAGATTTCGCGTCTCACCGCGCGGCATTGCGTTTCCTGTCACCGGCAGGGCGGCTCGGCGTTTTCCCTCGAAACTTTCGAGCAGGCGCGGTCGCGCGCCAAAGAGATCGCGAAAGCCGTGCTCGAACGGCGCATGCCGCCGTTCGGGGCCGTGAAGGGTTTCAGCGATCTGCGCGACGATCGATCGCTGACGCAGGAACAGATCGAAATGGTGGTTCTTTGGGTGCAGGGCGGCGCGCCGCAAGGCGATCCCTCGCTCGCTTGGAAAACTCCGCTGAAAATCGCCGCGCCTGCCGAACCGAGAACCGGCGCCGAGTGGAGTGGCGCTCAACTCCGGGCGGACCGCACTTTCGTGGCGATTCGTCCCAAAACAATCGGCAGCGACTCGGTTCGGATCGTCGCGCAACGTCCCGATGGCTCCATCGAACCGCTGATCTGGCTCTATCGCTACGACCCGAAGTTTCCGCGCACTTATTATTTCCGGAAACCGCTGAGGCTTCCGGCCGGAACAAAGATTATCGCGTCGGAGCCGGGTGCTACGGTCGCACTTCTTGAACCGGCACGTTGAAGGCGACCGTGTTCACGGCGCCATCGCGCTGGAACTGCACCCACAGGCGATAAGTCCGAGCTCGCGGAAACGTCAGATCGAACTCGATCCGGCCGTTGTCCGCGCTATAAGGATGCTCGTGCAGCAGATCGATTAGGTCATCGCTCGCCGCGAGCATATGCGCCCACGCGCCGAGGTATCGTTCGAGCCCGCTTGCAGGTTTGAACTCGAAGAAAAGTTGAGCCGGCGCGCCGGCAACCGGCGGCGCGCCCATTACCAGATCGACCTCGCTGTTGGCGCCTTTTTTCGGACCCGTATCGGCCGCCAGCTTTGTCGCAGCGAGTGAAACCGGACCCCCGCCGACGAAAATCGTCTTTGGCGCAAGCTGGGGAGTCGCGCCCGCCGGATAGAAATCGCCGAGAACACGATACATTCCCGGCTTCGGGAAAGCCGCCGCGTAGCGGAACTCGCCTTTCCCGTCGTATTTCGGATGATCGTGCACAAAATATTGCAAATCGCCGTTGACGATGAAGAGATGAAATAACCGCTCGTGCACTGTCTGGAAGCGATCCACGATTTTTCCGGTCTCGGGATTTTCGACGGAAAAGATCAGCTCGACTTTCTCGCGCGGCCGCGGCTCGGCCGGGGCGAGCTGCAATCGCAGCGGAAATTCCACCGGATCGGGAATGCCCATCACCAGCGTCATGCCGCAGCGCGGGCACACGCCGGGCGTCGCGGAGCGCACATCGGGATCCATGGGGCAAACGTAATCGAGCGGCGCATCCACCGTGGTGAGCGCGACGGTCGCCGAATCGCCGGCGCTGCGCATCGAAAAATCGAGCCGCGCGGTGAGATCGCCGCTGGCCGGCAGAGGTCCTTTGCCGATCCATGCCTCCCCGCTATCGTTGATCGCGAGCTTGACCCCATTGAGCGATACGCCGGAGAGCTGCGCGGCCGGAAGATCATCGCCGGCGGCGTCCATGAAATATACGGTGTAATCGCCCTGCGCGGAAATATTGACTTCGGTGTGCAAGCCGTTTTTGGTTGTCGAAGAGCCGCGATATTTCGGCAGGGCCGTCGATGCCGGAGCCGCCGCGGGCGCCTCGGCGGATTTTTCACGCGGCCCGCACGAGCTGATGATCACCAAAAATGCGATGCAGATCAGAGATCCTCGCGCGGCTTGCAGCCTACTCATAGCGCAGCGCGTCGATCGGCGGCAGTGTGGACGCCTTTCGCGCCGGATAATATCCGAACAAGACGCCGACAAATCCGGCGATGCCGAAGCCGAGCGCGATTCCCCAGGCGGGCGCCTCCGCCGGCCACTCTAAAATTCGCGCTACCACCAGCGAGGCCGCAAATCCCAACACGATTCCCGCCAGGCCGCCGCACAGGCTAAGCGTCACCGCCTCCACCAGGAATTGAAGCATCACGTCGCGCTGTTTCGCTCCCACCGCGCGGCGAATGCCGATTTCGCGCGTGCGCTCGGTGACCGCCACCATCATGATGTTCATAATGCCGATGCCGCCGACGATCAGCGAGATCGCCGCGATCGCCGCCAGCAGCGCCGTCATCGTCGCGCTCGCGCGATTCAGCGTACCGGCCATTTCCTGCAAATTGATCTGATCCACCTTCGGCATATTCGCCAGCACGAACGCCGCAACCGATGTGTACAAGCCCCTGGTGAGCGCCTCGGCCGCTTGCGTCTTTACGGTGAAATCGTCGGGAACCAGGCCGCCCGTGCCCGAGTTCGGCATCTGGTTGCCGAGCAGGCCCGGTTGCCGCGCGCGCGCCGCCGCGCTGTCCGTCAGATGATGACGCTGGCGCAGCAGCGGCACGATCTGGTCCACGATGCCGCTCGCCTGTCCGGCTTCTTTCGCCGAAACCGTAACGAGATGCAGGTAATTTATGCCGAGCAGCCGCTGGAGCGTCGTGTACGGGACAAAGACCATCTCGCTTTGATCCTCATCGCCGGTCGAGGTGACGCCGATGACGCGGAATTTTTGCCCATGAATCTCGACTTCCGACCCGACCGGGTTGACGCCGGCGAACAGGCGCTCCCGAACCGAGGTCCCCAGCACCGCAACCGGCGCGTAGCCGGCCACATCTTCCCGCGAGAAAAATTTCCCGCGTGAAAACGACCACTGATACATCGCCGCGTAGGGTACGTCGGCGCCGAGAATCTGGGTGTAGTAACGCCGCGCGCCGTTCGCCACCCAGCCGCGCAGCCGCACGCCCGCGGCGACGTATTTCACGCCTGCGATCCGGCCGACGGCTTCCGCGTCCGCTTCGGTGAGCGTGGTCGCCGAGCCGAGCCCGCTCGCGATGTTGACCGATTCGCCGCCGCGCGTATAATTCCCCGCGCGAATCTGGATCAGATTTGTCCCGGCGGATTGGATTTGATCGGAGACGGTCTGCTGGGCGCCGGTCCCAAGCGCGACAATCGTGATCACCGCCGCCACGCCAATGGTGATCCCAAGCATGGTGAGTCCGGCGCGAAGCTGGTGACGGCGCAGCGCCTGAACGGCAAGCTGAAAACTGGCGATCACGCGCATTGGCATCTCACTCATAACGCAACGCATCGATCGGGGCGATTCGGGACGCCTGACGCGCGGGATAGTATCCGAAAAAGATGCCCACCATCGCCGCAATTCCGAACGACAGCGCCACGGCCAGGGCAGAAATCGAGACGGACCATTGCACCCATTGCCCGATGATGTTCGAAACCGCCAGGCCGATCGCAATTCCGGCGAGCCCTCCCGTCACGCTCAGCGCGACTGCTTCCATCAGGAACTGGCGCAGAACGTCGTTCGCCTTCGCGCCGACCGCGCGGCGAATGCCGATCTCGCGCGTGCGCTCGGTTACCGAAAGCAGCATGATGTTCATGATCCCGATGCCGCCCACCAGCAGCGAAACCGCGGCGACGCTCGCCAGCAGCGCCGTCATCGTCCGGCTGGCCCGATCGAGCGTTTTGCCGAGCTGCTCCAGCGTCACCTTTTCCAAACCGGCGATATTGCCGACGACGGAACGCGCCACCTGTGGCAGCATGCCTCCCTTGGCCAGCGCCTGGCGGGCCTGGCTGGTGACGGTGAAGTCGTCCGGATCTTTCACGCCGATCCTGTGCCGGGCGCGCAGCAGATCCGTGATTTGCTGCGAAATTCGGCTCACTTCGCCGCTCGAGGAGGTGGTGATGGTAATGTCGTTGAGCTTTGATAAATTCAGCAGCCGCTGAATCGTGGTGAAGGGGACGTAAATCGCGTCGAACTGATCGTCGCCCGGCGCGGCGGCCACCAGCCAGCTTCCGCTCGCGACCACGCCGACGACTTCGAAGGGCTGTTTATAGATGCTGACCTGTTTCCCGACGGGATTCTCCGCTCCGAACAGGCGCTGGCTCACGATGCTGCCGAGCACGACTACCTGCGCCGCGTGCGATTGCTCGCGTTTTGAAAAAAATCGCCCATGCTCGAAGACCCACGCGCGGCGGATCAGCGGCAGCGAAACATCGTCGCCGTGCAGACGCGTGAACCATCGCTTTGCGCCCCAGGCGACATGCGCGTTATTGTGGATCCCTTCCGAAACATATTGCACGCCGCTGATTTTTCGAATCGCGTCCGCATCCGCCGAGGTCAGCGTGGCCGCCGCGCCGAGTCCCGCTTCGGTATCGCCGAGACGTTGGCTCGCCGTCGGATGATCGTGCTTCTCCATCGGATCGTCCTCGGGATGAAAAACCGGCCGGAACAGCGGCATAAGCGGCCCCGCGCCTTGCGGATTCCGCCACACGGCCGGCACAAACTCGACGCGCGGAGCGATGCGGCCCTGCTCCTCCACCGCGCTGCCTGAATCTTCCGTCTTGGTCTTATAATTTCCCGCCGTGACGATGATGGTGTTCATTCCCGCCGCGCGGACCTGATCCTCAATCGCCGATTCGGCGCCGCTGCCGAGCGCGATCATGGTCAGCACCGTCGCCACGCCGATGGTGATTCCGATCATGGTCAGCGCGGTTTGCAGCTTGTTGCGGCGCAGCGCCCGCAGCGCGATCATCAGGCTGGGACGAATCGCCCTCATGCGTCCTCCCTGGCTATCGGCATTTCCGCCAGCTCGCCGCGCGCGACGCGCTGCCTGAGGTTCGGCGTGTCGGAAACGATGCGCCCATCCTTAAAGGCCACAATTCGCGAACCGTACTCGGCCACTGACGGCTCATGCGTGATCAATACAATGGTAATCCCGCGCTCCTCGCGCAGGGACTGGAAAATGTCCAGCACCTCGATGCTGGTGCGGCTATCGAGGTTGCCGGTCGGCTCATCCGCCAGCAGAATCGACGGCCGATTCATCAGCGCGCGCGCGATCGCGACACGCTGCTGCTGTCCTCCGGAAAGCTGATTCGGATGATGCTCTGCGCGATCCCGTAAGCCGACCGCGGCCAGCGCCTCCATCGCGCGGCGCCGCCGCTCCGTGGCGCTCAGCGATCCGGCGTTGTAGAGCAGAGGCAGCTCGACATTTTCGAGCGCGGAGGTTCGCGGCAGCAGATTGAATCCCTGAAAAACGAATCCGATCTTGTGATTCCGCACCTCCGATAGCTCATCGTCGCTCAAGTGAGAAACATCGGCGCCGTCCAGAAAATATTCGCCGCTGGTCGGCGAATCGAGGCAGCCGAGGATGTGCATCAGCGTCGATTTGCCCGATCCCGACGGCCCCACCACCGCCACGAACTCGCCTTTTTCAATCTCCAGCGAGACTCCGCGCAGCGCATGCACGGCGACCTCGCCGACGTGATACGTCTTGGTCAAATTGCGAACCGAAATCACCGCCATGTGAACAGAGAAAGCTCCCCAAAAGAGGCTTCCCTAGTTGCTCCCCGATCCGGCTCCGCTATGCGCGAAATTCCACAGGATCGTCGCCACGGATTTTTCTGCGCCCGCCATGCCGTAGACTTTGCCCGCGCCTTCGATCACCCAATATTCGTTCGCCGCGTGCGCCATGCCGCCGTGTCCGGCCGCTCCGCCGGCGATGGGCATCGACACCGGCGCGACCTTCTGGCCCACCGGTCCATTGCCGAACAAATAGGCCGGCCAGTAGCCGCCGGCGACGATGGTCGCCGTGGTGGAAGGCTGCCCATGCTGGATGCCGAACAGGTCGTACATTTTCGTGATCGAGCGCGCGATATCGGTGTCGTACGACATTTTGGCCCACGGCACATCGCCGATCAGCTTGATCTCGACGTCCTTATATCCGTTCTTGTCGAGCTGCGCGCGCAGCTTCTTCACGATGTCGAGCCCGTTCATGTTCGGCACGTAGCGGATATTGTGCTTGGAGGTGATCTTGTTTGGCAGGATCGCACCCGCGCCGCCCGCGAACATGTTGCCGCCCCAGATCCCGTCCATATTGAAAGAAGTACCGTAGCGGCTCATCTTCAGCATCTGGAACGGATCATCGGAGATGAATCGCGCCACGCCGATATTTTGCGCCGCCACTTTCATATCCACTTTCGACGCCGCCTGCTTCAGCCGGTCGATCTCTTCCGGCCTCAATGGCTCGATGTTGTCGTAAAAACCTGCGATTTTGGGCGTATTTCCATCATCGCTGACTAGGGAGGCGAGCATCTTGATGTGCCGCCACGCCGGGCTATCCACTTCGCGCTTGTGCGTGCCGTGAATGTCGGAATCGGTCGGACCGCGGCCCCAGCTCTTGCCGCTGGTGGTCAATTCGACGTAAACACAGCCTTCCGAGCCGCCGCCGACGCCGCCCGCGCCGCTCGGAGCCTGCTCGCCGAACATCAGCATGGCGTCGGCCTTCACCAGATCCGGATGATCCTTCACGAATTTGCGCAATCCGATGTCCATGCGCTCCTCGTCGCCCTCGGCGATGAAGACTAAATTCACCGGCAGCTTCCCGAGCACCGCCTTCATGGCCATCATCGCGTTCCACTGCGTCATTTCCGGACCTTTGGAATTGGTGGCGCCGCGCCCGATCAAAACTTTTTTGAACGGCGGCTGCTCGATGAGCTTGGCTTCAAACGGCGGCGACTTCCACGCGTCCGGCTGCGTGATCGGCATCGTGTCGTACATCCAGTAAACGGCCAGCGTTCGCGGCGCGCCTTCATCGCACTTGGCGTACACCACCGGATTTCCCGGCGTGCCGTACTCGGTGATGCCGACGTCATACACCTTCGTCTGCTGGCAGCCGAGCTGATCGAAAAATCCCTTCACCATCTCGGCGCTTTCCGGAATGCCCTCGCCGGTGTTCGAAATACTGGGCTGGCGAATCCATTTCTGGAGATTCTCGACGTGCTCGTCGATGTGTTCGTCGATGTAGGTAAAAACTTTCTTGAGATCGTCCGGCGTTTTGCTCAAATCCGGTTCGATGGTCTCATCGCCGTGCGGGCGAATGCCGAGCGCCTTGGCCGCCGGCGCGGTGGCCTCCGCTGCCTTCTTCGGATTGCTTGAACAGGCGGCAAAAATGAAGGCGAAAAGCAGGGTGCCGATTCTCCAGCGCATCAGGGAACTCCTTCGGAAATACATTTGTTGCAGCATACACAAGATTCGCGGCGCTTTGCATGTTGTGAATACGATTCCCGCTAACTTGCTGAATTGGATATAATTCAATCGGCCACGATGAGGGGTCTAGGCGCTGTCGCGTTAATTCTGCTGGGGGCGCTTCGCGCTCAAACTCCTGTTCCGGATCCTGTCGTCGCCTCCCAGCAGGCGCTGGTCCAGCGTTACTGCATCGGCTGCCACAACAACAAATTGAAGTCGGGCAGTTTCTCCTGGGAGCGGGTCGATCTGGCGCATCCGGCCGGGCACGCCGAGGACCTGGAAAATGTTTTGCGGATGCTGCACGCCGGCATGATGCCGCCGCCGGGGCTGCCGCGTCCCGATCCCGCGGCGATGAAAAATTTTATCTCGTCGCTTGAAACGCGCATCGATGAGGCGGCCGCGCGCGACCCCGAGCCGGGCAATCCGCGTCTGCATCGCCTCAATCGCAGTGAGTATCGCAACTCGATTCGCGATTTGTTGGGGCTTAACGTGGACGTCGCGTCCCTGCTTCCACCCGACGACATGTCGCACGGCTTCGATAATATGTCGGAGTTCTGCGCGTCTCGCCCGCGCTGATGGAAGGCTATATCCGGGCAGGCGACCGCATCAGCCGCGACGCCGTGGGCGACCCGAACGTCAGCGCCTCGACGAAGACCTATCACATCGCGCGCGTGGTCAATCAGATCCGGCACATCGAGGGAACGCCCTTCGGCACGCGCGGCGGTCTTTCGGTGATCCACAATTTTCCCGCCGACGGCGAATATGTGTTCCGCCTGTCGCTCTATTACGACATCTGCGGCCCGCTTTGGGGCAAAAGCCAGGGCAAGGGCGGACAGATCGAAGTTTCGATCAATGGCGCGCGCGTGGCGCTGCTGAGCATCGATCCCAATTCGGTCTTCACCGATGACCTGGTCACGCCGCCGGTCAAGGTGACGGCGGGGCCCAAAAACGTCGCGGCCGCTTTCATTCAGAAATTCGAAGGCCCGGTGGAAGATCCGATCATGCCTTATGAGCAGACGCTGATCGATTTCAACAACTCCGACATGCCGGGCGTCACCGCGCAACATCATCTTCGCGAGCTGCGCATCATCGGGCCGACGCACGTCACCGGAATTTCCGATACGCCGAGCCGCAAGAAAATCTTCTCGTGCCGCCCGGCGCCCAACTCCGACGAAATTCCGTGCGCCCGAAAAATTATTTCGACGCTCGCGCGGCAGGCGTATCGCCGTCCCGTAACCGACGCCGACATGGAGGATCTGCTCAGCGTGTTTCAGAAGGCCCGCAACGGGACGAGCTTTGAGGAGGGCATTCGCTCCGTGGTGCAGAACCTGATCTCCGATCCGGAGTTTCTGTTCCGCTTTGAGCCTACGCCGGCCGGAGTCGCCGCGGGCACGACCTATCGGATCAGCGATCTCGAGCTGGCCTCGCGGCTGTCTTATTTTTTGTGGAGCTCGGCGCCGGACGACGAGTTGATTCAGGCCGCCAGCCAGGGCAAGCTGAAAGATCCGCGGGTGCTGGAGGCGCAGGTGCGGCGTATGCTTGCCGATCCCAAATCGGATGCGCTCTCGAAAATTTTCGCGGCGGAGTGGCTGAACCTGCAAAACCTCAACGATGTTCAACCCGACGCGTTCCTGTTCCCGAATTTCGATCGCAACCTGGCCGATTCGATGCGCGAGGAAACCGAACTGCTGTTTGACAGCATCATGCGCGAGGATCGCAATATTCTGGAGCTGCTGACGGCGAATTACACTTTCGTCGATGAGATTCTGGCGAAGAATTATGGCCTCCCCAACGTGCTGGGCGCGCGCTTCCGGCGCATCACGCTGACCGATCCGAATCGTTTCGGATTACTGGGGCAGGGAAGCATTCTCACGCTAACCTCTGTTTCCAATCGCACCTCGCCGGTGCAGCGCGGAAAATGGGTGATGATCGTTCTACTCGGCACGCCGCCTCCGCCGCCGCCGCCCAACGTTCCGCCGTTTAAGGAAGCGGAAGAAAACGGCAAACGCCAAACCGTCCGCGCGACGATGGAGCAGCACCGCAAGAATGAACCGTGCCATTCCTGCCATCAATTAATGGACCCGATCGGTTTGTCGCTTGAGAATTTCGACGCTGTGGGCGCCTGGCGGACCCGCGACGCCGGCCTGCCGATCGACGCCGCGAGCAAAATGTACGACGGTACTCCGCTCGACGGCCCGGTGAGCCTGCGCAAGGCGATCCTGAATCACTCCGACGCGTTTATCGAAACCTTCACCGAGCGCCTGCTGGCTTACGCGTTGGGCCGCGTCGTCGGTTACAAGGATATGCCGATGGTCCGTTCGATCGAGCGGGCGGCGGCGCGGGACGACAACCGTTTTTCGGCTTTCGTGCTGGCGATCGTCAACAGTTCGCCGTTCCAGATGCGGCGCGCCGAGCAGGTGGAATCGGCGGGAGGCGGGCATTGAGATTGTATTGCGGCGAGGCTGCTTCCGCCGCCCGGAGAACCCAATGACGTTCCTCACGAAAAAACATCTATCGCGGCGCACGATTTTGCGGGGCGCGGGCGTTTCGCTGGCCTTGCCGTTTCTCGACGCGATGATGCCGGCGCAAACACCAATGGCCAAGACCGCGGCGGCGCCGCGTCCGCGGCTGTGCTGCATCGAAATGGTTCACGGCTCGGCCGGCAGCACGGTCGATGGATCGAATAAGCATTACTGGTCGCCGGAAAAGGACGGCCCCGACTTCGAGTTCACCCAAACGCTGGAGCCGCTCCAGGACTTTCGCGAATACCTGACCGTCATCACCGGAACCGATCTGCGGCCCGCCGGCGCCTACGCCGAAGCCGAAGAGGGCGGCGATCATTTCCGCTCCAGCTCGGTTTTTCTCACCGCCGCCCATCCCAAGCTGACCATGGGCGCCGATATTTACTGCGGCACCTCGATCGATCAGATGTACGCGCAGCGCTTCGGCCAGGACACGCCGCTGCCGTCGATTCAGCTTTGCATCGAGAGCGTCGATTCGTCCGGCCACTGCGATTATGGCTACGCCTGCGTGTACTCGGATACCATCAGTTGGGCCTCGCCGACGCAGCCGCTGCCGATGACCATCGATCCGCGGCAG
>Ga0209062_1002943_pt1 | contig 20964 bp, 16 predicted proteins | sample Coa_R2_2_FD_187158 | JGI IMG/M metagenome (GOLD analysis project Ga0209062, IMG submission 187158) | Surface soil microbial communities from Centralia Pennsylvania, which are recovering from an underground coalmine fire - Coalmine... | ecosystem: Environmental > Terrestrial > Soil > Unclassified...
AGCGGCGTCGAGCGCGGCTGTCGCAACCGTCGCCGAGAGCAGTCTCCGCGTGGATGCCTCTCGCATCGATGCGGTGATGAATCTTGTGGGCGAGCTGATCATCGGCAAATCCATGCTGCACCGGACGCTGAGCGAATTCGACCAGCGCCATTCCAAGGATCCCGTGCGCGCGAAACTTGCCGATGCCCTGGCATTCCAGTCCCGCGTGCTGGATGAGCTGCACAAATGCGTGTTGAAGATCCGCATGGTTCCCGTCGAGCAGCTATTCCGGCGCTTTCCGCGCGTGGTGCGCGATGTTGCAAAGCACTGCGGCAAGGATGTCGCCTTAGAGATCGCCGGACAGAATACGGACCTGGACAAAGGCATTCTTGATTCGCTTGCGGAGCCGCTGATGCATCTGGTCCGCAATTCCGTGGACCACGGGATCGAGCCGGCCGACGAGCGCCTGGCCGCCGGCAAGCCCGCGCGCGGCACGGTTTACCTAAACGCGTATCACCAAGGCACGCAGGTCGTCATTGAGGTGCGCGACGACGGCCGGGGCATCGATCTCAGCACAGTCAAGGCGCAGGCTGTGCAAAAGGGCATCATCAAGCCCGAGGATGCCGCCCGCCTCTCGGATCAGGAAACGATGAATCTGATATTCGAGCCGGGGTTCAGCACGGCGCCTGAAGTAACGGAAGTTTCGGGGCGCGGCATCGGCATGGATGTCGTGCGCACGGTCCTGGACAAGCTGAAGGGCACCGTGCACATCTCTTCGCAAAAAGGGCGTGGGACAGCCATTCAGCTGCGCGCGCCGCTGACCTTGGCGAGCATTCAGACGCTGCTGTTTCGAGTCGGCGGCCGCCTGTTTGCGGTACCGCTATCCTCCGTCGTGGAAATTACGCGAGTGCGGGAGAGCGAAATTCATCGCGTCGACCAGCGCGAAGTGCTGCGGCTGCGCGAGCAGATCCTCACTCTTGTGCGGCTGAATCACCTCGGGAAGCTGCGCGCGATTGATTCGAATCCTCAGAAGAAGCGCAATTTCGTCATCGTCATCGGGGCTGCGGAAAAGCGATTCGGTTTGCTGGTGGACAGCATGGTCGGGGAAGAAGAGCTGGTGATCAAGGCGCTGCCGCCGGATATCGTGGCGAGCGATCTGGTCAGCGGAGCATCCATTCTCGGCGACGGCACGGTGGTGCTCATCCTTAATGTGCCGGCGGTGCTGGCGCGCTTGTCGCGTGCGATGCCATTGGGAGCCATCGCATGACCGACCGCATCCGCGTTCTCGTTGTGGACGATTCCGCTCTCATGCGGAAGCTGATTCCGGCGATTCTCGTCCGCGATCCTTTGATCGAGGTCGTGGGCACGGCGATGGACGGCGCCTTCGCGCTGAAGAAAATCGAGGAGTTGCGGCCTGATGTGGTCACCCTCGACCTCGAAATGCCGCGCATGGATGGTATGGAGACGCTGCGGCTTATCATGCGCCGTGCGCCGCTCCCGGTGATTCTCTTTAGCACGCATTCGAAAGAAGGCGCATACTCCACGCTGAAGGGCCTGGCGCTCGGCGCGGTCGATTTTATTCCGAAGCCCGTCAACGCGGCCGCGGGAAACCTGGAAGCCATCGCGGCGCAGCTCATCGACAAAATTAAGCTGGCGAAGCGCGTGGTTGGCCGCAAGTTGCCGCCGGCCATTGTCTCGGATGAGCCGCTGCGCCAGAAGAAGGGCTTGCGCGCGAATGTGCCGCCCGCGCGGATTATTGCCATCGGAATCTCCACTGGCGGGCCGAACGCGCTGCAATACGTGCTCTCGCAAATCCCTCCGGATTTTCCATGCGCATTCGTGATCGTCCAGCACATGCCCGAAGGCTTCACGGAAATGTTCGCGAAGCGCCTCGATGAATGTTGCGCTGTCGAGGTGCACGAAGCGCGTTCTGGAGATTTGCTTGTTGCGGGCCGCGTGCTGATTTGTCCCGGCAATCGCCACATGATGGTGCGGCGCATGCCGCGAGGCGACATGGTGGTGCTCTCGGATGCGCCTCCGGTGAATGGGCATCGGCCCTCCGCCGATGTGCTGTTTCATTCTGTGGCGCAGGAGTTTGCGCAGCTCGCTGTGGGAATTCTGATGACGGGCATGGGCGACGACGGCTCCGAAGGGCTCGGCGCGATTAAAGCGGCGGGAGGCATGACCGTTGCGCAGAGCGAAGAAACCTGCGTCGTGAGCGGAATGCCGCGAGCCGCGATTTTGAAGGGGCACGCCAGCAAGGTAGTGCCGCTGGACTCGATCGGAAACTTCCTTGTTTCGCAGTACGGAGCCGACCGTTCCAGCGCCGACAAGCTTGAAAAGACCGACAAGGAAAAAACCGAAAGACCGGAAAGGACAACCGTATCGTCCCGGCGCGACTAACGCCACGCAGGGAAGAGGAGAAGGCCATGCCCAATTTTGCCGCACTGCTCAGAAAAGACAACCACCCGGTCCGCTACCTCGTGGTGGATGATTCCGTCTTCGCGCGCAAGAACCTCATCAAAATGATCGAGATGTTCGGCGGCGAAGTGGCGGGAGAAGCTGGAGACGGCCTCACGGCCATCGCGGAATTCAACCGCACGAAGCCCGATGTCGTACTGATGGACATCACCATGCCGCAAATGGAAGGGATCGAAGCGGTCGAGCGCATCGTGCGCCAGCATTCCGACGCGCGCATCGTGATGGTGTCCTCCGTTGGCTACCAGGAGAACATTCTGGCCGCCTTGCAAAAGGGTGCCAAGCACTTCGTGCAAAAGCCGGTAAAGCCGGAGGTGCTCTACGAGATTCTGCGCTACGTTTTGAGTGACGATCCCAATGCAGCCGGCGCTCCCGCCGTGCTGGCCGGAGAACACCGCTCATGAGGATGGAACTGATTCAGCCTTTTATTAATGCGGCGGACGCCGTTTTTTCCGAATCGCTGCAAGGTCCGACCAAAATCGGCGACCTGAGCATGGATGAGGAAGCCTATCGCCGGAAGGGTGTGGCGGCGCTTATCGCGATCAAGGGTGATATCGAAGGACGTGTGATCCTGGATTTATCGCCGGAGGTAGCCGTGAAAGTGGCGAGCGCGCTGGCGGGCGTCCCCGTGACGGAGAGCGAGCAAGTGGTGCGCGAAACCGTTTGCGAACTGGCGAATATGGTTATCGGGAACTCCGTGACCCTGCTGAACGACCAAGGCTTTCGTTTCAAGGTCTTTCCGCCTGAAATCCATATGAATGATGAGGGGCTGGCCGGAACCACCGACACGGAAGCGATGGTGCTTTGCCTCGATACGCCTTGCGGCGAGATCTTTCTGAACATCGCCATGCACTACCTGCACCGGCGCCGAGCAGAGCGTGCGTCTGTTCCTGCATTGGATTGACCTGCCGCGGTTTTTCGACGCCGATTGAACGGAAGTGGCTCGGCTGACCCTCGCAATCCGAGCGAACGGCCTATCCGTCCGGGTGCGTAACCGGATTCCCACAAGCGGACACCCCAGGGCCGATGAAAAGATGGGGCGATCAACGGCAACTTCCTGAAAAGACACAGCGTACAGAGATAGAGAACGGGCAGGCAGCGTGCTTGGCTATCTGCGTTAGGCGAGCGGGAAGACCCGTGCGTACAATACCCGTCTGAGTGTAAAGGACGCCGAGGAATTCATTCGTGACAGCAACAACCACCATCCTGGCGGAAAAACGCCGGCTGCTAATTGCGGACGACCAGCCAGACATCCGCGAAGCGCTTCGGCTCGCGCTTCGGGAGGACAAGTTTGAGATCGAACAGGCCGGCTCGCCCGCCGCGGTTCTGGAAGCGATTCGCGCGCGGCGCTTTGATGTGGCCCTGCTCGATTTGAACTATGCGCGCGACACTACCAGCGGCGGTGAAGGCATCGAGCTGATCGAAGAGGTGCGGAGGCTCGATGATGATCTGCCAATCGTTGTGATGACGGCCTGGGGCAGCGTCGAACTGGCCGTCGAGGCTATGCAACGTGGCGCCGGCGACTTTGTACAAAAGCCCTGGGACAACCTGACGCTGCGCCGCATCCTGCGGACGCAAATTGCGCGGGGCGTGGCCCGCCGCGAGTCGCGCGACCGCGAGCGCGCAAACCGCCGCGAATGGGAAGCGGCGCACGCCGCGCAGCAGGCGCTCTTGCCGCGTTCGCTGCCGAGTTTGCCGGGCTTCGAACTTGCGGCCGCCTGCCGTCCGATGGGCGACTTGGCGGGGGACTATTACGATGTGCGACCGCTCAGCAGCGGCCGCGCGCTGATTTGCATTGGAGACGTGGCAGGGAAGGGCGCGGCGGCCGCGCTGGTGATGGCGAATCTGCAGGCGGCGGTCAAAGCGCTGGCGGAAGAGGATCTTTCGCCAATGGAATTGTGCCGCCGCGTGAACCGCGTGCTGCTGGGGAATTGCGAGGAGGGCCGGTTCGTTACGTTTTTCTGTGGAGTGCTGGATCCGAGCGACCGGTCGCTGCGTTACGTGAACGCGGGGCACAATCCCCCGCTGGTCGTGAAGCCCAACGGGAGCTTGCTGCGGCTTGGGGACGGCGGTCCGGTGCTCGGCGAATTCGAAGACTGGTCGGCGGCGCAGGGTGAAGTGGAGCTGGACGCGGGCGATCGCATTGTGCTCTATACGGACGGCATCACGGAAGCGGCGAATGCCGATGGCGAGGAATTTGGAGCCGAGCGGCTCGGCGCCCTGGTATGCGCCTTCCGCAAGGAAAGTGCGGCGGATTTGCACACGCGACTGCTTTCGGATGCTGTGCGCTTTTGCGGCGGTACCTTCGCCGATGACGCCACGCTGCTCGTGCTTGCGGCGGTGTAACATCCGCCTGCTGCGCAAGCGAATACGATATAATTCGGAATAGCGGGTGAGCCGGGTGATCGCTGGCTTGGTTGTCGAAAGGCAGCCGGGCGGGAGGAAAGTCCGGACACCGTCTCGATGGGACCGTTGCTTTGGTGGCGGATTTCGATCGGGATCAAGGGCGACGCGCCTGGTAACGCCAGGGGACCGGCACGCAGGTTCGCTGCAAAGCGAATTGCGCGCGAAAGCGCGCGGCGCTGAGTGCAACTCGGCGCGGTGCGGCAGGTTACGGAAAGTGCCACAGAGAACAGACCGCCGGCGGAGTCTAGCGCGGCGGCGTCAAGCAGGGAAACCTGGGAGACGCCTTCGGAAAGCTCGCTCAGTTTGGCAAGGGTGAAACGGTGGGGTAAGAGCCCACCGCTCGTCTGGTGACAGGCGAGGCACGGAAAACCCCGCGTGGTGCAAGGCCAAATAGGAGGGGAGAGCCGGCCCGGCTCGCTGAGCGCATTGCAAAATGCGCTTCCTTCGCGACGAAAGCTGTTGCGAAGAGCAACCCTCGGGTAGGCTGCTCGAGCTCCGGTGCGAACCGGAGCCTAGAGGAATGATCACCGCGTTACTTCTTTGCCTTGGCTAGGAAGCGGCGCACAGAATCCGGCTTACAGGCTCGCCCGCTAAACGTCTATCGCCGTGGCTCCCCTGATGCGCCTCGCGTTGCGATTGATCTCCTGAAACCTGTAGATTACCTGTAGCTTGGCAGAGCGGCAGGCAAGCCAATGGGGGTGTCCGTGATGCGTGCATTGTTGTTTTCGTTCGGCTTGGCGGCAGCGGCTGCCGTCGCCGCCCAAGATCCCGCCGCCACAGCCGCGAAACTCAACGAGGAAGCCGTCAAAGCATATCAAGCGAAGGACTACGCGCAATTCCTTGCGTATGAAAAGCAGGCCGTTGAACTCGACCCGAGGAATCCGCAGGTGCTCTACAACGTGGCATGCGGCGAAGCATTGCAGGGCGACGCGCCCAAAGCGGTCCATTTCCTCGAGCAACTCTTGGCTCAGAAACTGGACTTCGGCGCGGAAACCGACCCCGATTTCGCGAAGGTGCGAGGAACTCCGCAATGGGCTTCGTTTTTGTCGGCACTGGCTGAGTTGCGCAAGCCGGTAGTGCGCAGCACGGTCGCGTTTACAATCCCGGACGTCGATTTCGCAGCTACGGGCATTGCTGCTGACCCCGTCACCGGAGATTTTTTTGTCGCCAGCGTGCGCAAGCGGAAAATCATTCGCCGCTCCAGGTCCGGTGCATTTTCTGACTTCATCCGGTCCGGGCAAGATGGATTCATGGCCGGCGATTCCCTGGCGGTCGATCCCGGCCGGCGCTTGCTCTTCGCCACCGTCTCCGCGGCGCCTTATATGCTGGGCTACCAAAAGGAAGATTTCGGTCATAGCGGAATTTTCGTGTTCGAGCTCAAATCCGGGAAGCTGGTTCGCAAGGCGATGCTCAAGCCCGATGGCAAGCTCCATCTCTTGAATGCCCTGGCCGTAAGCCGCGATGGCGACGCCTACATTTCCGATACCGGCGCTTCCGGCATTTACCGGCTGCGCAACGGATCCGCTGATCTCGAAGAGTTCATCCCTCCAAGTGAATTTCGGACCACGCAAGGTTTGGCTCTTTCCGAGGACGAAAAGACGCTCTACGTAGCCGACTACGCAACCGGTCTCTGGGCGCTTGACCTTTCGTCGAAGGAAAAGCACGAAATCCGCGTGCCGGAAGGAATTTGGCTCAAAGGACTTGATGGTATCTCGCGCGTGCCGGGTGGCCTCATTGCCGTGCAGATCGGCCCTAAGCCAGAGCGCGTGCTCCGAATCGAGTTGGACGCGAAGGGAACTCGCGTTACCCACGTCGAAATTCTGGAGATGAGCCATCCCAGCTACGAGGGCCCAATCCAGGGCACGATTCAAGACCAGGCATTTTTCTACGTTGCGAACAGTCAACTCGATCTCGGCGATCCCAAAACGGGGGCTTACGCAAGCGAACGCGCGCACCCCACGGTCGTCCTGCGCCTCCCGCTCTGACTCGCAGCCTTCCCGGCCTGAAATATGCCTTACATCCCGAGCGTTCCGGGGTTTGCCGGCAATATTCCAGCGCGGTCAAGAGAAACGCGTCCTCTTCGCGATTCCGCTGTCGAAATGATAGGAAATGGCCTTGAACTGCGAGGCCGGTAAACCGTAAGCAATGGCCCCTGTTGGCCTCGAACTCATGCGTGGTCACTACACCACTTCTCGTACCTTGTCCTTGGCGAGCGTCTTCAGAATCTCCCACCGGTATTTCTCTCCGCGCGCCAGGGACTCCGCGAACTTCACAGCTTGATCCGCCGAAATCCTTCCCGGCAATGGCGGTTCCTGTGGATCAACGCAAGCCTGAATTACGGCCGGGCCCCGGTGCGCGAGAGCTTCCTTCAGGACGGGTCTCGCCTGTCGCGGCTCGTCGATGGTGTACCCCGCTGCGCCGCATGCCTCGGCAACCTTCGCGAAATCGATGGGCTGCAAGTCCACTCCGAATTCCGGATTGCCTTCCATTACCATTTGTTCCCACTTGATCTGACCCAGGGCGTTGTTCTTGATGATCAGAACCTTTACCGGCAGCTTGTACTTCACCAGTGTAGCCAGCTCTCCCATTAACATCGTGAGGCCGCCGTCGCCCACAACGCAGACCACTTGCCTGCCCGGATAGGCCACCGCGGCTCCAATGCTGTAGGGAAGCCCGTTCGCCATTGTCGCCAGGGTTCCGGAAAGCGAAAACTGCATGTCTCCGCGCATCTTGATATACCGCGCGCTCCATGTGGCGATCGTTCCGCTATCCGAGGAAACGATCGCGTTATCGTCCAGCAGCCTGCTCAACTCCCAGACCGGCACTTGCGGCTTCATCGGCATGTCTTTTGCCGTCGCGCGCTCTTCCATCAACTTATTCCAGTTGCTCATGTTCTTCTGCGCTTGTCGCAGAAAGTCCTGATTTCTCTTTCGCTCGATGTGCGGCAGCAACGCCCGCAGCACTTCACCGCATTCGCCCGCCAGCCCCACGTCCGCTGGATACCGCAGCCCGATCCTCGATGGATTCGTGTCAATTTGCACTGCCTTCGCCCGCCCTGGCTCCGGATAAAATTCCATGTAGGGAAAGCTGCTTCCCGCAATCAGGAGCGTGTCGCACTCCTGCAGAGCCTCTTGCGATGCCGAAGACCCTAGCAGTCCAACCGGACCGGTCGTGTAGGGACTATCGTCCGGCACAACGCCTTTTCCAAGCAGTGCCTTGACGATCGGCGCGCCAATCATTTCCGCCAGTTGCAGCACTTCGCGCCGCGCGCCCAAGCACCCTCGCCCCGCCAGAATCGCCACTTTCTTTCCGCGATTGATCAGCTTGGCTGCGGCCCGAATCTCTTCCGGCCGGGGCAGCGGATGCGAGGCCGCGAACAGATCTGCGCTATGCTCCGGAACGTTCGCCTTTGACCGCAACCCGTTCGTGTTCCATTCCTGAATGTCCTTCGGTATGGTGATGTGGCTTACCGCGCATCGCGTGAGCGACGTTTTCACCGCCTCATCCACGACATTGTTAACGTGCGCTGGCCCCATCACCCGCTCGCTGTACGCCGCCACATCCGTAAACAGCCGATCCAGGTCGATGTCCTGCTGATAGTGCGTCCCGATTAAATCGTGGTAGGTATGTCCGGTGATCGCCAGTACCGGTTGCCCGTCGCATTTCGCGTCATATAGCCCGTTCAGCAGATGAATCCCTCCCGGCCCGGAAGTCGCCACGCACACACCCAGCCGCCCCGTGTACTTCGCGTATCCGCATGCCGCGAACGCCGCTGCTTCCTCGTGCCTGACTTGAATGAATCGGAGCCGCTTCTGGTGTGTTCGCAGTGCCTCGAAGATTCCGTTGATGCCGTCTCCCGGCAGTCCGAAAATCGTATCCACGTTCCAGTCAATCAGCCTCTCGACGAGGGCATCTGCAACCGTTCTTTTCATAGCTTTACCTCGGCCGAATTGCTCCAGGGACTTGGCAACCTACGGCGGCGGGCGCGGAACCGGTGCGCGTCCTGTTGTGCAGGACCACCACAGCATAGGCAACCACGCGCTTCACGCCATACCGCAAAACACCTATCGGTTGTCTTTTGTCGCGCAACTCTCCTGAATCGCCGCGCTTTGGTCATCCGGGGCTTCGGTTACCCCGAAGGAATCACCCGCCAGAACACGCTTGCAAACGCTTACACTCCCGGGCGTATAATCCCCCGCGCGGCCCGCGCTTGTGAGAACGACCGCCGCGGTCCGCTGGAGGCATTGCATGGGCAAGGAAAACGAAATTTCTCGCCGGCGCTTCATTGGTTCCACGGCTGCGGCCGCGGCTATCTCTTCCCTTGCCGCAGAGCCCATGTTTGCCTTTGCGCCGAGCGCATCCGCAGGTGCCACCGCCGGTCCCGGATGGAAGGACCAAGGGGTACTGAACCTCGTCAGCTCTCCCTACGCCAAGCTGCGCAGCGTTCCCGTCCATGCCGTCACCATCTCCGCCGGCTTTTGGGGCGCGCGCCGTGAAACCAACGTTGAGAAAAGTATCCCCTCGATGGAAAAGCTACTCGAGGCCAACGGCCGCATGGACAATTTCCTGCGTCTCGCAGGCAAGAGCTCTGCTCCGCAGAAAGGCCCCGTCTATTCCGATTCCGACGTTTACAAGTGGACCGAGGCCGCCGCTTTTGCTCTTCAGTCCGGCGGCCGTCCCGAACTCCACGCACTGGCGCAAAAAATCATTTCGGAAGTCGTCGCCATCCAGGAACCGAACGGCTATCTCAATACCTACTACGTAGGAGACCGCGCGAAGGACAGGATGACGCCTCAAGTCCAGCGCTGGGGCCACGAACTCTACAACATGGGCCACATGCTCCAGGGTGCGATCGCTTACTATCGTGCCACCGGTGAGTCCGCGCTCCTCGATGCCGGCCTCCGCTTTGTCGACGAGTATCTGCTGCCCAACTTCGGGCCGGCTGCCGATAAAAAGCCCATTCTCTCCGGCCACCCTGAGATTGAAATGGCGCTCATCGAGCTTTATCGCACCACCGGTGACAAGCGCCATCTCGAACTCGCCGGCTACATCCTGCACGGCGACTCGCGCATTCCCCTGCCGCACGAAGGCTACGTCTACCACTTCTGCGGCATTCCCTTCACCACGCGCACGCATCTCGAGGGCCACGCCGTTCGCGCCATGTACGCATGCTGCGGCGCTACCGATTACTACCTCGAAACCGGCGATGCCGCGTACTGGCGAACGCTCAACACGCTCTGGGACGACCTCGTTTCCTCACAAATGTACATCACCGGCGGCGTTGGGGCGCGCAGCGACGGCGAAGCCTTCGGCGACGCCTACGAACTCCCGAACTCCACCGCTTATGGAGAAAGCTGCGCTGCCATCGGCAATATGATGTGGAATTGGCGGATGCTCGCCGCCACCGGAGAGGCGAAGTACGCTGACGTCATCGAGCGCGCCCTGTACAACGGCGTTAATTCCGGCATGTCGCTCGACGGCACGCTCTACTGCTATCGCAATCCGCTCGGTTTCGATCCGTCGACCGGCGACAAAATCCGCAATCCGTGGTATGACACCACCTGCTGTCCCCCGAATCTCGAGCGTACCTTCGCTTCACTTCCCGGCTATTTCTATAGCACCAGCTCCGACGGTATCTTCGTCCACCTCTACGACAATTCGCTGCTCGATTGGCGTCTCGAAAACGGGATGGGTCTGAAGATTCAACAGAAAACGAATTATCCATGGGACGGCACGGTGGATCTTTCCGTCGCTCCTGCCGCTCCGTCCGAGTTCACGCTGTACGTTCGGATTCCGGGCTGGTCCGACCGCACCCAGGTGGCCGTGAATGGCAAGCCTGTTTCTGGTGCTACGCCCGGCCAGTATCTTCCGATTCGCCGTACTTGGTCGCCGGGCGATTCCGTCCGCATGCAATTCGACATGGCTGCGCAAGTTCTCGAAGCGAATTCGCGCGTTGTCGAGGACTATGGCCGCGTCGCTCTGCAACGCGGCCCGCTTGTCTATTGCATGGAGCAGCTCGATCAGCCCGAAGGTGTCGCCCTTGCCGATGTGGCTCTCGACCTTGGCCAAAAATCCGGCTCGGCTTTCCACGAAGAATTTGAGAGTGGCTTGCTCAATGGCGTCGTCGTCCTCCGCCACACCGGCGCCGTCTACGAAAATTCGCCGTCCCGCAGTGGTCTCTATTACCGCTACACCACTGCTCCGCGCAACGTCCGCAAAGCCACCCTGACCTTCATACCCTATTACGCGTGGGCCAATCGCGCCGCCACGCCCATGCAGGTTTGGAACCGCATTCTTAACACGTGATCCGCGTCCGCAGCATCGCTGATGTCGGTTGGAAGGCGGCGGATGGTTCGGCCGCGGCTCGAGAGTGATCTCCCGTAAGCCGGCTATGGGAAATGAAGCCGAGCACCGGAGTCTTGACGCTACCGAGAGGCGAACGAATGGCCGGCTATGGCAATAGGGGCTACGAACACATTCCTTGTTTCACCCTCGTCTAGGTCTTCGTCTTCTAGGTCTTCGTCTTCTAGGCCTTCGTCTTCTAGGTCTTCGTCTTCGCGCTGTTCTGCCCGTAGTACGCGTCCGGTCCGTGCTTTCGCAAAAAATGCTTGTCGCGTAAAACTTCCGGCAGGCCCGCCGCCGCCGGATTGATCGTCAGCGCTGCGAAGGCCATCTGCGCGACTTCTTCCAGCATCCACGCCAGATGCGCTGCTTCCGCGGGCGTTGCGCCCCAGCAAAACGGCGCATGTCCCGCCACCAGTACCGCGCGCATCTGCATCGGGTCAATCTTGCGGCCTGCCGCCGCATCGGATGACGCGAACCGCCGAACGATGACTTGACCGGTGTTCCACTCGTAGTCCTTCTCGATTTCTTCGGGTGTCAGCGGCTCGGTCACCGGCACTGGCCCGCGAAAATAATCGGCGTGGGTGGTGCCGAGGCAGGGGATTTCACGGCAGGCTTGCGCCCAGGCCGTCGCGCTCCGCGAATGGGTATGAGCCACGCCGCCAATTTCGGGAAACGCGCGGTACAGAGCGAGGTGTGTTGGCAAATCCGAAGATGGCCGCAGCGCGCCTTCCACAATTCGCCCGTCGATGTCCGTCACGACCAGATCGCTTGGCTTGATCTCCGTGTACCGCACTCCGCTGGGTTTGATGGCGACCAGTCCATCCTTGCGCGAGATTCCACTGGCATTCCCGAACGTATCCACCACCAGCCCGTGCCGCACCAATTCCAAGTTGGCTTCGAGCACTTCCTCGCGCAGCCATTTCAGCATCATGCTTTCGCTCGCACGTCCGCCGCGATGCGCCGAATTTCCGGCAGCACATCGCCGATTGCCGCGGCCTCCGAATCTTTGTTCCCCAGCGCAAAGTACAGTTTTCTGTAGAGCGGATACAACTCCGCATACACCGCTGCGCTCTCCGCTTCCGGCTCAAAGACGGTGTAAGCCGGGCAGAGCGCATCCTGCGCCTTCTCGATCGTTCCAAAAGTTCCCGCTGCGCAAAACGCGAAAATTCCCGAACCAAGGCTCGTCACATCCGTTTTCGGCACCAGCACCGGCTTGCCCAAAACGTTCGCGTACACCTGGTTTAGCTTGCGGTTGCGGTTTGGAATGCCGCCGCCGTTGATCACCCGCCGGATCTTCACTCCATGCTGCTCCATTCGCTCAAAAATCACCCGCGTGTGGAACGCCGTCCCTTCCATCGCTGCAAACAGTTCGTCTTCCGTTGAATGTGTCAGGTTCCAGCCAAGGGTCACTCCGCCCAGTTCCGGATTCACCAGGACGGTGCGGTCGCCGTTGTCCCAAGCCAGCCGCAGAAGCCCGGTTTGTCCCGCGCGATAGCTCTCCAGATGTTGCGAGAGCTCCGCGAGTGGTGTCTTCGCGCGCCGGGCAATCGCGTCAAAAATGTCTCCCGTTGCGGAGAGGCCCGCTTCGATTCCCGTGTACTTCGGATGCACGGATCCGGGCACCACGCCGCAAAGCCCCGGCACTAGCCCGGTGCTCCTCGAAATTCCGATGATGCAGGTCGAAGTGCCGATCACATTCACCATGTCTTCCAGCCGCGCGCCCGCGCCAATTGCGTCCCAGTGCGCGTCAAACGCGCCCACCGGAATCGGAATCCCCGCTTTCATTCCGAATTTTTCCGCCCACTCGCTGCTTAATCCGCCCGCAATCTGATCCGAAGTGGCATACCGCCCTTGCAAGCGCTCCGTTACGCCGTCGAGCAGCGGGTCCACCTCTCTGAAGAAGTCGTTTGCGGGAAATCCGCCCAGTGAGGCGTTCCACAGCCACTTGTGGCCCATGGCGCAAATGCTGCGAGTTGCTTTCCGCGCCTTCGTCTCTCCCGTCAGCACCGCCGCAACCATGTCGCAGTGCTCAAAAGCACTTACGAACTGTTTCCGCTTTTCCGGCTGATTCCGAAGCCAGTGGAGCAGTTTCGCGAAACCCCATTCGGAAGAGTACACACCGCCGCACCACTCGATCGCTCCGAGGCCGCACGCGCGCGCCACCGAGGTGATACGGGCCGCCTCCCTCCAGGCCCGGTGGTCGCACCACAGGTAGTAGTCGTCCAGCGGGGTCAGGTTTTCGCCGACCGGAATCACGCTTGATCCGGTGGTATCCAGCGCCATCGCCGCAATGCTGGTCCCATCCACGCGAGCGGATTCCAGCGCCTTTCGCAGCGCCAGCGCCAGCGCCTCCATGTGGTGCGCGTGGCTCTGCGTCGCGTAGTCCGGATCTTCTTTTTTTCTTTTCAGGGGATACTCGGCGGTTCCGAACCCCAGCCGGCCGCGTTCGCTGTCGAAGAGCGACACCCGCACGCTGAGGGTCCCGAAGTCGACTCCAGCGACAACCGTGCTCATGCCTTATGCCAGTAAACGTCCCAGCCGAGATACCGTGTCGCGGCTTCATGCACTGCGCCCGCCACCGTTGAAAAATTCGCGGCCACGTGGTGCTCGAACCCTTGCTCGCAAATGTAGCGCAGGAGGCTCTGTAATCGGGGAATCTTCACCACGCCCGCTCCGCCGAAAGTATCCAGCGGATCATCCGTGAAGGTGCCTTCGCCCACGTACCCGCGAATTCTGCCGCGCTGGTCGTCGGTCGAAAAGCGCGCGAAGGTCATCGCTCCCGCCTTCACTTGCCCCACGCACGTTCCGAAGGTGTTCTCCTTGCCCACGGTTCCCGCGATGATTTCCTGGAAGTCCATCTTCACGTTCTTGAAGAAATGTTTCGGCAAGTTGCTGCAATGGAAGCAAACCGCTTTGTCGGGATCGTCCGCGTAGTTGTTGTTCCAATCGAGCAAGGCGCTGGGCGTTTCCGAAGCCAATTGCAGCGCGTGCATTCCCACCACGCCGGCGATGTCCACCTCGCAGGCGCTGGAAAGCCCGTCGTCGCTCATCATGCTCATCACCGTGCAGGGCACGACGCCGAAAAACTCCTCGAGCGATGTCCAGCATTGAATGGCGCTGATCGTGACCTCCGTCTCCTTCATCCATTTGTCGATCACCGCGCCGAGCTTGGCCATCTTCATCAGCGCCGCGTCCGGGATCCCCTGCGTCGCCACATATTTCTTTATCGAAGCGAGCTTTGCTTGTGCTTCCGCGTCCGTATCCTTCATCCGCTCGATGCGGCCGAGAATTTCGGAAAGATCCATCGTTTCGACCGAGATGCCGTTGTTCTCCAGAATCTTTTCGCTGTAGCGCACCGTATTGAACGCCGCCGGACGCGCCCCAATTGCTCCGATGCGCAGCCGCTTCAACCCTTTCACGACGCGGCAAACGGCCAGAAACCACTCGACGTCCCGGCGAAACGCTTCCGATTGCGGCAGCACCGTGTGCAGAGCTGTCAGCGAATAGGGAATTCCATACTGCATCAGATTGTTGCACGCGGACATCTTGCCGCAGAAGCTGTCCCGACGGTCGCGAATCGTCATCTTCGACGGGGTATCCGGCGTCGCTTGCACCAGCACCGGTACTCGTAAATCCGCCAGCCGCAAAGTATCCGCGATCGCGCGCTCGTCTCCAAAGTTCGGCAGCGTCACCACCACCCCGTCTATCTCGTCCTGATGCTTGCGAAAGAGCGCAGCGCATTTCGCCGCTTCTTGACGCGTCTCGACCGCTCCATACTTCGAATCCGCGTCCGTCAGCGCAATCACCTTTGCGCCGGCTGCCTCCAGCGCCGACTTCATCTCCTGGTGTCCGGTCCGCGCCAGGTGATCCGGAAAGAACCCGCGGTTTCCCACAATCATCCCGAGCGTCATTTTCTTCTTCTCAGCCATAATTCCCCTGTCAAATGGATTTCAGCGGCACTGCCCGGTACGAAAACGTCTCCTTCGCCGGCTGCCCGTCCGCGGAGGCCTGGGCTTCCGCAGCTCCCGCACGGCTCTCTTCGGTTGCGAAGGCGGTTAGCTGCGCTGATTCGGGCGGAAGATGAGGCAGTACGCGCCGCCGAGCACCACGAGCAAGCCTCCCCACCAGACCGGAGCATGCAAATTTGCCAGAACCGTTTCCGGAGGATGCGACCACTCCGCCAAACCGCTTGCCAGAATCATGAGCCCGTAAATCAACAGGAGCACGCCAACGAAAAACCACACCGGAACGATGCGATGCCCCGGCGAAGAATCACCGCTGGCGCTGCCCGGGACTTGTTCGCTCTCTTGCTCTGTGTGTTGGAGGTTTTCCGTCATGGTGTCGCTCACCAGAAAATAACCTGTAGCACGGCAAAAATCAGCAGCGCGACCACCGCCCAGAAGCCCGGCTTGTGAAGCAAGCCCGTATGCTGCTCGCGCGGTACGGTCGTCAGACTGTAGACAAGCCCTGCCAACTCCGCATCGGGCTTTGGCCGGGTGACCAGCGTAACCAGCATGGTCACCGCAACGCCCAAGCTCGTGGACCACAGCGCTTGCCACATGGCTTGCGCAAGCGGTTGCGCCAGCGGCGAAAAACAGAAAACGCTGACCCAATGTGCGTCCAGTTTCATCATCGTGAAAATCGCCACCGAGGAAACCACGCCCGCCAGCAGCCCCCAGAAACCCGCCGGTCGCGTCACGCGTTTCCAAAGCATCCCGATTACCACGGTACCGAAGAGCGGCGCAATGAAAAACCCGAAAAGCGCCTGCACATAGTCCATCATGCTTTTGTTCTTCGTCACCAGGTAGGCGGTTCCAATGCTGACGATCAACCCGATGATCGTGCACCATCGCCCCATCGAGACGTAGTGTTTGTCCGACGCATTCTTCCGCAGATAAGGACGGTAGATATCGTATGTCCATACCGTCGCGAACGCGCTCACGTTGCCGGCCATCCCCGCCATGAAACCCGCCACCAGCGCCGTGATTCCTAGTCCCAGCAGGCCCGGCCCGCAGTAGCGCGCCAGCATCAGCGGCAGCACGTCGTCATACTTGAACTGTCCCGCCTGCACGGCGTTCCCTGGATACAGATGAAACGGCAGAACCGCCCGTCCCAGCAATCCCGGCAAAATCACGATCAGCGGCACGGCCATCTTGAAAAAGGAACCGATGATCGGAGCAAGTTTCGCCGAACGCACGTCCTTCGCCGATAGCACACGCTGCACCACCAGGAAATCCGTAGTCCAGTAGCCCATCGAAACCGTTGCGCCCAATCCGAAGACAATTGCGATCCACTGCACGCCCATCGGATTTGCGGCCGCGGAATTCATGGGGCTCCACAGGTGTGTGAAGTCCTGCCCCGGAAAATTCTGATGGATCCGGGCCACCATGCCGCTCCATCCGCCTGTCTCGACGAGCCCCAGAATGGGAATCAGCAGCGCGCCAAACCAGATCAGAAAAAATTGCAGCACTTCGTTAAAAATCGCGGAGAAGAGCCCGCCCGCGGCTACGTACACACCCACCGTCAGCGTCGAAACGATCATGCTGAAGTGCAGGTTCCACCCCAGCACCACTTCCATCACCACAGCCATCGCGTACATGTTCACGCCGGACATCAAAATCGTCATGAAGGCGAAGGTAACCGCGCTCAGCGCGCTCGCCTCTGAGCCATACCGCAGCTTCAAATAGCCCGGAACCGAGTGCGTTTTGCAGATGTAATAGAACGGCATCATCACGATGCCCAGAAAAATCATTGCCGGAATCGCGCCAACCCAGTACCAGTGCGCCGCCATGATGCCGTACTGATATGCGTTGCCGGCCCAGCCCAGCAATTCGAGCGACCCGAGGTTCGCGGAAACAAACGCCAGTCCCGCGACCCACGCGGTCATCTCCCGCCCGGCAAGGAAAAAATCCTTCCCGGTCCTTGTGAATTTTTTCAGGTACACCCCGATCCCCAAAACCGTCACGAAGTAGATCAGGATGATGAAAATATCGACCAGGCTTAGCGAGAGCAGCCGGGCCGGTGCCTGCGCTTGCAGCAGAGCGAGTTCGTGGTAGTTCATTCGGGTCTCGGCGAACTGCGTTCCTCTCGACCGTAAACGTTAACAATAAAGCTGTAATCGCTTGCACGCGCAAGATATGCTTCCGCCTTCCGGGTGTCAAGCGCAATCGCGTTCGCGCGTTCTCGCTTCCCGGTTCCGCTTTCGATCTGCAAACGCTTCCATCCCCGGCGGCGCTGCTTTTGGCCGTTTTGGCCCGCTCTCCTCGAATCCCTCCCTCTCGGCTCCTTCGCATTGAGCAAACGCTTGCACTCCACTACAATTCATCGCTTGCCGGAACGCCGCATTTGCGCGAACGCACGCCGGCGCGTTTTGGCCGAAAACCACTCTCATGCGCGCGAAACCCGCTGACCTGAAAAATCTCAACGCCGTCGCCAGGCGCGCGCGCGTTTCCACCGCTACCGTCTCCCGCGTCCTCAACAACATCAACGTCGTGAAAAATTCCACGCGCCTCCGCGTTCTCAAGGCCGCTGAAGCTCTCAATTATCATCCCAATCTCCACGCGCGCTCCCTCGTTCACGGCACCAGCCGCACGCTCGGCATTCTCGTCTCCAACCTCGAGAATCCCTTTTTCTTTGACGTTTATCGCGCCCTTGAATCTGCCGCCCGCGCCCGTTCCTACGAAGTCGTTGTCGCCAATACCGACTACCGCTCCGAGCAGCTCGTCGCCAGCATTCGCCTCATGGTGGGCTGGCGCGTCGCGGGTCTCGCCGCTATCGTCTCCGAGATGGATTCGCAGTTGATGCGTATGCTTACCGGCAGCCGGATGCCCGTCGTTTTTTACGATGTCGGCGTGCCTTCGCCGAATATTTCCGTGGTTCGCGTGGATTACCGCAAGGGAATGAAAAAAATCGTCGAATATCTCGCCGCGCTGGGCCACTCGCGCATGGCGTTCATCGGGCACCACTCCTCGCTCGGGCCAATCAGCGAGCGCCGCAAGACGTTTCTCGATACCGTCGCGCGATGCTCGCCGCGTTCGCGAGCGCAGGTCGTTGCCGGCGCCGATGGCCTGGAAGGCGGCCGCCAAGCCGCGCGGGAATTGCTCGCTTCGGGTTTTCGGCCGACGGCGATTCTTTGCGTCAACGACATCATGGCCGTCGGCGTTTTACGCGAGCTGCGCGAACGCGGCATTCGTGTGCCCGAAGATGTGTCGGTGACCGGCTTCGACAATATCCGGCTCGCGGAGTTCTGCTCGCCCGCGCTCACCACCGTGCACATTCCCCGCGAACTCATTGGCCGCACGATTTTCGAACAGCTCATGGCTGCCAATCACGGCGCGCCAAACCGGCAGATCCCGCACGCTGCTGCGCGAGAGACGCTGATCGATCCCGAGCTGGTCGTGCGCGAATCGACCGCAGTCGCTCCGAAACCGCCGGTCGCGGGTTAGCGAGGATACCGATTCCGCTTGTCTCTCGGAAAAATTCCTCTCTATTCCGCCGAGAATTTGTAAACCGTCACGGTGTGGTATTTCTCGCCCGGCTTCAAGGTGGTTGTCGGAAACTTCGGATGATTCGGCGAATCGGGGAAATGCTGCGTTTCGAGGCAGAGCGCGGCGTGCTTCTGGTAGGCGATCCCGCCTTTGCCTTTTATCGAGCCGTTCAGGAAGTTCGAGGTGTAGAACTGGATTCCCGGTTCGGTGGTCCAGACTTCCAGCACGCGGCCGCTGCCCGGCTCCAGCACGCGCGCCGCGAGCGTGAGTCCTCCGCGCTTCGGCGCGCTGTTCAGGACGAAATTGTGATCGTAACCTCCGCCGAGCTTTAGCTGTTCGTCGTCGTTGCCAATCCGCGCGCCGACGGCCGTGGGCTTGCGGAAATCAAACGGCGTTCCCGCCACAGGCTTGAGCTCGCCCGTTGGAATCAGACCGGAGTCCACCGGAGTGAAGCGATCCGCGTTGATCATCAGCACGTGCTCCAGAATGTCCTTTTCGGGAGTGCCGGTGAGATTGAAATAGGAGTGATTCGTCAGGTTCACGACGGTGGTTTTGTCCGTGGTCGCCGCATAATCAATTTTGAGTTCATTCGTGTTCGCCAGCGTGTAGGTTACCGTGACGCGCAAGTCGCCGGGGTACCCTTCCTCGCCGTCCTTGCTGAGGTACTTGAGCTCAAGCGAAGGTCCGTCCTTGCTCTCGAATGCGCGAGGCGTCCATACAACCTTGTTGAAGCCGGTCTTTCCGCCGTGCAGGCTGTTCTCGCCGTTGTTTTTCGCCAGCGTGTACGTCTTGCCATCCAGTTCGAATCTTCCGTGCGCGATTCGGTTTCCGTAGCGTCCGATGATTGCGCCGAAGTAGGACGGGTTTTCGAGATACCCGTCCAGCGAATCGTAGCCGAGCACCACGTCGGCGAGCTTCCCCTGCTTATCCGGCACCTTTAGCGACACCACGATGCCGCCAAAGTTTGTGATTTGCGCTTGCATGCCTTTTGCGTTCGTCAGTGTGAAAAGGCTGACTTCGGTTCCGTCCGGCGTCTTGCCGTAAGCCGATTTCTCGATCGATTTTGCCAATGCCGTTTCTCCGATCAGCGGAAGAATCAGAATCGCCAGCAGAAACGCCGGCGCATGTTTGTGAAGTTTCATTCAGCCCTCGTAAGCAAAGCTCCAGAAAGCTCGCGCAAAATTCGCTCACTGTCAAGAGAAAGCACAGCGCGCCATGCGCGGCCCCCTGCGAACCGCAGTCCGCGGAAACCGGAGGAGAACGGAAATCGGAGAGTGATGGGCACCCCAGAAAACGAGGCCCATCATGGCGGCGATGCGTGTTGTGGAATCCCAGCGCGAACTGGCCGATGCGGTCGGCCGGGATAAGTCCAAGATCACGCGATTCGCGGACCGGCTCGAACCGAAGGGCTTCCTCTCGAGAAACATGAATACGCGGGATCGCAGACGGTCAACGATTCGTGTCACCAAAAATGGGCATAGATTGGCACCGCTGCTCAAAGCGCGATTCGCGGAGGTGCGCGACGAGCTTTTCCGAGGCATCCTGGATATGGACATTGCGCAAATCGAAGCCGCTTTTGCGGTGCTTGAGGCCAATGCGCAGCTACTCGCGGCCCACGTGCAGCCGCCGGCAAGCAACCTGGGCCACAATGCCAGCAGGACTGCGGCGACAGATACGTGACTTTCGCAGCGTGCCTTTTTTTTTTGCGGCTTCAGCTTCGCCTTGGTTTGCTTGCGCGGGAAGGCTTCTCGCAAATCAGGGCGGGCTTGATGTCCACGACCGGAGTGCCGTCGATGGCTTCGATGGGTTCGATGAGCATCCGGCCGCCCGCTATTTCACGCACCGTAACGGGATGAAGTCCGAGCGGGTTCGGGCGGTCGGGCGAGCGCGTGGCAAAAACTCCCGCGAGCGCGTGGCACGGATCACGTCGCGGATGAACCTGCAGGACTTCGCGATCGCTCCGGAGAAGCCAAGTGATCACGACGAGTTCGTCGCCGGCGACGACGCCTTTGAGTCCCGCAGCGGCCCACGCTTCAAGTTCAAGCCACGCGGCAGGCGCGCCTTCGGAGCCCTGCTTGGGCGCCTCGCTCCGCTTCTTGATCGGTGAGCGGATGAAGCCGATTGGCCTGAACACGGCCGATATGCGCCGCGGTTTCATCGCTCCTTTGTACGACAAGGATCTGCGATCCGGAAGGGAATTCGGCGGAATGCCTTGAGGGCCAAGGCTATGGCACTCAGGTCTATCGCGTCAGGGATTTCAGGTCCGGAT
>Ga0209062_1002944_pt1 | contig 20964 bp, 23 predicted proteins | sample Coa_R2_2_FD_187158 | JGI IMG/M metagenome (GOLD analysis project Ga0209062, IMG submission 187158) | Surface soil microbial communities from Centralia Pennsylvania, which are recovering from an underground coalmine fire - Coalmine... | ecosystem: Environmental > Terrestrial > Soil > Unclassified...
TCGTGTCGCTCGTCGCCGCCAGCATTGGCTTGCCGCTGCTGCTGCGGGGATTTGAGATGCCGGCCGACCCCTCCTATCAGGCAGAGGAAGATCGGGCACGGGTCGCCGCGGCCGAAGCCGCGATTGCCGAGATCGAGCGTGTCCAGCATACGCTTGCTGCCGGCCGCAGGAATGCCGACGTATACATAGCAGCAGCCGCGCGTGTCATGGACTTCTATCGCACCCGCATCGAGGCCCGCTCACGAGAAGGAGAAGCGGCAACTCTCGTGAGAGAGCGCGAAGACGCGGAACGGACGATGCGGATGGCAGCGGTCACAGCCGAGCGCACCGTGATCTTCCGGATGCTGCGGTCACAACTGATTGGCAGCGAGACAGCCGATAAGCTCGTGCGTGAGCTGGATCTACTGGAAGCGCGCTTCGACGCTTGAACAAGAACGCACTCGAGCGACCTGATGCTTCCCGAGAGGGCTTGCTCGACGTCAATTGGTGCAAACGATCCTCGTGTCTTCCATCCTCTCTATGTTTTGCGTTCCCGCTCTGGCAGTGATCGCAGCCGCGATTGGCCGCTCGGTTTCCCGGAGCACGCCACGCTGTGCCCGACCCGCATCCAAGGACCGGCCGAGGGTTCTGGTCGTCGGATATGGTCGGTTCGGCAAGCTTGTCGCCGAGCTGCTACCTCGCGTGGAAAAGGTCAAATACATGTTCGGTCGGAGAACTCCCGCGGCGGCCCCTTGATGCGGGTCGAGACTAATCAGCTCGTCGGTCGTGTGAGGCCGACGTTTGCGTCGCGCTGTCCGCAGCGATGTCCAATGCTTTCGGCCGGGACTGGCGAGAAATAGGACTGACCCTGCCCCTCACAATGGGGCGCATCGGCACCATCTGTGGGAAGGGCCATTCGAACGACGATCGGTCGACGCAGACAGCGGCCACTTGAGGACGAGGAGAAAAACATGACAACGGGCACAAGCAGCCATTCGTCCACAACCAATCCAGACCGGGAGGATGCTCTCAATGAGATCGCCCGCAAGTGGACTAAATTCTCCAAGCGGGACCTGACCAACATCACCACCAACGATCAGCTCATCGGCGAGATCGTGAAGAAGTACAACATCAAGAAGGAGGCTGCTCAGCGTGAGGTCGACATCCTAATGGACGGACGCAACCTCACTCCCTAGGGAGACCGGCGCGATAAAACCGGAGGTTCACTTTTATCTCATTGGGACCGGCGGGGCGATGAGCTGACGGCCACACTCAAGGACAACGGCGACGGCGAGGAGAACGATAAAGGTCTGGCAAGAAGCGCCGCAACAATGAGCACACCCTGGCTCAAGGACCGATTCGACCTCATCAGTGGCGAGCTTGGTCTCGGCGCTACCCCTGCCTGGAGATGGAGCCCATAATGACCCGCATGCGCAGCAGTGAGATCGCGACCACGTTCCGGCATCCCTTCGTTCTCGCTGCTCTGGAGACGACGCAGCCAGCCGGAACCTATCGACTTGTCATCGAGGAAGAGCAGATTCCCGGCCTGTCCTTCTTGGCTTGGCGCCGCTCGGCGACGCTGCTGCATCTGCCCGCCCTCTCGGTGACAGGCGGCCAGCATCAGGTCGTGGCCATCGATCCCTTGGAATGGGCCGCCCTCGTGGAGGCGGACGAACGGGACTAGGACCTATTCTGCCCGTGACGGCTTCTGCCCGTGACGGCCGAAAAGTGTCGCGCTTGCGTCATTTCGAGCAGATGTCGCTTGTGCGCTGGTCAAGCATCACCATCTCTCTACCAGCTGTTGTATCGCGAGTGCCGAGCGCCCGCCTCCCAACGCCCCGAAAATTTGGAGTGAAATGCCATGAAATTCAGGCCGCTGCACGATCGCGTGCTCATTCGCCGCGTCGCCGCCGAAGGCAAGACGACGGGTGGGATCATCATACCCGACACCGCGCAGGAGAAGCCAATGGAGGGCGAGATCGTTGCCGTCGGTCCTGGTGCCCGCGACGACAAGGGCACGGTGGTGCCGCTCGACGTCAAGCCAGGCGACCGCATCCTGTTCGGCAAGTGGTCCGGAGCCGAGATCAAGATCGATGGCAAAGATCTCCTGATCATGAGCGAATCGGACATCATGGGCATCATCGACAGTCCGGCCGTCGCCAAGAAGGCGGCGTAAGGCCCGTTCAAGACTCAAAGCTCAAACAACAAGGAATAAGAATCATGGCAGCAAAAGAAGTACGATTCGGCGGAGATGCCCGCACCCGCATGATGCGGGGCGTCGATCTCCTGGCCGACTCGGTGAAGGTCACGCTCGGTCCGAAGGGCCGGAACGTCCTGATCGACAAATCCTACGGCGCACCGCGCATTACCAAGGACGGCGTCACCGTCGCCAAGGAGGTCGAGCTTTCCGACAAGTTCGAGAACATGGGCGCTCAGCTTGTGCGAGAGGTGGCGACCCGGACGTCTGAGAGCGCCGGCGATGGCACGACCACGGCGACCGTGCTCGCTCAGGCGATCGTGCGCGAAGGAGCCAAGTCGGTGGCCGCAGGCATGAATCCCATGGACCTCAAGCGCGGCATCGACCTCGCTGCCGAATGGGTGATGGAAGAGCTGAAGAGCCGCTCCAAGCAGGTCTCGACCAGCGCAGAGATCGCCCAAGTCGGCACGGTGTCGGCCAACGGCGACCGGGCTATCGGCGACATGATCGCCAAGGCGATGGACAAGGTTGGCAACGAGGGCGTGATCACGGTCGAGGAGGCCAAGAGCTTCGAGACCGAGCTGGATGTCGTCGAAGGCATGCAGTTCGACCGCGGCTACCTCTCACCGTATTTCATCACCAACGCCGACAAGATGATCTGCGAGCTCGAGAATCCCTACATCCTCATTCACGAGAAGAAGCTGTCGGTCCTGCAAGCGCTGCTGCCCCTGCTCGAGGCGGTCGCCCAGTCGGGTCGGCCGCTGCTGATCGTGGCAGAGGACGTCGAAGGCGAGGCGCTAGCCACGCTGGTCGTCAACAAGCTGCGCGGGGGACTCAAGGTCGCAGCCGTCAAGGCGCCGGGCTTCGGCGACCGCCGCAAGGCCATGCTGGAGGACATCGCAATCCTGACCGCCGGCCAGGAGATCAGCGAGGATCTCGGCATCAAGCTCGAGAATGTGACCCTGGACATGCTGGGCACAGCCAAGAAAGTTCGCATCGACAAAGAAAACACCGTCGTCATCGACGGCGCCGGCAAGAAGAAGGACATCGAGAACCGGGTCGGCCAGCTGAAGGCGCAGATCGAGGAGACGAGCTCGGACTACGACCGCGAAAAGCTGCAGGAAAGGCTGGCCAAGCTGGCCGGCGGCGTGGCCATCATCAAGGTGGGCGGCGCCACCGAGATCGAGGTCAAGGAGAAGAAGGACAGGGTCGAGGACGCCATGCATGCCACCAAGGCCGCGGTCGAGGAAGGCGTTGTCGCAGGCGGTGGGGCCGCCCTGCTCTATGCGACCCGCGTGCTGGAGGGCAAGAAGGGCACCAATCATGACCAGCAGGTGGGCATGGAGATCGTGCGCCGCGCCCTACAGGCGCCGGTCCGACAGATCGCCGAGAACGCCGGCTTCGACGGCGCCGTGGTCGCCGGCCGGATGCTCGACCAGAAAGACAACAATTTCGGCTTCGACGCCCAGAAGGCCGAGTACGTCAACATGATCAAGGCAGGCGTCATCGATCCGACGAAGGTCGTCCGCGCAGCGCTTCAGGGTGCGGTATCGGTGGCCGGATTGCTGATCACAACAGAGGCCATGGTGGCGGAAGCACCGTCCAGGACCGTGCCACAGGGAATGCCTGACGGTGGCGATCTGGGCTTCTAAGCCCGGCGCTTCTTGTCCTCGCGGGCAGAGCAGTATCCCACGCCCGCGACGACAGGTGGAACAGGAGGCCTCATGACCTTGCGTCCGGAATACTCCCTCGGTTACTCTCCGTATAACGCGTTTCTGTTCGCCGCCATCGGTGAGGAACAGGTCGGCGGGCCGCTTACGGTTCTTTCCGCGTTGACGCGGCTGGGCTTCGACCCGTGGCAGGAAGCCGCCCGATTGGCGGGCCTGCCCCGAGAGACAGCGGCTCGGGTCTTCGCCGTGACGATTGCGATGCTTCCCGAAGGAGACTGGAAGGCATCGGAATCGGAGGCCATCGCCGCGCGTCTGGTAAACTGGCTGCCGGGGCAAGTCCCGCAGGCCATTCCCCTACTGCAAGGCGAATATGTCGACAATAAGAGAACGAAGTTAAGAATTGCGACAGCGCTGGCCTGGGGCGTGCTTGCCGCCGCCCTGCTCTTTTTTTCCCTGCATCTCTTCAGCAACAACAACTTCGCATTTGGCCACGAGGCCGGCGTGTCGACACAGGGTTAGAGGGCCGTCTGTCACTTGTCCCCAGCAACGTCGAAATTTAGGAAAGACGAAGAGAGAAAGTAGACGCCGTCCCGCTATTGACCGCCCCGGTGCTATTGACGTGGTGCACCGTCGTGACATCTTTGGAGTCATCACGGACGATCGTTTCTTCCCTTCACCGCAGCTCGCCTTCCATGCCGCCGAAAAAGTGCGGCCGACACCGCAGCGGATGGCGATTTAGCCAGTATCCCGCCGCGCGGCAAACGATGCTTTTTGCTAACATCGATCCGCTTCCGAACACTGTGCTGCCGCCATGGAATGGCATCCGGTCATGAGTGGAGAGCCGACGGCTACGAGCAGATGATGATGGGGCATTCTCAGGTCCTTGACATCAGATTGCAGCCGTCTTCCGAGTGAGCGTACGTCCGTCAGGGACCCGCCAAAGCCAGTGCCGTCCGACATGAATGACGGCCCCGCTTGCATTGCCCGCATCCGGCTCTAAAACCGTGGCTCCCCAGACTGAGCAAAGTGCTTGCTTCAGAACCGTGGCCCAGGATCGCGCTGAATCATCAGTCTTGCTCCCGACGTCGGTCCATCTCGCGAGGATACTGGACCGGGCCGAGCAGCCACACGTCTCGGTCGGCTGGCTGATGCAGCAACTCGGGGAGCGTTCGTTCGGCCTGACCCTCTTTATAATGGCCGTTATCGCGTTCATTCCCGGCGCCTCCACCGTCATGGGCGTGCTGATTGCCTGGCCCGCGGTCCAGATGATGCTTGGTCACGACGTCGCCGCTCTGCCGCGCCTGATCGTGCGTAAGCAAATCGACGTCGAGAAGCTGGCGCGGATCATTGGCATCGTCGCACCTCGGCTCGAGTGGGTCGAACGGCTGGTGCGCCCGCGCTGGCGCACTCCCTTCGAGACCACCAAGCGGCTGACAGGCGCCGTGATGCTCCTGTTGGGCCTCTCGTTGATCTCCCCTGTGCCTTTCAGCCACATCATTCCGGCGCTGGTCATCATGCTGCTGGCGTTGGCCTACCTGGAAGAGGACGGGGTCGCGCTCGTAGTCGCCCTGATTGCCGCGCTCGCCTCGCTTGCGGCCACCGGGGCGACGCTGTGGGGCGCGGTGGAAACCATCGACTGGATCGACCCCGCGGCACCAGGCTGAAGCACGCTCACACCACTCGCGCTAGGACGTCACCTGAACCTCGACCGACATGCCCTGGTAGGCATCGCTTGTGCCGACAAACGTCCCGGTCATCGGCATTACTTGGTCGATGATGCGGCCGACCGCGACGGGAATGAGATTATGGCCGCCGACCGCGCGGTTGGTCGGATCAAAGGTGATCCAGCCTGCGCCCGGCAGGAAAATCTCCGCCCAGGCATGGGTCGAGCTTCCCTCGGAGGTGGCGGCAGTGAGCGGGCGATCGGGATTGTACAGGTAGCCCGAGATCAGGCGCGCTCCGAAGCCCAAGGTGCGTGCCGCCTCGGCGAATAGCACGGCGATATCGCGGCACGACCCCCAACCGCGGCCGAGCGTCTGCACCGGAGATTGGGTGCCCTCTTGGTCGCGACTTTGATAGGAGATCGCTGCGGCGACGCCAGCAGCCAGGTCCTTCAGAAGCGCCAGCGTGCCGGTTCCCTGGCTGCGCACGAAGCCGCGCGCCCAGTCAGCCAGCCTGGCCGGCGGATCGGGATAATGCGGCTGCGCCAGCGCGCCGAGATCGGTCCTCTCCTCGTCGGAATAGTCGAACGGATAGCGGACGGCCGAGGCCGCGATATCGAACACCGGCCACGGCCCGGCGGTGAGCTCGACGACGGCCAGGCTTTCGATCGTCAGCTGCTCGGTCAGATCGGAGAAATTCGCCGTGGCGACAGCGTTGCTGAATACGTCGTTGGTCCATGACAGCGTTGCCGCAGGCAACACGTCGAGCTGGGAGGAGAGCAGACGCAGGTCGTGGCCCTCGCGTGGCCGCAGCATCAAGCGGTGCGGCCCCAGCTGCACCAGCTCGCGATAGCGATAGGTCGTCTTGTGACGGATGCTGAGCACGGTCATTGAGGACTCCCGGCGGCGACTCGGGGTCCGGGCTGCGGAGTCGGGCGCCTGCTGATCCGACTGCGAACTCGTGCAGCTTCGCCACCGGCCGGGCCGGGACCTCGTGACTTGAGGAACATGAACGGACGGTCTGCCTGAGTCACGTCCGGGCTGGCAGTCCCTCCCGAGTTCCAACAGCTCGCCATTGGACGCGCCCACCTGTACCGTGTATGCATCTTGTACCATCGCCCACCAAGCGTCGGCTTGCGATGGCTGAGAGGTCCGTGCACTCCCGCCCCAATTCGCGAGGTGCACCAATGCGCGACTGGCTCGTCCCGCCCGTTCTGTTTCCGCTTTTTCTCGTCCTGTTGATCGTCGGCTACGCAATCCTGCGGACGCCGACGTGACGGCCGCACGCCGGCCGCGAAAGGATCTGCCATGCAAGTTCCAGCCAACACAAAGCCCATTCTATGGGGCGCCGTCGGCGGCGCCGTGGTCTGTGCGATCGTCGGCTTCACCTGGGGCGGCTGGGTGACCGGTGGCAGTGCCCGCCAGCAGGCGGCTGCCTCAGCTCGCGACGCCGTCGTCACGGCACTGGCCCCGATCTGCGCCGAACGGTTCCGCGCCCAGGCCGACGGGGCGGCGCAGGTTGCGGCGCTTGCCAAGTCGAGTTCATGGGAGCGCGGCGCGATCGTCGAAAAGAGCGGGTTTGCACTCATGCCCGGCAGCAAGACGACCGATTCCGACGTGGCGCGCGCCTGTGGAGAGATGCTGGCGACTCCGCCGGTTCCCAAAAGCTGACGCCGCCCCGGATGGGCCCACTCACCTCACGATCGCCGGCGCCCTGGTGTCCAGCACCTTCACGAAAGTGACCGACGCCTCGCCGTGCCTGTCGATCGGGTCATCGCCGAGCAACATGGAGGCACTGAAATTATGACGGACAGGACGATAGACCTCGACCAACACCGGGGAATGCACGCCCAGAAGGCGACCGATTTGCGCCGTCTACGTGCCGAGGTAGAAGCCAACGAAGACGTTCTGCGTCGTCGCCGGGACGAGCTCGAAGCGCACTTGGTGGCCGCGCCAGCGGCAAACTGGGAGGAAGCCGGGGAAAAGATCCGCTACGTCCTAAGCCTCTATGCAGCAACATTTGCCGCAGAGGACACACGCGGACGCACACTTGTCGGAGCCGTGCTGGAAGATCTGGAGCGCCTCGCCGGCAAACCTTCAGGCACCCCCCGCAGCTGAGATCTTACGAAAGGGAGCGATTAACTCGATAACGAAAGCGGTCGAGACCCGCCGCCGGCTGCTTCATGGCGCACTTCCAGCGCCAGCGGGCCGCGCCTCCCTGAGGGCAACCCAGCGATCAATCTCGCCGCCGCCAGACTAAATCAGATCGCTGGTTGACCAAACGATATCTGAATCGAGTGCCGCTCAGCAGCGGAACGGACTGCTCGCTCAACCCAAGCAGGCGACCGACCCAAAATGTAAGAGAGTTTGGGACTCCCGAGACCGCTGGCGTCGGCTGAGGACCAACCTTGGGGCGGACGACGGCCCATTCGGCCAACACCGCGCCGAGCTCGAGCGAGGCACTACGAGAGCATCTGTCTCGGCGATAGAGGTGGGATTTGAACCTGTGATGCTTAGGCGTGCCTTTCGTAGTTTGTTGCACGAGAACGTGCGAAAGGTGGTTGCGGGGGCGGGATTTGAACCTACGCCTGCGTCGACGAATGGTTGGAAAAGACGATCGCGCAGGCCGCCTTGATGCGACTTGTTGCCGGGCGTCATTGTCGCCGCCTGCTCCAGACCAGCCGCGCCGACATGCCATCGGCCGCCGTGATCATCGCTGCAGTCAAAGGCTGTGACAGGCTGGGATCATCAAGGCGAACATGAAGATACCTCCCTGCACGGTCGCCGCCCGTCCGATCCCGCCAGGCCGCACCAATCTCGCTGGCACCTGCGTAAATTCTGTAATCCGGCGAGTGTTCGCTGCCACGATTGTCGTTTGGAACGAGTCGGACCCTGCTGCTGACCACCAATGTGCGTATCCGGCCGACCCAACCTCCGTCTTTGGAGGACGTGAACATCCCGATGATGGCCATCCAAACCTCCCTAACTCTCGGGTGGTGACGCAACGCCCAAACGCTGTTTCTGTCGTGTCTTGGTGCTGGCCCGCGTTGCCTCGGTGGGCCGGTTCTTGAGTGCCTTGGCGTAGCTGCGATCACTGGCGAGGAATCTCTCGAGCATATAGGGAATGAGCTCGGCCACAGGCTCGGCCTGGCCGTAGGTCTCGCGGTAGAGCTCTGCATAGGCTTGAAGCGCCTGGTTAAGGCTTGGCGCAATGGTGATCGTGAGCTTGACCGGTGTGCGGTCCGGCAGCTTGCCGAGCTTGAGTTCGGTCATGATCGCCTCGCTCATGGCTGATAGGGCCGCAACACCAGATCCTTGTGCACGATGACGCGCAGCGGCCAGCTGGGCCGCACCGTGATGGTTGGCTGGATGTTGAGATCCTTCTGCACGATGCGCTGGCCGGCCTGATTGGCGCTCTGCTGGGTCGACTCTCGGATCGCTCGAATCAGATCGCTCTCGGAGCTGCCGAACCCGATCTGGCTGCCGACGCCCAGCAGCGTTGAGAGCGCGATGCCCTTGAGCAGGGTCCAGGTGTGATAGTCCACCTCGTCCTCGAGCCCGGCATAGCCCGCCTGGTCGGTGGCGGGCAGGTTGTCGATCTGGATCGACGTGCCGTTGGGCATGACGATGCGCTGCCAGACCAGCAATGCGCGCTTCTGGCCAAAGGCGACGACGCTGTCGTAGGAGCCGACCAGCCGCGATCCCTGCGGGATGAGCAGGATGCGGCCGGTGACCGTGTCGTAGACGTTCTCCGTCACCTGGGCCACGGCCAGTCCCGGCAGGTCGCTGTTCAGCCCTGTGACCAAGCTCGCCGCGATGACGCTGCCCGCCATAACCTGATACGGCGACACCGGCTCCTGGACGCCGTGCGGGTTGTAGATGCCGGGCTCTGCGCGCTGGTTGAGGAAGTCGAGCTTGCGTTGCTGGTTGTTCTGGTCGCGATCGGGATCCAGCGCGAGCCGTGATCCGTTTGGGCCTGCGGTCGATGTTGGCGGTAGCGCCGGCACTCCGCCTGACGGCGGGGTTGTTGAAGGACTCGGGCTCTGCGTCGCTGCCGCGATGCGCGAGACTTGGTACAGGACGCCCGCCTCCTTGGCCTGCCGCGCCTGCTGGGCAAGCCGCATGCGCTCGGCGCGCTCGGCATCTTCGTCCGGGTTGGGCCGCACGCTGGGGGTGATCCCAAGACTCTTCTCCTTCTGCACGATGGCGGGCCCGAGATCGCCCGGCAGCGGCGGGCCGAGCTTGGGCACCGGCTTCTTGAGCTGGTCGTAGCTGCCGGGCAGCGCCGACAGGCCGTCGGGCGTGGACTTGCGGCCCCCGCTAGCCATCTCCTGATCGCCCGAACGCGTCCACTTCGAGCCGTAAAGCGCCAGCCAGAGCGCCGCAAAGAGGGCGACGCACATCAGCGCCGCCACCGCGACGATCAGCCGGCGCTTGAAGCGGATGACCCGCCGGGGCCGGGCCCGCAATACGAAGCTCGCGGGGTCGCCTTTGACAGGGTCGGTTTGGGAAGGATCGTCGCTCATGGCCACCAACGGTGATGCTTGGATCAGCGCTTGGCGTAGTTCGAGCGCGCAACATCGGTGCGGCTGATGCGCACCACCTGCTGCGGGCTGGTGCCAAGCCGGAGCTCGGCCGCGGCAAAGAGGCGGTCGACGATGTAGTAGTTGGAGCGGACGCGGTAATTGACGAGCTGGTTGTCGCCGTCGGCGCCGACCACGAACAAGGGAGGCGTCTCGCCCTGATCGATGCGGGCGGGGAACTCGATGTAGACCTTCGAGCCATCGTCGAACGCACGCACCGGCCGCCACGGCGGCCGGTCGCCGGTGATGTCGTAGCGGAAGCGCAGGTTTTCGAGGGCGACAGCGTTGGCGACGGGCGCGGCGGCTTCAGCCTGCGCGTTCTTCTTTTGCAGCGCCAGCAGCGCATCCTGTGGATAGGTCCAGGAGATCGCCGCCATCGCTGTCTTCTCGGTGCTTTCCATCGCCAAGTGGTAGGTGCGCCGGTCGGTGGTGATGACGAGGTTGGTCTTGAGGCCGGCCGCGAAAGGCTTCACCAGCACATGGACCTGCTTGGACGAGCCGGTGCCGCTCAGCGTGTCACCCACGACCCAGCGCACCGTGTCGCCCGAGGAGATGGCGACAAGACTCTCGCCCGGCTGCAAGGCGATGTCGGTGACCTCCTCGGGCGCTGCATAGAGCCGATAGAGCGCGCCCTCGCTGAAGGGATAGACCTGGACCGCATTGACGTAGCCGTCCTTGCTGGGCTCGCGCAGGGCTGCCTGATTGGCGGCGTCGACACGCGCCTGCGGCGGCCGGGAATCAGGCGCCGGCGCGGATGGCGGCGGCCTGAGCTGCCCCGGCAGCGGCAGCGGCTTGGGCACCTCGACGATCTTCACCGGCTTGGGCGGATCGGGCTGGACTTGGGCCGGCTGGAACGACGCCGAGTCATAAGTGATCGAGGGCGGTTTCTTGGCGCAGGCGGCCAGGGCCAAGGCGGATGTCGATAGCAGCAGAGCCGAACTCAGGAAGCGTGTCATGGCGTTTCGAGTCATGGTCCTTCTCCGGGGTTGAGCTCGCGCGACCAGCTGAGCCCGTTGACGTAGATGCCGAGCGGGTTCTTGCGCAGCGCGTCGGCCGTGCGGGGTTGCTGGACCAGGATGGTCAGGATGGCGGTCCAGCGCTCGGTGCGGGCGAGGCTTTCGTGCTCGTAGGCCTGCTCGGTCCACTTCACTTGGAAGGAGTCTCCCGAGACGCGCACGACGCTGGTCACCTGGACCGAGACCGAGCGCTCGCCGATCGACTTGAACGGATCGTTGGCGCGGGCGTAGTCGCTCAAGAGGGCGGCGGCGCGCTCGGTGACGTAGTCGTACGCTTCCAGCCAGTTGCGGCGCACGATCACGGGATCGATGGAGAGCGAGCGCAGGTCGGTGACGAAGCGGCTGAGATACCAGCCGATCTGCGCGTCGGTCGGGTTGTAGGGCTCGATCGCGGGACCGACGGCGCGCACCTGGCCGAGCTTGTCGACTTCGACGACATAGGGCGTGACGCGGCTTTGCGCCGCGAGCCAGAGAACACCGCCGGCCAGGCCGATGCTGAGGGCGAGGCTGCCGAACGCGATGAGACGCCAGTTGTGGGCCTGCACGCGGGCCGAGCCCAGGCGCTCGTCCCACAGTTGTCCTGCCCGTTGATAAGGCGTGGCGGGTTCGGGGGTCAGGCCATAGCGCTGCATGGGGCGTCGGAACAGGCGCATGGCTCACTCCCCGAGATCGAGCGGCAGCCCTGAACCCGGCTTGTCGCCCTCGCGCAGGACCTGGGCCATGGTGCGTGCCTGCCGGCGACGTCGGGCGGCCCGAAGCTGGCGTGCCCAATTGGGCTCGCCGGCAGCAGCAGCAGAGGGCCCCTCTCCTGCCGGCGGCGCGCTGTGAACAGCAGAGCTTGTGCCCCCTGTGGGCGATGACGGGCCAGACGGGCCGGAAGACGATCGTGAACCAAGTGCTGAGGCAGCCCGAACGGCGGTGAGACCACCGACGCCGGCAAGGCGGGCAGCCGACCAGGCGGTGCCACCGACCAGCAGCGCGCCGGACGCCAGCGCACTGGCCGTTCCAACCGCGGCCCCTGCTCCCAGCTGAGGCCCGCCGGAGACCAGGCCTGCGGCGATGCCAGGACCAAAGATGCCGAGCCCGAACAGCGCGATCGAGGCAAGGACGAGCGACATGGCCTGTGACAGCGTCACCGGACCTTGCAAGGCATTGGTGAAGTCGCCGAAGAAGGAAGCACCGATGCCGACGATTACGGCGAGCACCATCACCTTGACGCCGGAAGCCACCACGTGGCCCAGCGCCCGTTCGGCCAGGAACGCGGTCTTGGTCCACAGCGCGAAGGGCACCAGCACGAAGCCAGCCAACGTGCTCAGCTTGAACTCGATCACGGTGACAAAGAGCTGGACGGCCAAGATGAAGAAGGACAGGACCACCACGACCCAGGCGAACAGCAGGACCAGCATGATCACGAAGTTGGCGAGGATGTTGGTGAACCCCAGCTGCGACCCGGCCTGCTGCAGGAGCGGCCAGGCAGCCTGGAAGCCCACGCCGGCAAGCTTGCCAGGCCGCAGCAGATCCTGGGCGCTCAGCCCGTTGTTAGTGACCCGCAGCCCGAGCGTCGAGAACGACGCGAATATCGCATCCGCCAGGCCCGTGAAGTTGTTAAGGATGAAGGCGAAGCTTCCTACGTACAGCGTCTTGCGTAGAAGCTGGGCGAGCACGTTGGCCTCGCCGTCGAGCAGCCAAAACAGCGCAGCGAGAGTCACGTCGATCACGACCAGAATCGAGGTGAGCGCGGCCACGTCGCCGCTTAACAGGCCGAATCCGCTGTCGATGTAGCGGATGAAGACCTGCATGAAGCGGTCGATGACGTTGAGGTTGTCCATCCTGGCGCCCTCTTCCGGCTGCTGGGCCCTATTGCGCGGTGTAGGCCGAGTCGGTGCCGAGGAAGCGGTCATAGGCCGCGCGCGCCGCCTCCTCCGTCTGGGCCTGGCGCGCCTGCTCAAGCGCTGTGGCGCGGTACTGCGCCGCCATCAGGTCCTGCCCCTGGAGCTGCTGCTTGACAGAGAGGGCGACCAGCTGGGCGATCGCCTGCTGAGCCTGGAGATTGCCAGTAGCCCCTTGCGAGGCCGTCACCAGCGACGACAGCGTGGCGGTATCGGCCTGGACGTTCTGGGCGACCTGCGCCTGCACGGTCATGGTCTGGCCGAACGCCTCGCGCGCCGCCTCCCAGCGCTGGCGGGCATCGGCGACCAGCTGAGGAACGGTGACCGACGACCCGTATTGCTGGGGAAACAGCCGATCGAAGGCCGCTTGGCTGGCGCCGACACTAAAGCCGATGCTCTGCGCCTGGTTCATCAGCCCGCCGACCTGGGTCAAGGCTGAGACCATGCTGTCGAGCTGCGAGACCGGGAGGCTCGCGAGGTTCTTGGCCATGTTCTCCAGCATCAGCACCTGGTTCTGCAGCGCCTGGATCTGGTTGTTGATCTGCTGAAGTTGGCGGGCGGCCTGCAGCACGTTCTCGGCGTAGTTCTGGGCATCGAATACCGCAAACTGCGCCCGCGCCGGCACGCTGGCGCCGACGATGCCCAAGGCGAGGATGACGAGAAGAGCACGCGCAAAGCGGGTCATGGCGATGGCTCCGAAGCAGGGGGTGGAAACTGGTCTAGAAGCTCAGCCGCCCAGTCGAGACCGCGGGCGGCAAGGAAGCGGGCGGCAAAGTCGGCGTCGCCATCGGCGAGCAGGCGATCGATCAGGGCCTGGGTCGCGGGATCGGAAGTGCCGCACAACGCGAGCGCCACCGGGCCCAGGCCGAGCTCGAACAGGCGGTTGCCGCGCCGCGAGTTGAGGTAGTACTGCCGCTTGGGCGTCGCGCGGCTCAGGATCTCGATCTGGCGGTCGTTGAGGCCGAAGCGTTCGTAGGCCGCACGCGCCTGCGGCTCGATCGCGCGGTCGTTGGGCAGGAAGATGCGCTGCGGGCAGCTCTCGATCAGGACCGGGGCGATGATGCTGCCCGTGACGTCGCTCAGCGACTGGGTAGCAAACACCACGGCCACGTTCTTCTTGCGCATCACCTTCAGCCATTCGCGGATGCGGGCGGCGAACAACGGCTGATCGAGAAAGACCCAGGCTTCGTCCAGGATCAGAAGGGTCGGTCGGCCGTCGAACCGCTCCTCCAGCCGGTGGAAGAGATAGGTAAGCACCGGGGCGACGACCGCCGTCTCGTGCAGCAGTGCCTCGGTCTCGAAGCATTGCACATCCGAAAGCGCCAGCCGGTCCACGGCGGCGTCGAGCAATCGGCCGAACGGGCCTTCCAGGGTGTAAGGCAGCAATGCCGACTTCAGCGCATTGGATTGCAGGAGAACCGAGAGTCCCGTGAGAGTGCGCTCCTCGACCGGCGCAGACGCGAGACTTTTAAGCGCGCTCCACGCCGCCTCCTTCACCTCAGGCGTGACGTTCACCTTTTCATGCTCGAGCAAGTCTCCGATCCACTCTGCCGCCCAGCTGGCTTCGGCGGCTTCGTGGATGCGAGCAAGCGGCTGGAAGGCAAACGAGCCGTCGGCGCCCAGGACGTGATGGACCCCGCGCATCGCCAGCACGGCGGCGCGGGCGGAGTTGCCCTTGTCGAAGATGTAGACCTGCGCCCCTGGATAGCGCCGGAACTGCAGCGCCATCAGCGCCAGCAGCACGGACTTGCCGGCGCCGGTCGGCCCCACGATCAGCGTGTGGCCGACGTCACCGACATGGGTCGAGAACCGGAACGGCGTCGACCCGCTGGTCTCGCCATGGAAAAGCGGCGGGCCGTCGAGATGATCGTTCCGCAGCGGCCCCGCCCAGACGGAACTGACCGGCACCAGGTGGGCCAGATTGAGCGTATGAACCAGCGGCTGGCGAACATTGGCGTAGACGTGCCCGGGCAAGCTGCCGAGCCAGGCCTCGACGGCGTTGAGGCTTTCACGGATGGTGGTGAATCCGGCGCCGTTGACGACGCGCTCGACGGCCCGGACCTTGTCGTCGACGGCTTGCCGGTTCTGATCGAGCAGCACGATGGCGGTGCTGAGATACCCGAATGCCACGTGATCGCCACCCAGCGCCTGCAAGGCCAGGTCGGTGTCCAACACCTTGTTGTCGGCGTCGGAATCGATCAGCTGGACGGGCTCGTTGTACAAGACCTCGCGCAGGAGCGCGGTGATGGACTTGCGTTTGGCGAACCATTGGCGCCGCAGGCGCGTGAGCTCCCGGCGAGCGTCGGTCTTATCCAGGGCCAGGAAACGCGTGACCCAGCGGTAGGGAAAGCCGAGGTGATTGAGGGCGTCCAGCAGGCCGGGATGGGTGTTGCTAGGAAAGCCCAGCACCGAGACGGCCCGCAGATGGTGTTCGCCCAGCATCGGCTCGAGGCCGCCGGTGAGCGGCTCGTCGACCAGCAGGCCGTCCAGATAGAGCGGCGTCTCGGGAGCGCTGAGGCGATGACGGCGGGTCGAGATGGTGCCGTGCAGAAAGGCGAGCGTTCCGGCGTCATCCAACGCCTCCACCTCCGGCAGCAGACCTGTCAGCAGATCCAGCGCCCGGTCGGTCTCGGCGACAAAGGCTAAGAGTTCCTGGCGCCAGTCACGCTGCGATTCCTCGCGCCCTGTTTCGAGGAACGCCCGCGCAAGCCGGCTGACGCGGTCAGCCGGGGGCAGATACAGAAGTGTGAGATGGTAGGCGCTCTCGAACGGGCTCGCGTCGCGCGGCTCCTCGCGCTCTCGATCGGCCTGCTCGAACGCGGCCCGCCGCTCGCGATCGACGAGCCACGAGGCGGCGTCGGGAAAGCGCGACTCGGGATAGCCCAGCGCTTCGAATCGTTCGGCCTCGAAGAACAGCGCCCAGCCTGAGCCGAAGCGGCGCAAGAGGTTGTTGAGACGGGCCGAGGCGGCCAAGAGCTCCGCCTCGGTTGCGCTCTCGAGGTCGGGTCCGCGGAAGCGCAACGTGCGCTGGAAGCTGCCGTCCTTGTTCAGCACCACGCCGGGCGCCACCAGGGCGGCCCACGGCAAGTGGTCGGCCAGGCGATCGGCGCGGTGGCGGTACTCGGCGAGGTTCAGCATGACAGCCACCCCCGCTGCCGCAGATGCCGCGTCGCCACGTCGGCGAAGTGAGGATCGCGCTTGGCCGCGAACACCGCGAGCGAATGGCCGACCACCCACAGCACCAGGCCGGCGAGCCAGAGGCGCAGCCCCAGGCCGAGGGCCGCCGCCACGGTGCCGTTGACGATCGCGACGGTGCGCGGCGCGCCGGCGAGCAGGATGGGCTCGCAGAGCGCGCGATGCAGGGGCACCTCGAAGCCGTCGGCGCTCATGACACCAAGGCTCCGCCCGAGAACGAGAAGAAGGAGAGGAAGAAAGACGAGGCAGCGAAGGCGATCGAGATGCCGAAGACGATCTGGATCAGCCGACGGAATCCACCATGGGTGTCGCCGAAGGCGAGGCTGAGCCCGGTGACGATGATGATGATCACCGCGACGATCTTGGCCACCGGTCCCTGCACCGACTCCAGGATCTGCTGCAGGGGCTGCTCCCAGGGCATGTTGGAGCCGGCCGCCCAGGCCGGGCCCGCGAGCATCAGTGGCAGGAGGACAATCGTGGTCCTGAATGGGCGGACGATGGGCATGGACAGTCTCCTCGGCTCAAAGGGTGTGCAGACGGTGGGGGGCGAGCTCGGCGACCTGGTAGTCACCGTTGGCGTCGAGCCCGGTCACCTCGGCGATGGCCTCGACGCGGCGCGCGAGGCCGCGGCCCTGGATGAACACCACGTAGTCGATCGCCTCGGCGATCAGCCGGCGCGGCACGGCCATCACCGTCTCCTGGATCAACTGCTCGAGCCGGTAGAGGGCGGCGCGCGCGGAGTTGGCGTGCACCGTGGCGATGCCACCGGGATGGCCAGTGTTCCAGGCCTTCAAGAGATCCAGCGCCTCCGGCCCGCGCACCTCGCCCACGATGATGCGGTCGGGGCGCAGACGCATGGTCGAGCGCACGAGGTCGGCCAGGCTCACCACGCCCGGTTTGGTGCGCAGCGCCACGCAGTCGGGAGCGGCGCATTGCAGCTCGCGCGTGTCCTCGATCAGGATGACCCGGTCGTCGCGCTGAGCCACCTCGGCCAGCAGCGCATTGGCCAAGGTGGTCTTGCCCGAGCTGGTGCCGCCCGCGATCAGAAGGTTGCGGCGGTCGGCGACGGCGCGCCGCAGCGCATGCGCCTGCAACGGCGAGACGATGCTGTCGGCGATGTAGTCGTCAAGGGTAAAGACCTTGGCGGCGGGCTTGCGGATCGAGAAGCAAGGCGCGATCGAGACTGGTGGCAGGATGCCTTCGAAGCGCTCCCCCGTCTCCGGCAGCTCGGCGCTGACCACGGGGTTGCTGGCGTGGACCTCGACGCGCACGTGCGAGGCCACCAGGCGGATGATGCGCTCGACGTCGGCGGCGCTGAGCCGCGTGCCGGTCAGGACCCTGCCCTCCCCCAACCGATCCAGGCGCAGGCTGCCGTCGGGGTTCACCATGACCTCGATCACGCCTGGATCGGCCAGGGCGGCCGCGATGGCGGGGCCCATGGCGGTGCGCATCATGGCGCGCCGGCGGCCGCGGGCTTCGGACTGACCAGCGCCGCTCACGACGCGCTCTCCGACGGTCGCTGGTGCGCCAGCACGTCTTCGATGGTGCCGCCGCTGCCGGCGAGCCGGCGGCTCACCTGCTGGATAAAAGACTCATAGCGGGCCTGGCCCAGGGCACGGGCCGCGCGGTCGGCCTCGGGAACCGGCGCGGTGACCGTGAGCTGGAAGCGCACGAACAGGGCCAGCATCTCGGCGATCACCTGCTGGTCGCGCTCGATGCGGCCGAGCTGCATGGAAAGCCTGTCGAGGCGGACGCGAAAGCGCTGGTCGAGCTCGTTGGCGCCGCGCCGCTCCAGGTACGCCCGCAGCGCATCGCTCATGATCGCGGTCTTGGACGCGCCGGGCTTGGCGGCGAGCGCGTTGAGCTGCTCGGAGACGTCGGTGTCGAGGTAGAACTCGTGGCGCCGCTTCATCGCCCGCATCCTCAGAACGACGGCAGCAGATCGTCACCGTGATGGTGACGGCCTTCGCCCTGGTTCACGCCGTACGCGCGACGCACCGAGCGCGAGGACCGCGCGCGATCGAGGCTCGTGTCATCGGCGGCTGGCTCGCCCTCCTCAAGGCCAAGATCGGTCTCGTGCTCGGGCGCCATCGACCGCACGACCTCCGCCTGGGCGACGTCAGGATGGCGGTTGCGCTGCAAGCCGCCCTCGTCCTCGTCGGCCCATCGCGGATCCAACGTCGTCTCCTTGAGCCGGACGTCAGCGTCTCGCACTTGGCCCGTCCAATCGTCCGGCCGCGCCGACGGGCGATCGCGATATGCCGTCTCCGACAGCGCCGGGCTTGGCTTCACCCGGCCCAGGAAATTGAGGTCCTCGTAGTACCGCAGCTTCTTGGCGCGGATCGGCGGCAGGCCGGAGACCAGCACCAGCTCGTCGGCGGCCGGCAGCTGCATGACCTCGCCCGGTGTGAGGAGCGGACGGGCGCTCTCCTGGCGCGACACCATGATGTGGCTGAGCCAGGGGGCGAGCCGGTGGCCGGCGTAGTTGCGCTGCATCCTGAGCTCGGTCGCCGTGCCCAGCGCGTCGGAGATGCGCTTGGCCGTGCGCTCATCGTTGGACGAGAAGGCGATGCGCACATGGCAGTTGTCGAGGATGGCGTTGCTCTCGCCGTAGGCCTTTGAGATCTGGTTGAGCGACTGGGCGATCAGGTAGGCCCGGATGCCGTAGCCGGCCATGAAGGCGAGCGCGGTCTCGAAGAAGTCGAGGCGGCCAAGTGCGGGGAACTCGTCCAGCATCATCAGCAGCTGGTGCCGCCGCCGCTTGCCGGGATCGCCTTCAAGCCGTTCCGTCAAACGGCGCCCGATCTGGTTCAGCACCAGCCGCACCAGCGGCTTGGTCCGGGAGATGTCGGACGGTGGAATGACAAGGTAGAGGGTCACCGGCCGCTCGGCGTCGACAAGGTCGGCGATGCGCCAGTCGCAGGCGGCCGTGGTCGCGGCCACCACGGGATCGCGATAGAGCCCCAGGAACGACATCGCCGTCGACAGCACGCCCGAGCGCTCGTTCTCCGACTTGTTCAGGACTTCGCGCGCGGCCGAGGCGACGACGGGATGCACCACCGGCTGCTGCTCCGTGCCGAGATGGTTGGTCTCCATCATGCGGCGCAGGGTGTGCTCGAAGGAGCGCAGCGGGTCCGACAGGAAGGTAGCGACGCGGGCCAGCGTCTTGTCCGGCTCGGCGTAGAGCACGTGCAGGATGGCGCCGACCAACAGGGCGTGACTGGTCTTCTCCCAGTGATTGCGCCTTTCCAGTGCCCCCTCGGGATCGACCAGGATATCGGCGATGTTCTGGACGTCGCGGACCTCGTCCGGTCCCTTGCGAACCTCGAGCAGTGGGTTGTAGCGGGCCGAACGCGGGTCCGTGGGATTGAACAGCAGGCAATGCGAGAAGCGGTTGCGCCAGCCGGCGGTGAGTTGCCAGTTCTCGCCCTTGATGTCGTGGACGACGGCGCTCTCGGTCCAGGAGAGCAGCGTCGGGATGACGAGCCCCACGCCTTTGCCCGACCGGGTCGGCGCGAAAGCCATGACGTGCTCTGGCCCGTCGTGGCGCAGATAGCGATCGTCGAGGCGGCCGAGGAACACGCCCATCGCACGGAACAGCCCGGCGCGGTCGATCTCGCGCCGGCTCGCCCAGCGCGAAGAGCCGTAGGTGGTGACGAGTCGCGCCTGACGGGCCCGCCACAGCGAGCCGATCACGGCGACGATGATGCCGAGGAAGCCGCCGGAGGCTGCGATCACACCGGCTTCGTCAAACAGGTGGGGTGCATAGGCGTCGTAGGCGTACCACCATTCGAACAGCCGCCAGGGGTGGTAAACCGGCAGCGCCAATGCGATGAACCACGGATCGCCCAGGCGCGGCTGGTAGGCGAGCTCGGCGGCCGCCCATTGCGTGGCAACCCACAGGCCGCCGATCACGATGGCGAACACGATGGCGATCTGGCCGATGAGAAAGCGGGTCGGGGTCATGGGCGGCCGGTGAGAAGCTGGGCGGCAAGTGCGCCGCCGGACCGCGATAGGAATCGTCAAAACGCCGAAAGGAGAAACGGCCCTTACCTGCGCGGGTCTGCGCTAACGTTCGCTCCTCGAGCGCGAAGCGCGTTAGAGCGTGCGTTAGCGCAACTGAAGCAGATCATGCCTGGAGGCGATGCGTTGGGGGCAATTGAGCCATGTCACCTCGCACATCCGAAGTACGGGGCTGCGCCGAATACCATCTCAAGTTGTTGCAACAGGGCGGCGGCGACTCCACATCGTCCATCAGTGGAGGATGCGATGATTGGCTTGATCGGCCTGGTGACCCTCCTGGCGTTCTGCGCGCTGCTCTACTTCTGCGCCGTCTACATCGTGCCCTTCGCCGTCGGTGTGTGGGTCGCGTTCTGGGCCATCCATGCTGGCAGCGGTGAAATCGGCGGGTTTGCGCTCGGAGCCGTGGCTGGCATTGCGCTGTTCGTGATAGGCAAGGCGATATTCCAGACCAGCCGGCCAAGCATCGTTCGTTGGCTGGTCATGATGGCGTTTGCGATACCGGCAGCAATCGCAGGGTTCAACCTTGTCCAGCAGGTCTGGCCGCTGATGATGCCAGTCACGATCTGGCAATACGTTGTTGGCGTGATGGCAGCTGCCGCGACAGGAGCCACCGTGATTGCGCGGCTTGGTCAGGCTAGGGTCGAAACCCAATAAAATTGTTGAGGAGAGAATCGCTTAGTGATTCCGTGCTGGCAAGGAGCACGGAAGATGCGGAGCAACTTGTTTTGGCTGAGCGATGAGCAATGGGCGC
>Ga0209062_1002945_pt1 | contig 20963 bp, 23 predicted proteins | sample Coa_R2_2_FD_187158 | JGI IMG/M metagenome (GOLD analysis project Ga0209062, IMG submission 187158) | Surface soil microbial communities from Centralia Pennsylvania, which are recovering from an underground coalmine fire - Coalmine... | ecosystem: Environmental > Terrestrial > Soil > Unclassified...
AAAATGGATGGCGCATTCGAGAGGCTGACGTAGATCATCAATGGGATTAGCGAAGCGAGCGTCGCGAGATAGCGGCCAAACGGGCCCCTCCGCAAAATCATATAAGGCAGGAGGGTCATGCCGATCCCGACGCACAGGATCAAAATGGCGATCGCCGCGATGACCGGCACGTAAGGGGCCAGATCGCCGCCGCGGATGGCCACGCAAAGAACCAGCGAAAGGAAAGCAAGCGCGACACAAGGATAAAACGTCTGAATGAGAATAAGAAAGGTCGCCGAGAGCTTGCGCCAAACGGGCCAGCTGGTCAGCCAGACATCGCCGAGCAGCTTGCGGGCGACCTGCACAAAGCCATTTGACCAGCGTCTCTGTTGCACCTGCCAATGCGAGACCTTTTCGGGAACGAGGCCGGGCACGGCGGGCTCCATCGCGAAAATTCCGTGCCATCCGGCGATTTCCGCACGAACCGTCAGATCAAGATCCTCGCAAAGCGAATAGCCGAGCCAGCCACCTGCTTCATCGATCGCAGCGCGGCGCCAGACCCCGCCGGTCCCATTGAATTGAAACAGCCAGCCTGCGCGAAAGCGGGTTGCCTGCTCCATCACGAAATGGGCGTCGAACATCAGACCCTGCGCGCGGGTCAGCAAGTTAGTCCGGTAGTTTGCAAACTCGCAGCGCGATTGCACAAAGCTCGCCTTTGGATCAGCCATCAGAGCCGGGACGACCGCCCGCAGCCAATTTGACGGCGGCCGGAAGTCAGCATCGAGAATGGCGACAAAAGGCGCATCCGATTGAGCAAGGCCCGCCGCCAATGCACCGGCTTTGTAACCCCGCCGTGCTGTCCGGTGTAGATGCGCGATGTCGAAGCCCTCGCTGCGCAATTTGCGCACAACGGCATCGGCGATCCCGGTTGTCTCATCGGTGCTGTCATCAAGGACCTGGAGATGCAGCCTGTCCCGCGGCCAGTCCAAGGCGGCGGCCGATCTTAAACAATCGGCAACCATCGCGGGCTCGTTGAATACCGGAATCTGCACGAGCACATGCGGAAGACGGGCATCATCAAGAACCGGAGCGGCGAGCCGCTTGCCTAGCGGTTCGCCTCTCATCTGTTCGAAAATATTGATCCCGATCAGGATAAGAAAACCGCTGCCGACGAAAAGAAGGCCCCCAAAGGCAGCGAGCAGAGCGAACTCGCATCCAATTCTGAAGAGTTCCAGAAAGCTCAATGGTCCCCCCGTGACACGATCACTTCTTGACCACCATCCCCGCAGATGGCCTCAAACTGCCCGGCTGGAAGTTCCTCTCTCATTCGAGGCGTCTTCAAAACTTGCGCAACGTCCTGCAACCGAGGATATCCAAGACCGTTTCTGACCGGTTTGTCCTTAGCGGGCGAGGCCGCAAGCCAGGTCGAAAGGGATGCTTTGACAGCCCATGAAAATGGACGCTATTGAAGCTTTGAAGCGCAAATGCCCAGCTTCCACAACAAACAAATTGCAACAGTTTGTTGCAGAAATTGAGTGAATAAGAGATTTAACCTTGAGAATCGGATGAAGAATCCTTAACAGAAAGGAAACGTGTAAGGACTCGTTAACGAATACGCTCTTGTGTTTTCGGGATATTAACCTCGAATTGCGCCATAACTTTGTCAACAATCCGGATTGGCAGGATTCGGGAAAGGCGTGCCAGCAAGTAGAGAGCCTTAGGAAAAGCTACAACTGGCCTGCCCTGTTCGAGGCCTCGCTGGATAAGAGCCGCAGCCTTGTTCACTGTCATTTCGAGCGGTTTGAAGGCATCGATGCTGTCGTTCAAAGGGGTCTTTACAAAGCCGGGGATAATCAGACTGACGCGGACGCCGCTTGCCTCTACGCGGCCGCGCAGTGATTCGCTGTAGGCATGAATGGCCGCCTTCGTTGCGCAATAGGCCGGCGCATAGGGCAAGCCGCGCAAACCCGCAATCGAGCCAATGAAGGCAAACTGGCCGGCCCCGCGCTTGCACATCGGCGTAATCAAAGGTTCAACCGTATTCAAAACGCCAATCAGATTGATATCTATGATGGCGCGGACGGCTTCCGGATCCTCGGCAAGTTCACCAGGAGCAAGGCCCGTCGTAATCCCCGCATTGGCGATGACGAGATCAAACGGCTGGCGCGCGTCGGCTGCCGCGATCCATTGCGTCATGGCATTTTGATCACGGACATCGAGCTGCCCAACTCCGGTTTCGGCGCCAAGCGCGCGGGCAGAAGCCGCGGTATCTTCTAGCCGCTCCCGATCACGCCCGATTAGCGAGAGGGACACTCCCTCGCGGGCATAGGCGAGTGCAAGCGCGCGGCCAATGCCGCTCGATGCGCCAGTAATGAGAATGGACCGAGGCTGCATTCCGGCTCAGCCAGTTTGAGGTCTGTGCAAGACCGCCGCTTCCGCCAATATCACAAGGCCGCCGCCCGGACCGCACGCCGTCAGACGAAGAATGAGCTCTGGCCCTGGATCCGCCCGGCTGCGCAGGACCCGGCCAAGAAGACGGATGCCTTCCCCTGCGAGCACCGGACGCAAAAATTTCGCCGAGAGCCGCGCAATGAAAAGATCGTTCCGCCATCCCATGATGAATGGTTCGAAGCAGGAGAGCATAAGCATCCCATGGACGGGGGGCTTGGCGAGGCCCGCCGCCTTTGCAGCTTCTGGATCGAGGTGAAGGGGATTGTCGTCGCCCGACACCGCCGCATAGCGCACGAGCGCATCCTGCTCGAAAGGCCCGAAATCCCGCGGGCCAATCTCATCTCCGGCCTTCGGCCAATCCAGCGGCGCTTTGTCCCCTTCGGCCTGCGTCATGATGGCGTTCCCGCGGAAAGCCGCACAAGCCGTAATGTGGTTTCGAGATGGGCACAGATCTCCCCCTCTCCGGTGGAGACCGTCATTTTCAAGGTCAAACGCGAGGGGTTTTCCTTGCGAAAAATCTCGACGGAGAGGACATACTCAGCGCCAATCCGCAGGCTTTTCTCATAAACGAAGCTCTGCGCCTCATGCACAGGCAGAAAACCTTCGCCAATCAGCTGCAAGATCAAGCCGCGGATCTCTGGAAGCGCAAGCCAGCGGAACGGAAAAGTGAGAGGGACAAAATCGCCGGTCCCGGCGCCTCCCGTCTCGCGCAAAAATCTAGCGGCTTCGTCAGGATCGATCCGGACTCTTATCGCGGGGAGTCGCACGGCCTCCCCGGGTTCCGGCACCAAACCGGCAGCGCCATCTTGCACAGGATCGAGCGCTGTCATGCCGCGGCGGCGCGCCGGATGATGAGGCTGGCGTTAATCCCCCCGAAGGCGAAGGAATTGCTGAGAGCGGTTCGAATCGGCATCGGCCGCGCTTCGTTTGGCACCGCATCGACAGGGCATTTTGCGTCGGCCTCACGCCAATTGATGGTTGGCGGAGCGATATTTTCGCGAACCGCTCCTATCGTTACGACAAGTTCTAGCGCTCCGCCTGCGCCGAGCGCATGGCCGTGGATGGGTTTTGTCGAAGAAACCGGCAGGTTTGCGAGCCGCTTCCCGAAGATGGCAGCCAAGGCCTCGGATTCCGTCGCGTCATTCACGGTCGTCCCCGTTCCATGAGCATTGACGTAATCGACTTCTTCGGCCTCAATTCCGGCGTCCGACAGAGTGTTCCGCATGCATGTAGCGGCCCCCGCTGCGTCGGGCCGGACAGGATCTTTGGCGTCGGCCGAGGTTCCATAGCCAGCGAGCTCAACGAGCGCCGCGGCGCCGCGGCTAGCGGCGATTTCCTCGGCTTCGAGGACAAAAACTCCGGCGCCCGCGCCAAGGACCATACCATTGCGGCCCTTGGAGAAAGGACGGCAGGCATCGGGGGTTAGCACGCGAAGCGCTTCCCACGCCAGCATCGAACTATTGGTGACACAGTCTTCAGTTCCGCCGGCGATGGCACGATCAATAACGCCTGAGCGGATAAGATGGGCAGCCATGCCAATGGCTTGCGTTGCGGACGAGCAGGCGCTCCCAACGGCAAAACAGGGCCCGGTCGCGCCATAGCGAATGCTGAGCAGCGATGGGCAAGCACTCGGAATCAGCCGGGGCACTGTCAGCGGGTCCGGCCGCCCTTGCTCGACGAGTGACAGATAAAGGCCATTCTCTATGGTGTGCATGCCGCCTATGCCGGTGCCAATGATGGTGGCTGTGCGGGGCCCCATGGGCTTTTCAGCGGCAAGACCTGCCTGGGCGACCGCTTCGTCAGCGGCAACGATCAAATATTGCGTAACCGGATCGCATAAGGGCAATTCGTTCGCTGAAAGATAAGCGGAGGGCTCGAAATCCTGGACCTGGGCGGCAATCCTTATTCGTCCCCGATAAGGCCTTACAAAATGCGCCTCGCTGACGCAGGAGCGCCCGTCGCGCGCAGCCTCCCAAAGAGGCTTCGCGCCCACTCCCGCCGCAGAGACAGCACCCATTCCGGTGACGACGACCCGCCGCGCGTCAGCCATTTAATTCTTTTCTTTGATAATATAGGCAGCAATGGCGTCGATCAGATCACCAATGTTCCTGGCCTCATGGAACGGCCCGTCCATTGGAATATAGACGTCGAATTTTTCCTCGATGGCCGTCAAGATCATGACGATGTCGATTGATTTCAGATCGAGACTATCAATCGTTGCATCCAATGTAGCTTTCTCGCGGTCAACCATCCCCTCCTTGACGATCACGTCAATAATCTGATTGGCAAGCTCGGCCTGATCGAGGGTTTTCGTATCCACCGATGACTCCTTGCAAATGACCCAGCAGACCCCGCCGGGCCTGGCGGCGCGGGCAGCTCACCCGGGGTGTAAACCGGTTATCCACGAACTCTACGCCACTTGAGCCCAACGGCCTCCGGCATGCCGGTAAGCCGCAGGAAACGGGCCAACCTGGGCTGCCGGAGCTGGCCGGAATTAAGCCGAAGGAACTGGTTAGACTAAACCGCGACGGAAATAAAGCCCCCGGCGGCAAGCTGGCTGGCCAGCCTGCCGCTGCAGGATAGATGATAGAGGGCTCGGCTTCGACCCCCAGGGAGCTCTATCCACTTCGTTTTGCGCATGAGTTTGGATGAATCTCCGGGAAGGACGCGCGGCCGCCCATTCTATGAGCGGCACCTGACCTCTGCTTCCGGCGGCCCCTGGCGGCGATTCCTTACGGGATTGCGACAACCGGAGTTCCGACATCAACACGGTGATAAAGATCGAGTACGTCTTCGTTATACATTCTGATACACCCGTAGGAAGCGGCCGTGCCAACGGATCTGCGCATCCTCGCCGTCGTTCCGTGGATCGCAACCTCGGAGAGATTGAGAGTGATCGCGGCGGCGCCCATGGGGTTGCGCGGTGAGCCGCCGGGGATGAGCCTTGAGAGCTCCGGATGCTCGTGCAATACGACCTGCGGCGCCTCCCAAGCAGGTGCCATAAACTTGCCCTGCACGGAAGTCTCGCCCTGCCAAGCCTTGCCGGCCCGGCCAATCGCAATCGGATAGCGAACCGCAGTCCCGTCCCCTCTTATGAAATAGAGCTTGCGTTCGCTCTGCTTGATGACGATCGTGCCAGCGGGATAGCCGGCCGAAAAGGTGACGATCTCACGCCCGCTCGCTGTGCCTGCAGCTCCCCAGATTGCGGCACTCATGAAAAATGCAGCCGCAGCGGGAAGCTTGCCAAAGAAACAGCTAAGGTTAATGAAGTGCTTATGCATCGACGTGCCCTATCGAATACTCGAGGAGAGCCGCGCGAACATGCCGAGCACTGGCCCAAAAGATCAAAGGCTACGTTCGACCTATGCGGAATCTCCAGCGCTGGTTAAAATACTGTTGAGATGAAGCTGTATTATTATTCTACTGTAACGCCGGTCAATCGATTCGGTTGCGTATCAGTTCTTCTACAATGGCAGGATCGGCCAAAGTCGAAATATCGCCGAGCGCATGGAACTCCTTTTCTGCGATCTTCCGCAGAATGCGGCGCATAATCTTACCAGAACGGGTCTTCGGCAGCCCCGCCGCGAAATGAATGATGTCCGGGCTGGCGATGGGGCCAATATCCTTGCGCACCCAAGCGACGAGTTCGGCGCGGAGTTCCTCGGTCTGCTCAACCCCCGCCATTAAGGTGACATAGGCATAGATGCCCTGCCCCTTGATGTCGTGCGGATAACCAACGACGGCGGCTTCCGCCACGGTCTCATGGGCGGCGAGGGAACTTTCCACCTCCGCCGTTCCGAGACGGTGACCGGACACATTGATGACGTCGTCGACCCGGCCAGTGATCCAATAATAGCCGTCCTCGTCACGGCGGCAGCCATCGCCGGTGAAATATTTGCCGGGGTAAGCAGAAAAATAGGTCCGCACAAACCGCTCATGATCGCCATAGATCGTGCGCATCTGGCCGGGCCAGGAATCGGCCAGAACCAGATTGCCCGAGCAGGGGCCCTCAAGGACGTTTCCTCCGGTATCGACGACTTCCGGCTTGATCCCGAAGAAAGGCCGCGCCGCCGAGCCGGGCTTGAGACCGGTTGCGCCAGGAAGCGGCGTGATGAGGATGCCGCCTGTCTCCGTTTGCCACCAGGTGTCAACGATCGGGCAGCGCCCCTCACCAACAACCTCATGAAACCATTCCCAGGCTTCCGGATTGATTGGCTCGCCGACCGAGCCGAGGAGCCGCAAGGAGGCACGGCTCGTTGCCTTGACGGGCTCATCGCCCGCCCGCATCAACGCGCGGATCGCAGTTGGCGCCGTGTAGAAAATATTGACCTGATGCTTGTCGATGACCTCCCAAAAGCGCGACATGCTGGGGTAGCTCGGAATGCCTTCGAACATGAGCGTGGTGGCGCCATTGGCGAGCGGACCGTAAACGATATAGCTATGCCCCGTGACCCAGCCAACATCGGCAGTGCACCAATGAACATCGCCGTCGTGATAGTCGAAGACATAGTGATGGGTCATCGCGGCATAGAGGAGATAGCCAGCCGTCGTATGCACCACGCCCTTGGGGGTTCCTGTCGAGCCTGACGTATAAAGGATAAAGAGCGGATCCTCCGCGTTCATCTCGGCGCATGGGCATTCGGGCGCGGCCTTGGCTGCCGCCTCGTGATACCAGACGTCACGGCCATCTACCCATTCGATGTTGCCGCCAGTGTGGCGCACGACAAGGACGGTCTTGAGCAGGCCGCCGGTTTTCGCAGCCGCTTCATCGGCATTTGCCTTGAGCGGCACCCGCCGCCCGCCGCGGCGCCCCTCGTCAGCGGTGATAAGAAGTTTCGAGCGGCAGTCCTGGATCCTTCCCGCGAGCGAATCGGGAGAGAAACCGCCGAACACCACGGAATGGATCGCGCCAATCCGCGCGCAAGCGAGCATCGCATAGGCTGCTTCCGGGATCATCGGCAGATAGATCGTGACCGTATCGCCCTTGTTGACACCATGCGCTTTGAGCACATTGGCGAGACGGCACACCTCATCATGAAGTTCCTGATAGGAGATATGCTTCGAGTCTTTTGGATCATCGCCTTCCCAAATGATCGCGGTGCGGTCTTTGAGGCGGAGCAGATGCCGGTCGATGCAATTATGCGCGGCATTTGTCGTTCCATCCTCGAACCATTTGATCGAGACGAAGCCGGGCACAAATGAAGTGTTCTTTACTTGCGTAAAAGGCTTGATCCAATCGATGCGCGTGGCTTCGCCCGCCCAAAAGGACTCCGGATCGGCGATCGAGCGGGCATAAAGCTCCAGATATTTCTCATTGTCGACATAGGCGCGCTGCTTCCAGTCAGCAGTTACTGGATAGATCTTCCCAGACACGGTTTCGTGGATCTTTCCGGACATCGCTTCCTCCCAAGGCCGCATGGCGCCGTTTATTATCGCGCGCATCGCTTATAATATTTAGAGAGGCGGACCGGATTCCCCGCCTGCCTTCTCAAAAAGGCGGCGCGCCAGATGATTTTATTTTGATTTTATTTGTTGAGCACCCTCAAATCAGCGCAGGCTTTACGGGCACTCCTTGTCGACCTTTTCGAGGGCCTGTGCGAGACCGGCGAGGGAGTAGCTATCGGTCGTCACATGCCCTTTCAAAGACGGGGCCTTGACGATGAGTTTCGAGCCTTTTTTCAAGGCTTCAACAAAGCGGGGCTCTTCGGCCTGATTTTTGATCCAGGCGTTGGTTCCCTTGGCAACAAAATCGAAGCCGGAGCCGCCGGTCTCGGCACGGACAGCGCCGTCCTCCTTCACGGGAAATCCCATGATGATGGAGACTTCGTTCCGGATCTTTTCACCCGGCCGGTTTGCTATGAAAACATAGGCAGGATCCCGGCTCAAGCCCGAGGGGTTTCTCTCCTTTGGCGTTGCCAGCGCGTAGCACGTCTTGGATTTTTCGCCCTGGGCAACGAACACGCCCCAGTCCCCGTAACTGGCGACCTGCTGGGGCTTGCCCGTTTTTTTCGCGTCTCCGCCCGCCGCACCGGATTGCTCTGCATTGGCCGTCTTTGCCTTGGGCTTGGCTTTGGAAGACGCCTGATGGGTCAAAAGGAGCGAGAGACCGAAAGCTAGAGATAAAACGGCAAAGACACTGCGGAAAAATGGGCGAGACATGGCGCGTTGATACTCCTGGCCGCCTTGCGAGAGAGGAATGTGGATCGACTTCTCAATATGCCGTGAGCTTAACAGGTGAAAGCGGGTGAAATGGCGGCTCGCGGAAATTGGAGCACGCTGGACCAAAAGCGTTTTGGCTCATGGTCCTGTTTCATCCATACGAACTTGTTTGAAGGCCCGCAACTTTTGACGGCCGGGCGCAAGCCGCTTCGGGAAAGAAACGCCCGGCAGAGCCGCCGGCATGCGTTTGGGCCTCAAAAGCCTTCAGTCTTTGCCGCGGCGAGGATGGTGCCTGGCCGCTCTAATGTGCCCTTTTGCACAAGGACGACAAAGCCTTCTCCCTCCGAGGGCCCGGCTGGCATATCGAAGGTCGCGGTCTCGCCCGACCAATCTCCGAGCTTGTCGATCGTGCGAACGACATTCGTGTAGGTGAGGGCGCGTCCGGCATTCTCGCCTCGCCACACATGCACTGTGCTCGCCCGGACGACCCGCAGTACGAACACGCCTGCAGGGCCGCCGCCGCCGCCGGCGATCTCGACCAAATAATGGCCGTCCTTCTCGGAGAGGCGGATCGGGACGGTGAGCGCCCCGTCGAGGCCCTTGGCCGATTTGATCGCCTGTTCGATCTCCTCACGGTCGCCGCCCGGGGCGCCGGTGACCCCATTTATAATGACTTGCGGCGTATAGATCTGCTCTTCGCCATGCGCCGCTGCATAGGCCTTTTGCCGTGCCGTAAAGGCAGGCGAAGCAAGCGTATCTTTCCAGCCGATAAAATCCCAATAATCGACAGGAAATGAGATTGCGATGATGCCTGGCTCACGTGCCAGTCCTGCAAGCAATTGATCGGCGCGGGGACAGAATGAGCAGCCCTGGCTTGTAAAAAGCTCAATGACGGACTCCACCTTGGCGTAGCCGTGCGGCCCGGCGCCAAGATTGCTGAAGGCAAGGATGAGGGCCGCCGCGCGGGCATAAGCGGCGAAACGCGAGCATTTCGGCAGAGCCATGAGCAGGCCACCAGGTTTACGGGCAGTCGGGAATTACCAATTTTAGACGGCTGATCGAGTGGTGCGAGTCAATTCATGTTTACTGTCAATAACAAACCGCTCCGCGCTGGGATAGGAAGAGCTTTGCCATCACGCGTTCACTTCATCCCTGTTGCAAATGATGATGTGGAATGGCATTGTAATTGCTTTTTGATTGCTTAGGATATTCCCGTCCGCCGCCCGGCGTATCACATAAAGCAGCAATTAACCTCGTGAAATTTCTCCTCGCTCATCTGTCCGACCCTCATATCGGGCCACTGCCGCGCCCGCGCCGGCAGGAACTCATGGGTAAGCGCGTCACCGGCTATCTGAACTGGACTCGCTCCCGCTCCCGCATCCACAGCATGGGAATCCTGGCGCAGATCGTGTCGGATATGAGGGCACATCACCCAAGCCATGTGGCGATGACGGGGGACATATCGAACATCGGCCTTCCGGCTGAATTCCAGCTTGCCCGCAGCTGGCTGGAGACCCTCGGCAACCCGGAGGATGTCAGCTTCGTGCCCGGCAATCACGACGCCTATGTGCGCGGCTCCTTGCCTGATCTTGCAAGTGCCTTTGCGCCTTGGACGACGGGCGAGAAGCCGCCGGGAGAGTCGTTTCCTTATTTGCGGATTCGCGGCGATGTTGCCTTGATCGGCCTCTCCTCGGGCGTTCCGACGCCTCTTTTCATTGCGTCGGGATATTTGGGCAAAAGCCAATTGCAAGCCGCCGAGAAATTTCTCGCCGAGACGGGCGAGCGCGGGCTTGTCCGGGTCATCATGCTGCATCATCCGCCCGAAACCACCGCATCGCACCTTGCACGCGGCCTCACCGACGCGCGCAGTTTTGCGGCCCTGATCCGCCGCGCGGGCGCCGAGCTTATCATCCATGGCCACAACCACAAGCTTTCCTTGAAGCGGCTGCAAGGTCCGCATGGCCTCGTGCCGGTCGTCGGCGTGCCCTCGGCCTCCGCCGTTCACGGCAAGCCGCATCATCGCGCAGGATATCATCTTTTTGAGATTTCTGGCCGCGGAATGGATTGCAAGATCACCGCGCGTGCGCGCGGGATCCTGCCGGGGACAAGTATCGTCGGTGATCTCGGCCCCTTGACCCTTTGAGCTGGGTTTGGCGCAAGCCGGCCTTCGTGCCGGGCGTATCTCCGGCGCCGGACATGCTCTGCGGGATATATCAGCCTGCCTCGAGCTTCAGGGAGCCGCCAACCGGCCATTTTGGAGGCTTTAGTCAGACAAGATCTCGGCCATGACATGCGCCAGCCCGGCGGACGGAAACCAAGGGCGCTGGCCGCGCCGCCGGAAACATCGATGACCCTCCCCTGATGCAGGGGCCGCGGTCTTTGACTGCGAACACTGCCGAGCGGTTGCTGGAGAGCTCGGCGGAGTTCGCCAGCTGGTGGCGTCCGGCACCGGCGGATGTGTGGCAAGCCATGAGCACACAAAGGCCTTCGCCTCTTGGCGGCAGAACCGTTAGCCGTGAAGGGCAAAGACAGGCCGCGTTTGCAATCCAGGCCAGCGGGAGCCGGTGTCCTAACGATGGACCTCTTGCTTGATTTCGGCGCCTGGCTTTGCATGGCTGTCGCCGTGATGAAGCACCTCTTCCAGCCGGTTGCGCTCGAAAATGATCACGACGAAGATCGAGAGGAAGAATGGTATAAGCAGGTAAAAAAGCCGGAAGACAAGCAAAGCCGCCAGCACCTGGGTTTTTGGCATCTCGGGCATGGCTCCGATGAAGAACCATTCGAAGACCCCAAGGCCGCCGGGTGCATTGGACCAGAGCGCCGCCGAGAACGAGGCGATGAAGACCGCAAGGACGGCGAAGTAACCAGGATTGCCGGCGTCCGGCAAAGCGAAATAGATGATCCCCGCTGCCCCGAGCAATTCAAGGGGTGCCGCCAGCATTTGCCGGGCGGTGATCTCGGGTCTTGGATATTCTAGCCGGAACCCTCGTATGATGAGCGGCCGGAATCTGAAAATGGAACCCATCACATAGACCGCAACGCCGGCCAGGAAAACGACGCCTGCCAGGCGGGCGGTTGTTGGATCGGTCAAAAAACGGAATTTCTCCGGCAGCAATCCCCGGAAACGGCTGAGCTGCTCGGGCTCAAAAAGCGAGATGAGGCCGCCGAGGAGCACGGTGCCGAGCACGAAGGTGAGGGAGCAAATGGCGACCAGGACCGCGACCTGTGCCGCGCTCAAACCCTTGGAATGATAGGCGCGGTACCGGACCATTCCGCCCGAGAAAACAGTCGCGCCGATGTTGTGCGCGAGCGCGTAGGTCGTGAAGGAGCAAAGCGAAATAAATATCCAGGAGATATTTTTCACGCCAAGATGAAGCAAGGCAATCCGGTCGTACCAGGCGAGCGCTCCATAGGCGACAAGCGTCGAGAGTGTTACCAGCAGATAATGGGTGGAGGAAATAGATGTCAGGCGTTCCCAGACTTCCGGCCCAACGGCCTCGCCCTTGAACTCCCCGTGAAGAAGCCAAAGCGAAACGGCGACAGCGGCAAGGCCAACCACAGGCCAGAAAAAATCGAGAATGCGCTTCATCGCTCTCCGGGCGACCTTGCGCCGCCCCATCGCCCAGCGAGCCGCCGGCCATCGTGGTCCTGCGGCATCCCTGCACCATGCGTGCACCAATGGCAAGAGGGAAGTTGCGAGGGCACGCCCTGGCCATAATACGCGCGCGGAAGAATCAGGCAAAAGAGCTCAAAATTGAACGCGCCGCGAACGCATCCCGCGGACTCCCTCGGGCGCCCCGGTTCCCGCAACCTCGCCTGCTGCATTGCCGCTGCCTTCCAAAATCCGGGCATTGCCCGGACTGGTCAGCGTTTCGTCAAGAAATTGGCGGGCTTCTTCAAGCTGACCCTTCAGCTCCTCGGCCGAACGCTGGAGATTATCCCGCCGCGTGCGGGCGGCGCGTGCATAGGTGGGATAGGCAAAGTGGGAGGTGTCGGATATTCCGGCCCGCTGTTCCTCGATCGCGATTTCCCGGTCGAGTTCCCGCGCCATCTTGGAAAACTCGGCAATCATGGATTCGATTTGGGCGACCCGGCGGCGCGTCTCATCGACCTGGAACCGCCTCAGACGCGCAAGTGAATCCCGCGACCTCATTGTTTCAACTCCGGGGGACACGCGGGAGAGGACTGAACCTCGGGGGAGCCCCCGGGAAAAAGTGCCGGACTTATCAACAACGGCCTGCTCCAAGATCTACTGGCGCGGTTCCAAAATAGCCTCGCGCGACCACAACTCTGCCTCAGTAAAGTTGCCCATTCGTTACCCGCAGTCAGGCTCAGGCAATCTTTCTCTGTTTTCGCCAATGCCCAGGCTCCGATTCGCCGTTACTTGATTCCATGGCGCGATTCCGTGGCGCGAATTGTCCTTCGCCGCGCAAGCTTGGGCCGGCAAGATCTGCGGAAAGAAGCGGCGAGCCGAATCACCTGCTTGTCCATGGCAAAGCAAGCAGCGGCGCACCGTCCTTTCTGGAATATATTTGTTAACCAATACCCGTTAAGGTTACGAAATTCGTAGCGAGCGACTCATCACGGGGCGGCCAGCCAAACCGCCAGTCTTGAGGAACTTCAAGCGATCTTGCGCGCCGGCAAGGCAACCGACGGGGGGAAGGCTGGAACCTCACATGCGCGTTTTACTAATTGAAGACGACAGCGCGACGGCGCAAAGCATAGAGCTGATGCTCAAGTCCGAGAATTTCAATGTTTATACGACGGATCTCGGCGAGGAAGGCATCGATCTCGGCAAATTATACGATTATGATATCATTTTGCTCGATCTGAACCTTCCGGACATGTCCGGCTACGAAGTTCTGCGCACCTTACGCGTCGCAAAAGTCAAGACGCCCATCCTTATCCTCTCCGGGCTCGCTGCCATTGAAGACAAAGTCAAAGGCTTGGGATTCGGCGCGGATGATTATCTGACCAAGCCCTTCCACAAGGATGAGCTTGTCGCACGCATACAAGCCATTGTACGCCGTTCGAAAGGCCATGCCCAATCAGTGATCGCAACGGGCGATCTTGTCGTCAACCTTGATCAGAAAACCGTCGAGGTTGCTGGCAATCGCGTTCACCTGACCGGCAAAGAATATCAGATGCTGGAGCTCCTCTCCCTGCGCAAAGGGACAACTCTGACCAAGGAGATGTTCCTCAATCACCTTTACGGCGGCATGGATGAGCCAGAACTCAAGATCATCGATGTTTTCATCTGCAAGCTGCGCAAAAAGCTCGCCAATGCGAATGAAGGGCGCAATTATATAGAGACGGTCTGGGGACGCGGCTACGTCTTGCGCGAGCCGGGCGACGAGGAAGAACGGATTACTGCCTGAGTTTTCTGTCCCAGGCATTCGCTCCATTTTCCGCCTGCGCCGGCCGCAAGCCTGCGGCCGCACAAATCTGCTTCGCCCGAGCTGCGCCGCAGTATCCGCGGAGGGGGGCGAACTTCAAATATAGCGAGCTTCAAATACAGAATGAGGGAAATGGAAAAGCGGGATGCGATCTCCCGCATCCCGCTCTCATCACCAGACTTGGTCTCATGATCCTGGACCGGTCACCGTGATGTGACCGGATTCGATACCACGCCGGTCTTGGCTCACGCCGCCGGACGGACAGTGTCCGCGGGTGCCAGCTCCCAGCGGTCGGGCGAGCGCCACAACCGGGAGAGCAAAAGCTCACGCTCGAAGATGAATTCCTTGGGCAGCCGGTCGAAGAACTTATTGAACTCATCTTCATGGGCGCGTGCCTCGGCGGTGGCGGCGTCCCGGTTGACCGACATCATCTCGTAGAACTTGTCTGCCGGGAAATCGAGGCCGTCCCATCCGATGTCTTCACGCCGCGGCATCAGGCCGATTGGGCTCTCAACGGCGTAACCGCGGCCGTGCACGCGGTCGACGATCCACTTAAGGACACGCAGGTTCTGGCCGTATCCGGGCCACATGAACTTGCCGTTCTCGTCCTTGCGGAACCAGTTAACCCGGAAGATCCGCGGCGGATCGGAGAGACGGCGCCCAACGTTGAGCCAGTGTCCCCAGTAATCGGCCATGTTGTATCCGCAGAAGGGGAGCATCGCCATTGGATCGCGGCGCATCGCTGCCTGGCCGATCGCAGCCGCCGTGGCTTCGGAACCCATGGTTGCGGCAATATAGACGCCGTGCGACCAGTTGAAGGCCTGAAACACGAGCGGCATGTCCTTGCTCATCCGGCCGCCAAACACGAAGGCAGAGATTGGCACGCCTTCCGGCTTCTCCCAATCGGGGTCGATCGATGGACATTGGCTGGCCGGTGCCGTGAACCGGGCGTTTGGATGCGCGGCGGGGCGTCCGCAGCCGGGCGTCCAGTCCTCACCCTTCCAGTCGATGAGATGCTTCGGCGGCTCTCCGTCCATACCCTCCCACCAGACATCGCCATCATCCGTGAGCGCCGTGTTGGTGAAGATGCAGTTCTTGGCTATTGTCTGCATCGCATTCGGGTTGGTCTGAGCGTTTGTGCCCGGCGCGACGCCGAAGAAGCCCGCCTCAGGATTGATCGCGCGGAGGGTTCCGTCGGGCGCCTTCTTGATCCAGGCGATGTCATCGCCAACCGTATTGACCTTCCAGCCTTCAAAACCCTGCGGCGGCACCAGCATCGCGAGATTGGTCTTACCGCAGGCGCTGGGGAAGGCAGCACCGAGATAGGTTTTCTCGCCATTGGGATCCTGAACGCCCATGATCAGCATGTGCTCGGCAAGCCAGCCTTCATCGCGCGCCATTACCGAAGCAATGCGCAGGGCAAGGCATTTTTTCCCGAGGAGGGCATTACCCCCATAGCCGGAGCCGTAAGACCAGATTTCGTAAGTCTCAGGAAAATGCACAATGTATTTGCGGCTGATCTCGGGTTCGCACGGCCAAGGCACATCCTTCTGTCCGGGCTTGAGCGGCGCGCCGACGGAGTGCATGCACGGAATGAAGGAGCCCTCGCTCCCGAGTGCATCGAGCACGGCCTTCCCCATGCGGGTCATGATCCGCATGTTGGTGACGACATAGGGGCTATCGGTGATCTGAATGCCGATCTTCGCAATGGGCGAGCCAATCGGCCCCATGCTGAATGGCAGAACATACATCGTCCGCCCGGCCATGCAGCCATCGAACAGGCCGCGCAAGGTCGCGCGCATCTCGGCTGGCGGCGCCCAATTATTCGTAGGGCCTGCGTCGTCCTTGTCGTTCGAGCAGATGAAGGTCCGGTCCTCGACCCGGCCCACATCGGACGGGTGCGAACGAGCCAAATAGGAATTCGGGCGCTTATCCGGATTGAGGCGTATGAATGTCCCGGCATCGACCATCATCTGGCACAGCCGGTCATACTCCTCCTGGCTGCCATCAACCCAGACGACCTCGGCGGGCTGGCACAGCGCCGCCATTTCGCTCACCCAGCCGCGCAGCTTGCTGTTGGTTGTCGGACTGTTCACGGTCGCATTCATTAACTCTCCCTCCCAAGATTTCGCTCAATACATAATCGCGGCTGAGTGCAATCGGACGTTTTTTACGCCAGCGGGGCTGCCAAACCCAGCCGGAGTACAAGGAATTTTTCCAGCTTGCAAGCCGAGCGCTCGACTCAATCCTGTGAGGCTGTAAAAGCCGGAGCTTTTTCGAACACCCGCTAGCGAAAATGGGCCGGCATCTGAGGATTGTTGGCGGGATTGGTATCGTGCTTGGACAATTTTGTGATGAGCCCCGCGGCAATCAGGGGCTGCAAGTCCGCTTCAAGCGCGTCAGCGATTTCCCTTGCGTAGACTTCATGCCCATCAACATAAAGTGTGAAGGACTTGAGGTATTTTTCCTTCTTTTCGGGATTTTCGATCGTCGCCTTGGTCCATTTATAAAGCGGAAACCGTTCAGGGCCGTTTTTTTCGGCTTCGGCAACATATTCCGCAAAGGCGTCGAACTGGCATTTCATTACCGCATGATGCTTGGTCAGGATGCCGGTCAGCGATTTGAGACCCGGATTGCCGGGATCGCTCCGGGCCAATTCCGCAAGCTCGCCGGGCAGATTGATCCGCAGCTGATACTCCCATTGCTGGCTCATGGCTGATCTCCTTTGGCCATCACGGCAAGTCCGGTAATCCCGTATGCCATCACCGTATCCGGGAACCAAACGGCGCTCACTTCATTCCGGCTCGGGGATTATAAGGTTTTTGTGTCTCCCATTTGCGCATGAGGCTTGTGAGCTCGGCATCCCCCTCCTCGGGGAGCACGATTTTCAAGGTCACCAGCAGGTCCCCTGCCGTTCCTTGCGGATTTGGCAAACCTTTCCCGCGCAAACGTAAGGTGCGCCCGCCATTCGAGCCGGACGGAATCGCAAGCTCCACCGGGCCATCGAGTGTTGGAACCGTAACCTTCGCACCGAGGACGGCCTCATAAAGCGTCACCGGCAAATCGAGCCGCAAATCATGCCCCTCAACCCTGAAATAAGGATGCTTGGCGATATGCACTGTCACCATGGCATCGCCCGGTTCGCCGCCGAACGGGCTTGGCTGACCCTGCCGTTTCAGGCGGATTTGCTTACCATCCTCGATCCCGGCCGGAACCTTGACTTCCAGGGAGCGGCCTGTCGGCAGATTGACGCGGGCAGTGGTCCCTTTGGCGGCCTCGCCCAAACCTATTGTCACAGTTGCCGTGACATCTTCCCCGCGCGGCGGGGCACCAGCCCGGGCCCCCCGCCGGCGCCCTCCCCCGGCGCCAAAAAGATCGGCGAAAAGATCGCTTGTGGTAAATCCCTCCGCGCCGGGCTCGCCGAAATTGAATTCAAAATGCTTAAAACCTGAGCCGCCCGCTTGCGAACGCCGGCCGAAGCCCTCCGCGCCGAATCCTTCAAAACCGTGGAAACGCGGTTTGCCTTCCGCGTCAATCTCGCCCCGGTCGAAAGCTCCGCGTTTTTGCTCGTCACCCAAGATCTCATAGGCGGCATTAATCTCGGCAAATTTCTCTTTAGCCTTTGGCTCCTTGCTTTGATCAGGATGGTATTTTTTGGCAAGCTTGCGAAAAGCCTTTTTGATGTCGGCGAGGCTCGCGGATTTATCTACTCCCAAAACCGTATAAGGATCACGCATCGATCAGCCCATTTTCGCGCTCGCCCAATGGCACAAGCGCAAGTGTCTTGCCCCAATTTGGGATGGCGGCACGCTGGCCGCAAGACGTTTTTGCTGCAAGGCCTCAGGCGGTCCGCCGCTTAGACCTTTTTCCAGGGCTTTGCTTCAGCAATCGTCCACTCGCCCCCCTTTTCCGAGCAAGCGGTTCCCTGGATGGCTTGCGCATTCCCCTTGCGCTCGAGCTCGGCGATAAACACCCGGCAAATCCCCGAATTCAGCGGAAAGGCCCGGCCAACCGGCGTGAAAGAACCTTTGTCGCCAGACTCGGGGTTTTCCCAGCCAACGAGCGAGCCATTGCCTTGCGGGTCGAGAGCGGTTGAAAGCGCGGCCCTGGCGCGGCGCCAATCCTCAGCATCAAGGCTGCCGATCAGCGAGGCTGGCGCTGAGGCCGCGGAATCCTGCTTGGCGTTGAGCAGCGGCGAAATCGGAAATGACATGGAACATCCAGCAAGAACAAGCGCTTGGCAGCCGATAATGGCGGCGCAGGCAGCCCGTCCCGTGATTCTTGGACGAAACGGGCAGAGATAAGGAAAAATAGTTTCCAGCAGCCGAGCTATGCTAGAAAGCCTCACGCCGGGCGAATGCCGGTGTTCTCGGTGTTCGCTGTTTTCTGGCACGGCGTGGCGGCTCTTTGGCTTGGCAGCTCATTAAGGGCTTGGCAGCCCGTTAAAATTGACTCTTTTGGAGGTTTACGTTGAACGAGTTAAAGACTCGTGACTTTACCGCGGCGGACGACCCTTTTGCTCTCTTTGAAAGCTGGTTTGAGGCGGCCAAAAAGAGCGAACCAAGCAATCCGGAGGCGATGGCGCTGGCAACCGCCGATGCTGATGGCCTGCCAAATGTGCGCATGGTTTTGCTCAAGGGCTTTTCTCCAGCCGGTTTCGTCTTCTATAGCAATTCGGAAAGCGCCAAGGGCCGCGAGCTTCAAAGAAACATGAAGGCAGCGGCTGTCCTGCATTGGAAATCGCAGGGGCGGCAGGTTCGCTTCCGGGGACCCGTAACGCTGGTCGATGACGCCGAGGCAGATGCCTATTTTGCGAGCCGGCCTTTGCAGAGCCGGATCGGCGCCTGGGCCAGCCAGCAATCGCGGCCGCTGGAAAGCCATTTTGCGCTTGAAGCCGCTGCCGCCAAATACGCCGCGAAGTTTGGCTTTGGGGATGTTCCAAGACCTCCCTATTGGCTCGGCTACAGGATCTCGCCGCTTTACCTCGAATTCTGGTCGGAAGGCGCCTTCCGGCTGCACCACCGCCTTGCTTTCCGTCGCGGCACGGAACAGGAGCCCTGGCGCAAGGAGCACCTCTATCCATGAGCCCGCCCGGTTCCTTTGCCATGCCATCTGCAACTCAGCGGGAGAGCGCGCGGACCTATCCAGACCGTCCCTGCATTGCGGTGAGTCTTGCCGTTTTTCGTGAAGGCCGGATCCTTCTCGCAAGACGCGCGAGACCACCCTTCGAAGGCGCTTTTTCATTGCCCGGCGGCCTTGTCGAGCTAGGCGAGACGCTGGAAGAGGCAGCGCTGCGCGAATTGCGGGAGGAAACCGGCGTCGAAGCGCGGATCAATGCCTTTAACCGGCATGTGGAATCCATCGATCGCGATGATGCGGGCAAGATCCGCCATCATTATGTGATCGCCTCCTTTGCGGGCGAGTGGGTTGCCGGCGAAGGAAGGCCAGGGCCAGAGGCGCGCGAAATCCTGTGGATTGAACCTTGGCGCCTATCAGATCTCGACTGCACGCCGCACATCGTGACAGTGGTTGAGGCGGCGGCCGATTTGCTCAATGCGCGCTTGCGCCTGCGCCATTCCTGAGAGCCTCGATGCAGGGATTTTTGATTTCCACACACCTCAAGGACAGGCTGCGGCGCGCTCGTTGCGCCTGTGCCGCAGCGCTTTGCTGGCTTGCTCTTTCGGCCACGCCGGGGAAAGCCCAATTCGACTTTCTTTTCGGCAAGCCGCCGCCGCCCGCGGAGCCCCAGGCCGCAGAGCCCGCAAAAACACCAGACCACAAGAAGTCCAAGGACACGAAGCACAAGCCAAAGAAGGCCGAGACGCCGAAGCCCGCGCCCGATGCGAAAGCAAACGCGCCAGTGCCGGAGGCTCCTCCCGCGCCTTATGACGCCGAGCTATTGAGGCTCGCCGAAATCCTCGGCGCGCTCACTTATCTCGATGACCTCTGCGCCCCCAATCCGTCTGGCGATTGGCGGGGGAAGATGCAGGCCCTTCTGGAAACCGCCGCCAAGACGCAGGCAAGCAAAGACAGGCTCGCTGGAAGCTACAACCGGGGCTTTCGCGACTACGAAAGAACCTATCATTATTGCACGCAGAACGCACAGCTGGTCATCAGCCGGTTCATTGCGGAGGGCGGCAAGATCGCCCATGACGTCGTCAACCGCTATGGCTCGTCTTGAGACCCTTAACTCGTCTTGAGCCTTTGAGACTCCTCGCCCCTCTTCACCGGACTGCCTGGGGGCCCCAAGGCCTATCAAGACCACCGGTGCCGCTCTCGCTGGTCAAATTAATCAACGATGATCCTGGGTGCCGCCGTGTACCTCCGCAAGCACCTTGCCCTCAACCCATCTGAAGGGCGCCCCGGGATCCGCGCATTCAATGCCCTGCTCGGCGATGAGACGGTCGCAGAGCATGGCGCAAATATCCTCCAAAGGAGCGCTCGTGTCATTCGGCTCGGTCATGCGATCAATCGAGGTTTCTGCCTCCTCGATGCCATCGGCGAGATAGATGATGAAAATTTCCTCATGGCCTGGGATGCCATGTGCGTTGACCCTAAACGTTTCCCCGCGATATTGAAATTCTCGTACCATTTGGTCCGCTGCCTCTTCTTGGTAGGTTAGCGAGGGATCCCCGTTGCAATTCAGTGAGGACCGAAAACGCGGCACGGTAGACACGCGCGAAAGTAACGGTCAAGGTGCGATGCCGGGACATTGTGAAGCATGCAAGGGATATCAGCGGAGCTTGCATGGTGATTGTGCTCTGCACATTGCTGCGGGGTCCAATGGTTTCAAAACCAATGTGAACAAGAGGCGGTCTTTTGACTTATTTCCGGGCACTTAAGACTGAGCGCGTTATGTATTAATTTTCCATATTTGTATGGTGCGGCTGGATTGAAAAATCTCATCACCGATATTTCCGGTCTCCGCGTTGGCCACGCGCATGACGAAAAAATCGCCTCCGGGGTCACGGCGCTGAT
>Ga0209062_1002946_pt1 | contig 20943 bp, 26 predicted proteins | sample Coa_R2_2_FD_187158 | JGI IMG/M metagenome (GOLD analysis project Ga0209062, IMG submission 187158) | Surface soil microbial communities from Centralia Pennsylvania, which are recovering from an underground coalmine fire - Coalmine... | ecosystem: Environmental > Terrestrial > Soil > Unclassified...
CAGAGCGGCCGCCAGCGCCGCGACGATTTTCGTTCTCATTGTTCCCCTCCCGGCGCTTCAGCCGTCATGCCGCGCCCGCCGCTGCTATCGGATGCCGGCGTGTACTTCTTCCCATCTACGATCACCATCTCGACCCTCGTGCTGTTTTCGAAAATGTCGCCCTTGGTCACCACCAGGTTGCCGATCTTGCCCTTCTCGATGCTGCCCAGGCGGTCGGCGACACCGTAAATCTCCGCGGGCGTCAGCGTGAGAGCGCGCAGCGCCTGCTCGCGGGTGAGGCCGGCATCGAGCGCGCGCTTGACGGCCCGTTGCAGATCCCGGGGAGTGTCCACGCCATCCGAGTAGAAAGCGAACTTCACGCCGGCCTTCTGCAGAGCCGCGGCCGCCGCGGGAGCCTGGTCGTAGGTTTCGAGCTGCCGCATACTCTCGTCATCGAGATGCACGTCCGGTCCGGCCGGCGGCGTCGGCCAGTGCAGGCTCACCAGCACCGGCAGCCCGGCCTTCTTCAGCAGCTCGGCCGCTTCCGGGCGATACGCCTCGTGCATGCCGTAAAGGATCGTCGGCTGCCTCAGCTTCGCCGCGAAGTGGATCATGCGGTCGATCTCGACGAGCCGGTTCGCCGGCAGAAGAATGCGCTTGGAGTCGATCACGCCTTCGAGCGCGCGGTCGTACTGCGGCCGCTCCATGCCGCGCGGGTTCTTCGCGTAAGCCTCCTTGATCAGCTTGTAGTGATCGGCATCGAGATACACCTGGCGCACATAGGCGATCACTCCCATCAGGGCGCCGGGGAATCCGCCGCCCATGCCGCCGCCGAATCCGCCGCGCCCGAGCGCGATGTACTGGCCGACCGGCGACTCGACCACCATCGCGCCAGCCTTCTCCTCGGCGCCCAGATCGATGATCGACCCCTGCCCGCCGAAGATGCCGCGCGTCGGAAACGTCACCGCGGTCGTGATGCCGCCCGCCCGCACGGTTTCGATTCGGCGGTCCGTGGGCTGAATCTCATCGGCCGCGATCACCCAGCTCGTCGTCTGCGGGCGATCCTCCGGCCCCATCGAACGCGCCGCCGGAGCCGCCGCGGCTAGCGGGTTAACCGCGGGCGCCGCCGGAGTGGCCGCGCCGCCGCGCCCTCCCCGGCCGGCGGTAGCCGCCGGAGCCGCGCCCGGTATGCCCACCGTGCTGAGCGCATCGATCAGCCCCGGATAAACCGTCAGGCCGTCGCCTTCGACGACGGTGGCGTCCGCGGGAACGGCGACGTTTTCGCCGACCGCTTCAATCAGTCCGTTGCGGACCACCACGGTCCCCTTGGCCAGCACCGGCCCGCTGACCGTGACGATCCTGGCGTTACGGATCGCGATCACCGGCGGCGCCTCCGCCAGTGCGCATCCCGTGCACACGAGTAAAGCAGCGAGGAGTCGTTTCATAGAGTGTTCAGGCATTATAGCGGAATGAGCGGGATCGAGGGCCTCGGCATTGAGGCCGGGTCCAGACGGGATGCCCTGCGCGCGCTTACACGCGATGACCGTAAATCCGCATAAGTGCCCAAAGATTTTCCTGCGCGGCCGCTTCGGAACCAGCTAAAGCATTGGTACTCGGAAGTTTGCGTTGGCACCCGAACTGCCTTTAGGCGAACCCATCGGAGGAGGGTGCCACGAATATGCCGCGGCGGTTGCAAATCGTTTTCTTTTGTGGGTTGCTTGGCGGGACTTGTCGCATTGCAAGAGCCGACGGGGTTTATACCATGGTTGGCCCTTCGGGCAGCGCCCCTTCAAGCGGAACTGTGACGTTTACAAGCCCGGACAATAGTTTACCCAGCACCATCAACTGGTCCGGCATTGGTCACGTCAACGGTCCAACAGATATGGGAGCTTACATGTCCGCGAGCTACAAGAATCTTGCGCCCGGCAGTCAGGGCGACGCGTACTATGATTTCGCGGAAGTGGCCACCTTCACGGACATCGTGAACATAACGGGGTCTGCTGCGCCCAGGTTCAATTTCACGATCTCAGGCAATTCAACAGCCTCGAATTTCGCCAACGCTTTTTGGCAGGCGTATGTGATTCTCACCCCATGTCCGAGTCTTAACTCTACCTGCGCGTCCGCGCCAGACACCTTGTTTAGCGGTCATACGGGCAATTTTTCATATGACTCCTCAAACACTTTCTTCGGCTCAGGCAGCTACGAATTTCACGTCCAGTTGGACGCGTGGGTGTGCCTGCAGAACTGTGGTGGCTCCGCTCCGGCGGCAGGCACGAACCTGTCCGGGATTGCCGATTATAACGATACCCTGAAGCTGGACTCGGTGACGCTTGCTCCCGGTGAAACCATGGTCGGCCAAAGCGGGATCGATTATAGTAAGCTGAACGCCCCGACCACGGTCCCCGAGCCGGGCAGCATCGTGCTGCTCTTTTCAGCCCTTGTCGGATTGGTGAGCGCAACGAGAAGGCGCGCCGCCGATTGAACGGATCCTGGAAGAAGTTACCGCCCGCGAAGCCGAGCCTGCCAGAGAGGCTGAGGCCGCAGACATACGGACGCCCTGACGGTTTCGTTGCCGTACGGCCTGAGGATGTACTTCCCCAACTGCACGACTGGGATCTCCCGACCAAGAAGATGCTGATCGGCAGGCATATGACGCCGTGCCGTCCGGCGGCGCGCCGGTGGTTTTCGAAGCGATTATCGACGATGACCGGAGCACCAACGCCTTCGGACTGATGATGAGCCTGAACATGCCGATCAAAACCCAGGGTGGATTCGACTACACCGCCGCCGACTGCCAGGGCAGGATGGGGGAAGCGGGTTTCGCCGAAACGCAGGTGGAGCACCCGGTCGGACCGGATTCGATGGTGATCGGGTTCAAGCCCTAATCCCCCCATCCTTGACAGACATTAGGGCCATGATACAATGGCTCAGGCCTAAATACTTTCGTTCCAGCAATATGCGATTCTCGCATCCAAGTCCGGACGAAACGAGTCAATAAAGGTGGCTATGGCGCAAGTGTTCCCGATTCCGCTTTTGGCACGCACGGAAGCCGAGCCGCTTCTGGCAACCATCGGCAATACGCCGTTGCTGCGGCTCGAAAAGATTCCGCGCGAATTCCCCGGCATCGAGATTTTCGCCAAAGCCGAGTACTTCAACCCCGGCGGCTCCGTGAAGGACCGCGCCGCCGTCAGCATGATCCTGGACGGCGAGCGCTCGGGCCGGCTCAATCCCTCGCGCACCATTCTGGATTCGACCAGCGGGAACACGGGCATCGCCTACGCGATGATCGGGGCCAACCGCGGCTATAAGGTCAAGCTGGTGCTCCCGGACAGCGCGTCGCCGGAACGCAAGCGCATCTTGAAGGCCTACGGCGCGGAGATGGTCTTCAGCCCGGCTGAAGAAGGCTCCGACGGCGCCATCCGGCTCTGCCGCCAGATCTACATGGAAGACCCGGACCGCTACTTCTACCCGGACCAGTACAACAACCCGGCCAACTGGAAGGCGCACTTCGAGAACACGGGGCCGGAGATCATCAAGCAGACGGCCGGTCGGCTGACGCACTTTGTCGCGTCGATGGGCACCAGCGGCACGTTCACCGGCATCACCCGGCGGCTCAAGCGCGATCTGCCGGAAGTGCGCTGCATTTCCGTGCAGCCCTCCAGTGGCTTTCACGGCCTCGAAGGGCTGAAGCACATGCCGACCGCGATCCGGCCCGGTTTTTACGACGAAACGCTGGCGGACGAGAATATCTGGATGGACACCGAGGATGCCTACCGCATGGTGCGGCGCCTGGCGCGGGAAGAAGGGCTGCTGGTGGGGATTTCTTCCGGCAGCAACGTCCACGCCGCCACGGTGGTCGCGCGCGACCTGGCCTCGCGCGGCGAAACCGGCATCATCGTGACCGTGCTCTGCGACAGCGCCGAGAAGTACCTCAGCGAAAACTTCTGGGACGATTAAATTATAATGATCCGGATCGATTCCGAACCCTGGGCGGCGATGGTATCGCACGCCCGCAAGACCTATCCCAACGAATGCTGTGGAGCCATGCTGGGCGTGATCGAAGACGGCGTCAAAACGGTGCATGAAGCGCTGCCGCTCGAAAACGCGTTCGCCGGCGCGCAGGCGGCGCGCTACGAGCTGCGCCCCGAGGACCTGCTGGCCGCCGACCGCGCCGCCCGCGCCCGCAACATGGACCTGATCGGCATCTACCATTCGCATCCGGACTGCGACGCGTATTTTTCCGAAACGGACCTGAAGAATTCGTGCCCGTGGTATTCGTTCGTGGTGCTTTCGATCCGCAACGGCGAGTTTCACCACGCCAATAGCTGGCTGCCCAACGCCGAACAGACCGAGGCGGCCAAAGAGGAATTGAGTTATGAGTAGCCGCGCGGCCCCTTCGCAACCGGCGCCGCCGCCCGTAGCGGCCGGAGATGCACGGCCCGCGCGGACACGAAAGGTGATTTCCCATGGCTAAAGTCTTAATCCCCACCCCGCTGCGCCAGTACACCGGAAAGCAGGACACTGTCCACGCCCCCGGCGCGACCGTCGGCGAAGTGCTGAACGCGCTCACCACGCAGTACCCCGATCTGCGGAAGCAGCTCTTCAACGATCAAGGCAAAGTCCGCAGCTTCGTCAACGTGTACCTGAATGACGAAGACATCCGCTACCTGTCGAAGGACAGCACGCCGGCCAAGGACGGCGACACCATCTCGCTGGTGCCCTCGATCGCCGGCGGCTCGGCGGCCGTCGCTCCGCCCGCGGCGCTTTCGAACGACGAGATCCTGCGCTATAGCCGCCACCTCATCATCCCCGAGGTCGGAATAGAAGGCCAGCAGAAGCTGAAAGCCGCCAGGGTGCTGCTGATCGGCGCCGGCGGCCTCGGCGCGCCGCTCGGGCTGTACCTGACGGCGGCGGGCGTCGGCCACATCGGCATGGTCGATTTCGACGTCGTCGATTTCACCAACCTGCAGCGCCAGGTGATTCACGCGACTGCCGATGTTGGCCGCAAGAAGCTCGATTCGGCGGCGGCGAAGATGCAGGCCATCAACCCGCACGTCGAGATCACCAAGCACGAAACCGCGCTTTCGAGCGAGAACGCGCTGGACATCCTGAAAGACTACGACATCGTGGTCGACGGCACGGACAATTTCCCCACCCGCTACCTGGTCAACGACGCCTGCGTGCTGCTCGGCAAGCCGAATGTGTACGGCTCGATCTTCCGCTTCGAAGGCCAAGCCACCGTGTTCGCCTACGAGGGCGGGCCATGCTACCGCTGCCTCTACCCCGAGCCGCCGCCCCCGGGCCTGGTGCCGAGCTGCGCCGAAGGCGGCGTGCTGGGAATTCTGCCCGGCACCATCGGGCTGATTCAGGCCACCGAGACCGTGAAGCTGATCCTCGGCATCGGCGAACCGCTGGTCGGCCGCCTGCTGCTCTATGACGCTCTCGGCATGCGCTTCCGCGAACTGAAGCTGCGCAAGAATCCCGAATGCCCGGTTTGCGGCGAGCACCCCACCGTCACCAAGCTCATCGACTATCAGCAGTTTTGCGGCGTCCCCAGACAGGAGCCGGTGCAGGAAAAACAGGAGACCCGCGTGAACGAAGGCGAAATCGATGTCACCGAAGTGAAAGCCAAGCTGGATCGCGGCGACAAGTTCGTGCTGATCGATGTGCGCGAGCCGCACGAATACAAGATCTGCAACATCCCCGGCGCCAAGCTCATTCCCCTGGGCGAGTTCCCGAAGCACGTCGGCGAATTCGACCCGAATGCCGATATCGTGATCCACTGCCGCAGCGGCATGCGCAGCGCCAAAGCCTGCGCCATCCTGCGCCAGGCCGGCTTCCAGCATGTGCGCAACATGGTGGGCGGCATTCTCGCGTGGAGCGATAAGGTCGACCCGAGCGTGCCGAAGTACTAACGGGGAACCACAAGGGCCGGCTTACCACCGGCCGGCGGGCCGCAGTACACTGGTCCCGTGAACGTCACGATCTCGGGCGCTTCCGGCCTGATCGGCCGCCGGTTGATGAAAGTCCTCGCGGCGGACGGCCATCACCTCCACGTGCTCAGCCGCCATTCCGGCACGAACCTTCCGGCGGGCGTTCGCCTCTCGGCATGGGACCCAGCGCGCGGCGAACCGCCCGCGGAGAGCCTCGCGGCGGCGGACGCGGTGATCCACCTCGCCGGAGAGCCGGTCGCGCAGCGATGGACACCCGAGGTCAAGCAGAAGATCTCTGCCAGCCGCATCGAGGGCACACGCAACTTGGTGCGCGCGATGGCGAAGCTTGAGAGAAGGCCGGCCGCGCTCATTTGCGCTTCGGCGGTGGGCTATTACGGCGACCGCGGCGATGAGGTGCTCACCGAATCGTCGGCGGCCGGCTCGGATTATTTGGCGCAGGTTTGCGCCGGCTGGGAGCAGGCCGCGCGCGAAGCAGAAGCCCTCAGCGTGCGCGTCGTGTCGATTCGCATCGGCGTGGTGCTGGATGCCCGCGGCGGCGCGCTGGCCCGCATGCTCCCGCCGTTCCGCATGGGCATCGGTGGCAGGATCGCGAGCGGCCGGCAATGGATGCCGTGGATTCATGCGGCCGATCTCGCTGCGCTGTTCCAGCATGTGCTCTCGCATCCGGTCTCCGGCGCGGTCAACGGCGTGGCGCCGAACCCGGTAACGAACGAGGAATTCACCCGCGCGCTGGGCGCCGCGGTTCACCGTCCGGCGTTCTTCCCCGTACCGGCCCTGGCCTTAAAACTGCTATTCGGTGAGATGGCGGAGGTGCTGCTGGCCAGCCAGCGGGTGCTTCCCAAGGCGGCCGAGGCGGCGGGCTTCCGCTTCCAGTTCCCCCAAATCGGCCCCGCGCTCACCGACGTGGTGAAATGAACTGGTATATCCGCGGTCTCGCTCTGGCGGTCGTTTTTTTCAATGTGACCGGCAATTATTTCCTGAGCGTGGGGATGCGCTCGCTCGGTCCGATGATCAGCGCCGCGCCGCTCGATTACATCCGCGCGATTTTTCATCCCATGGTGTTGTTGGGCATCGTGCTGCTCATCGGGTGGCTGATCTCCCAACTTTCGCTGCTCAGTTGGGCGGACCTGACGTTTGTGCTTCCAATCACGGCGTTGGCGTACGTCATCGCCGCGGTGCTGGGAGCGCTCGTGCTCCACGAGCACGTTTCGGCATGGCGCTGGACGGGGGTGGCGCTGATCGGCATCGGTGTTTTCGTGGTGAGTCACACGAAAGCGCGCACCGCGCCGGTCCCCAATGGAGACAAGCAGCCGTGAGCGAGAAATGGGTCTACGTCATGGTGATTGTCGCGTGCAACGCCACCGGCGATCTGCTGAACGCTTACGGAATGCGGCAGCAGGGCCGCGTCATGGATTTCCATCCCTCCGCCCTGCGCCGGCTCATCCGGAAACTGGCGCATAACCGCTACGTCATCGGCGGCGTGATCGCGATGGCGGTCGCGTTTTTCGCGCTGCTCTCACTGCTCTCGATCGCGGACCTGAGCTTCGCCATCCCGGCGACTTCGGCCAGCTATCTGATCGAAACCGTGCTGGCGAAGGTGATTCTAAGAGAGGAAGTCCACTGGCAGCGCTGGCTGGGCGCCTTCGTGGTCGCGGGCGGAGTGGCGCTGCTTTCGATCTAGCGGCCCGTCGTGGCCGGACCGCCATGTAGGCCCACCAGGGCGATGCCCGTGCCTACGAGGGCGGTGGCGATCACCTTGCTGATGAGCACATTCCGGCTGAAGTCCTCCTTGAGCCAGTCCGGCCGGAAGGCACTCATCCACCACGCGCCCAGGAAGATGATCACGTAGCGGATCGCCGAGATCGCGTCCACCTCGGCCGGATTCGCCAGGCTGATGGCGTAATAGATGCCGAAGGCCCCGAGCCCGTTGACGAAGCGGTTCACGAAATACCAGAACTTGCTCGATGGTTCCGCCGACCCGGTGTTCTCGAAGATCTGCCGCCGCCACGAGCGGGGCGCCAGCAGGCACAGGGACGCGGCGAACATCCCGAGCGTGATGAAGACGAAGCCGTCCACGAAGCCGGTCTGCTTGAAGACCTTCTTCTGGAGAACGTTCACCAGGCCGAACAGCAGCGAGCCCATCAGTATCGGCGGCAGCATCCGTTTGTAGGGCAGCTTTTCCGCCAGGAACATCAGGAAGCCGCCGGCCACCATCAGGGAGAACCCGAGCGGCCCGGCATGGCCCCACGCATGTCCGATGATGGGGATGCCGAAAATGGCCGTCGCCACCGGCGAAAAACCGCCCATGATGGCCAGCGACTCCGAAGCCTCGCCGAGCTGGAGCGCCAGGTAGTAGAAGTACACGGCCAGCAGCTCCAGCGCGCCGGATCCCATCGCCAGCGCGATGATGCCCGGCGTGGGCAGCGAAAAGCCGAAGATCGCGACAATCGCGCCCAGCACGCTCATGGCGCCCATCCAGAACACGTACGAGAGCAGGTTCTGGGTGAAGGGCCGCTTGAGGAGAACTTTGTCCCACAACAACGAAAGTCCGATCATCCCATGGGAGATGATGGCCACCAGAACCCCGTTATGGAGCATGCGGTCAGGCCAGTGCACACCGGGGGCCAGCGCGCGCTGCGAGGCAACCCGGCGGGGAGAATCGGCCTGCGCACAGGGTATAATATGAAGGTACACGGAGAGTCTTAGTGTCCCCAAGCACGTTTTTTCGCCTTTTCACCCACCTGCAGATGATGCCTATCCTGGAGAGCGGCGAGGAGACACTGGTCGGCGGCCAGGCGGTGATGGAGGGCGTCATGATGCGCGCGCCCCACAGCTACTGCGTCGCGGTGCGCAAAGCCTCCGGGGAAATTGTGAAGGAAGAGATGCCCATGCCGCGCATCTCCGAACAGTACCCGATTTTCCGCTACCCGGTGCTGCGCGGGATCGGCACGCTCTACCAGGCGCTGAAACTCGGCGGACGCGCCCTGCGCTTCTCCGCCAACGCAGCGCTGGATAACCCGGAGCTGCAGCAACCCGGCAAGCCGGCCCCCAAGGAAATGCCCGGCTGGGCCATGGCGGCGCCGATCGCCTTTTCGCTGCTGTTCTTCATCTTCATGTACAAGTTTGTGCCGCTATTCCTGGTGACGAAGCTGGCGGCGATCTGGCCGGTGCTCAACGGCAATGCGGCATCCGCGGTGGTCGATGGAATCATTCGCTTCGCCATTCTATTGGGCCTGCTGTACACGGTCTCGCGCACGAAGGACATCCGCCGGGTGTTTCAGTATCACGGCGCGGAGCACAAGGTCGTTTTCAATTACGAATCGGGGCAGCCGGTTAACGTGGACAACGCGCAGCGCTTCTCGACGTTCCATCCGCGGTGCGGCACGAGCTTCCTGTTCGTAGTCTTTCTGATCTCGATTCCGATTTACGCGCTCGTGCCCTGGCAAGGCTTTGCCGCGAAGCTGGCGGCGCGCATCCTGCTGATCCTGCCGATCGCGGGAATCTCCTACGAGCTGATCCGCTTTGCGGCCAAGCGGCCGGGCAGCTTCCTGGCCATACTGACCGCGCCGGGCCTCTGGACGCAGCGCATCACCACCAAGCCGCCTTCCGATGACCAGGCGGCCGTCGCCATCCATGCGCTCGAAGGCGCCATGGAGCTGGAGAAGGCGCAGGGCGGCGAACTGGTCATCGCCTAACTCATGGAATTCATTCAGAAACTCGACCAGCTCGAAAAACGCTTCGACGAGCTGAACCGGCAGATGGCCGATCCGGCCGTGATCGGCGATGCGGCGGAATACCGCAAGGTCACCAAGGCCCATAGCGAGCTTTCCGAAGTCGTCGCCAAATACCGCGACTGGAAGAAGACGCAGGACTCGCTGGCGCAGGCGCGCGCGATGCTTACCGACAAGGACGCCGATCTGCGCGCCATGGCCGAAGAGGAAGCCGCTGCGCTCGAGCCGGAGCTTGCGCGCATCGAAGAAGATCTGAAGGTCCTGCTGCTGCCCAAGGATCCGAATGACGAAAAGAACGTCGTGCTCGAGATCCGCGCCGGCACGGGCGGCGATGAAGCGACTCTTTTCGCCGCGGAGATCTTCCGTATGTACAACCGGTATGCCGAGGCGCAGGGTTGGAAGATCGAAATCACCTCGTCGAGCGAATCCTCCGTCGGCGGCCTCAAGGAAGTGATTGCGCTGGTCAGCGGCAACAAGGTCTATAGCAAGCTGAAGTACGAAAGCGGCGTGCACCGCGTGCAGCGGGTGCCCGTGACGGAGCAGCAGGGCCGGGTGCACACGTCCGCGATCACGGTGGCGGTGCTGCCGGAGGCAGACGAAGTCGAAATCAAGATCGACCCGAAGGACATCCGCATCGATACGTTCTGCTCCTCCGGTCCCGGCGGCCAATCGGTGAACACCACCTATTCGGCGGTCCGCATCACGCACCTGCCGACCGGGCTGGTGGTCTCCTGCCAGGACGAAAAGTCGCAGATCAAGAATCGAGCCAAGGCCGAGCGCGTGCTCCGCTCGCGGCTTTACGAAATGGAGCTCGAAAAGCAGCAGGCCGCGCTGGGCGCCGAGCGCCGCAGCATGGTCGGAACGGGCGACCGCAGCGAGAAGATTCGCACCTACAATTTCCCGCAGAACCGCGTCACCGATCACCGCATCGGCCTCACGCTCCACCAGCTCGATTTCGTGATGGATGGCAAGCTGGAGCCGATCATCGACGCCCTCATCACTCACTACCAGACGGAAAAGCTGAAGCGGCAGGGCGAGCCCGGTTCGGCCGCCGCCGATTAAGCGGCAATGACGGTCCAGACGGCGCTGCTCCAGGGGACCAAGCTCCTGGAAGACGGCGCCGTAGCCGCACCACGCCTGACCGCCGAGGTGCTGTTGGCGCATGCGCTGCGCCGCGATCGCGTTTACCTGTTCGCGCATCCCGAGCACGAACTGGCCGAGGTCGAGTGGATTCACTACGGCCGCTACCTGCACGAGCGGCTGCAAGGCAAGCCGACGCAGTACATCACGAAGCGGCAGGAGTTCTACGGCCGCGAGTTCCGGGTCACGCCGGATGTCCTGATCCCGCGCCCCGAGACCGAGCACGTGGTCGAGGTCGCGCTGCATCTGATGCGGCAGGCGGGGAGGCGATGCCGCATCCTCGACGTAGGCGCCGGATCGGGCGCGCTGGCCATCACGCTTGCTCTCGAAACCGGCGCAGCGACGTTCGCCACGGAGATCAGCGTGCGGGCCGCCGCGGTGGCCGCCGGGAACGCCCGCCGTTTGGGGGCGCGGACGGGCATCGCGGTCTGCGACCTGATGGAAGCGGTCGCGCCGCAATCGATGGAGTTGGTGATCTCGAATCCGCCCTACGTGCCGCTGACCGAGCGCGCCGGGCTGCAGCGCGAGGTACGCGATTGGGAGCCCGCAGCCGCGCTCTTCGGCGGCGCGACCGGCTTCGAGCTTTACGACCGCATCGCGGCGGACGCGCCGCGCGTCCTCCGGCCGGGCGGCTGGCTGGTTCTGGAGCTCGGCTTCGGGGCGCGGGATCACGTGGCGGATCTGCTGGCCGGATGGCGGGATGTGCGCATCGAGCCGGACCTTGCCGGCATCCCGCGGGTAATTGCGGCACGCAGGCCGTGAGCGGTTCAGCCGCGCAGATTCGTGGCTAGCCGGGCCGCGTACCGGCGCGCCGCCTCGCGCACGAAAGCGCCATCGTGAAACAGCCAGAGGCGCGTGGCATACCAGTCGATGCGCAGCTCGCGCATTTGGCCGGCAACGCCCGCGGGATGCTTCTGGTAGATATCGAGCAGGATCGCATGCAGGAGCTCGTGCACGCAGGTGTTCACGGAGAAAAACGGCACCTGGTCCGGATGCGCGAAATCGAGGGCGATGAGGCACAGGTCATAACCTTCGTAGCGCGCCGAAATGCCGCTCGACCCCTGGCCGTGGTCCCAGAGCATAGGCAGGTCGCGGCTCACGACCAAGTTGACCGCAGCGCGATCGACGCCCATGAAGACGGGCCGGCTGCCCGGCGAACGCCGCACTTCGCCCTCCGCCACCGTAGGTTCCAGGCGCACGCCGCCGGCTGCAAAGTCCGCCACCGCCTGCGGCCATAACTTCGACCAGAAGTATGCGACCTGCGCCGGCCGCAACGCGGCTCGCTGGTCGATGACGATGCGGACCGGCACCCTCACGGCCGCAGGGCTCGCGGGGCGGTCCGCGGCTATCCATGCCGGAATCGCCAGGAAGCCGCGGCGCGTCATCGCGATTCACCGCCGCGCCGCGAAGAAGTGGCGCAGCAATTCGACGCACTCCGCGGCCATCACGCCCTCGACCACATCGACCCGATGATTCAGGACATCCGAGTCGGCGATGCGGAACTTGCTGCGCACGCCGCCGAAGCGCAGGTCACGCGCTCCGAACACGAGGCGCTCGACGCGCGCGGCCACCAGAGCGCCGGCGCACATGACGCAAGGCTCGAGGGTGCAGTAGAGGGTGGCGCCGGGAAGGCGGTAATTGCCGCTGCGCTGCGCCGCTTCACGAAGCGCGAGGATCTCGGCATGCGCGGTCGGATCGCGCCGCGCCACCGGCGCATTCCAGCCGCGCCCGGCGATCTCGCCCGCGATCACCACCACCGCCCCTACAGGCACCTCGCCCTCGGTCTCGCCCTGGCGGGCGAGCTCAACGGCGCTTCGCATCCAGTCCTCGTCGGTCATTCGCAGCCATCGGCCCGGTTGGGCGGCCTCATTTAGCCCTAGCTTACAATGGTACTCAATCGGGCATGGCAGAACTGGAAATCCACCACGAGAGCGCTCATTCGGTCGATCCCGTAGGACAGCGGGTCGGGATTCTGGCGGCGGTGCTGGCGGTGGCGCTGGCGATCGTGACGATTGCCTCGCATCGCACCCATACGGCGGCGATCATGCACCAGTCGGCCGCCAACGACGAGTGGTCGCATTACCAGGCCACGCGCGTGAAGTTCCACAACCTGGAGCTCGGCGAGAACCTGCTGACTGTGCTCGAAGCGAGCAACGGCGCGGCGGACAAGATGCGCGCCGACTATGCCGCGCAAAAGAAGAAGTACGAGCAGCAGGCCAAGGGCATCCAGGAAACGGCGCAACACGCCGGCGAGCAGGCGGAGGCGGACGAACATCGCGCGCTGCGCTACGACATCGGCGAAGGCCTGCTCGAAATCGGCCTGGTGCTGACCTCGCTTTACTTTATATCCCGCAAGACGATGTTTCCCACGCTGGGTATGGCTGCCGGGGCGTTGGGCGCAGTGATCGCGCTCACCGGTTTGGGGATGTGAGCCTACACGCGCCGCAGGGCCGCCGAATGTATGCTTCTTCACCTTATTGAGACCTGGGCGTGTTGAGGCGCGAACAACTGGGGTGGTATTCGTCAACAAGGAGCGCGGGACGCCTGCTCCACATCCGCATTGGGAAGGTATTGCTGTGTCACGAAACTTTTGGTTGCACCCCTCGGTTTTGGCGCTGGTGGCGATCACGCTCTCGCCCTCAGGCGCCGTGGCTGACACCATCCTGTACACCAACCTGAACCCGGGCTCCGGCCCCGCTTTCGACAGCACTACGAGTTGGTTTGTCGCCGGCTCGAATGCGACCTACAACCAGGTAATGGCGATGCCGTTCTCGCTCACCGCCGCGGGCACGGTCTCGAATGCCCTGCTGGCCTTGGGCAACTTTAGCGACCTGCCGAACGATCAGCCGGTGAGCCTGTACTTCGAATCCGATGCCTCGGGAATGCCGGGAAGCATTATCGGCAGTCTGACGCAGATCGGCACAATACCGAACCGGACCAATCCCGGCCCGGGACTGGTGAGTTTCCACTGCGCCAGCGGTTGCAGCCTCTCGGCGAACACGCCGTACTGGCTGGTGGCGCAGGAAACCGACCCCAACTCGGAACAGGGCTGGTATTACGTCTACAACGACGCGAATGTGACGCTGGCGCAGAATGAGCACGGGAGCGCCACCGGGCCGTGGACCCTGAACAACGCTGCGGGAGCCGCGTTCCAACTCGACGCCGCGACTCCCACGCCGGAGCCCGCATCGTTCGCGCTGGCGGGAAGCGCCCTGCTCGGCCTCGCGCTCGCGCGAAAGCGGATTCGCCGCCGGGCGCGCGCCAGCTAAAATATCTTGAATTTGAGGTATTTCCGCGGATTGGTGTGGAAGTCCCGCAGGGTCCCGAGGAATTGGCGGGCCGCTCCGTTGAGGTTGTCGTACATCTGAGAAGTGGTCATCATTGGACTGGTGTTGAACTGCTGCACGGATTCGATCAGCGAGGACACCGTGCGGTTCCATTCGCGATAGGTCTCGTCGGATTGGAAGAACGGGGACGCAGCCAGAGTGGCCATGCTTTGCTGCAAATCGTGGACGGTGGACCGAAGCTCCGCGTACGTGCCGGTGTCGCGCAGCAACTGCCCCATGCCCTGGCCCGATTGGATTTTTGCCAGGGTCTGATCGAGCGCCTGGACCGGCTCCAGCATCCGCCGGTAGAGCCGGTCCGTGTAGAGCGCCTGGCCGATCGGCGTAGTGGTGTTTGCCGCCTTGCGGACGGACTGTTCGATCTCGGTGAAACGGCGCCGCAAATCATCGTACATTTCCCTTCCGAGCACGAACTGACCCAGCGCGCTGCGCCCTGACTGGATGTCCGCGAGGAGCGCATCCACATCGCGAAGCTGCTTCTCGAGCCCGGTCAGATCCAGCGACTTGAAAAGGTCCGGCTGCTCTTTGTAGGCCACCTCGGTGCCGGGGCGCCGGATGCCCGTGCCCTGGCGGGTGATGTCGACGTACTTGTCGCCGACCGGCGACGAAACGCTCAACTGCGCGAACGACTCCGCCGGAATCGTCTGCAGCATGCTGCGCGGGACCCAGAACGTCACGCGGACGACCCGCATGGGATCGGCGGATCCCGACAGCGCTACGCTGGAGACCTTGCCGACCGGGATGCCATCGACCTCGACGGGCGAGCCCGGACCGATCCCGGTCGCGTCCGGCACATAGAGGTACAGCGTCGAGCGTTCGTGGAAGAGCATGCCTCCGGTCAGCAGGTACAGGAGCACGCCCAGGATGATGAGCGCGACCACCGCCACCAACCCGACGCGAAACTGTGCCCATGCCACACGGTCCGCCGACGGCATTCTCTCGGATTGTACCGCGCCCGCAAAAGCCGGCCTCCGGCGCCTGCGCCGTAACGCGGTATACAATGGGAGCGTCTTCCAGTTACAGGACGAGGCATTTCCATGGAATCGATCGGCTGGCCGGAGCTTCTGGTCATCGGCATTGTATTTATCGTGCTCTTCGGAGCGAACAAGATTCCGGAGGCCGCTAAAGGGCTCGGCGAAGCGATCCGGAACTTCAAAAGCGCGGTGAAGAGCGGCAGCGAAGCGGTTCAAAACGAAGCCGCGGAAGTGCAAAAGGAAATCGAAAAGGTCTAGCCCTGAAAGTTCGCGCCCGCAAATTCGACGGCCGCTGCGCCAAACACAAGCGGTACAATCCCGCTGTCGACGGCCAGGGCGGTATCGTCGGCGGCTGCCCGCGGTGCGTACTGCTGTTCGAGATCTGGCAGACCTCGCTGAAGCTCAACCAGCTCATCCGGAGATTCGATCCGAACCACGACGACACCGAGCGGCCGCGCGCCCAGAGGCCGCTGGAGACCGACCCTCGGCAGATGACGCTGATCTGATCGCCGTTGCGGCTCAGGCCTTGCCGGGCACGGGAACGAAGCCGATGGGCCGCGGTTGTGGCGGCTCATCTGCCGGAGCAAACAGGTCGTCGAGCGTGCTGAGGATGCTGTTGAGTTGGGAATCGTGGTGGTCGAGGGTGCGCTCGATGTGTTCGAGTTTGCGGGCAAAATCCTCGTTCGCGGCCAGCATGCGACGCATATGCACGAAAGCGCGAACCACCTGTATACTGGCCTGGATCGCCACCGGGCTCCTCAGAAGGTTCGCCAGCATCACAGCCCCGTGCTCGGTGAAGGCGTGTGGCAGGTACTTCAAATGTTGGCCGCGCTTTAAGATCACAGATTGTGATCTTAAAGCAAGGGTGGCCTCGGCCTCTTCCGCCGTGAGTTGGAACATGAAATCAGCCGGGAAGCGGTCGGCGTTGCGTTTGACGGCCTGATTGATCAGCCGCGTTTCGACGCCATACAACTCTGCTAAATCCCGGTCTAACATCACGCGCTGGCCGCGCAGCATGTGGATTTTGGTCTCGATGACCTGGGCGGGCAGCACCGCCCTGACAAGCGCTTTTTTCGCCATCGCGAAAGCGCAGGATAGCAGGATTCCGGGCGCTGCGCAGCTTGGGCACGTTCAAGATCACAATCTGTGATCTTGAAAAATCGCCTATTCCTCCCGCTGCCCCGCTTTGTCGCGCGCGAAGACGAACGCGATGAACCCGGCCAGGATCAGCGCCGGCGGTGCGCCGAGCAGAAGGATGCCGAGATCCAGCACACGCGCACGGGCGTTGTTCTGCGCCGCCGCGGTGCGGTAGCACATGACGCATTGCGCGGGCGCCGGGGCGGCCAGCGCCGCCCACAGCACCCCGATGGCGGCCAGGCGCCTCACAGGTGCGGCCTCATGACGGGGATGCGGGTGGCATCGCCGAGAAAGATCAGCATCAGCAGGATGCAGAAGATCAGCATCGGGAAGAGGGTCAGGAACAGGCTGAGCCGTTCGAACTTCAGATGCATGAAATAAGCGATGATCAGCGCCGCCTTGATGATGGAGAGCCCCACCAGCAGGGTTAGCATGATCAAGGTTGGGAACTGCTCGTAGCAGAGAAAAACTTCGACGCCCGTCAGCACCAGTAGCGCGATCCAGACCTTGGCAAAGGTCAGCACGGTTGCGCCGTGTACTTCCTGAACCTGCTCGGCATGCGTGCTCATATTCGCTCCTTTACGCCACCCGCGCGGACATCAGATACACCAGTGGGAAGATGAACATCCACACCAGGTCGACAAAGTGCCAGTAGAGGCCGCTCACCTCCACGTCCTCCGCCTTGAACTTGCCGCGAAACACCGCCTGGCAGATCACCCCGAGGTACAGCACGCCGAGGATCACGTGCGTCATGTGCAGGCCGGTGAGGGCGAAAAAGGTGCCGCCGAATTGCGGCACGCCCCAGGGATTGCCCGCCGGCGTAACGTGCTCCACGTTGATCAGCCGCAGCCATTCCGTCAGGTGCAGGCCGACGAACGCAAGGCCGCCGGCCATCGTCCCGATAATCCAGCCGCCCGCCGCCTTGCGTTTGCCGTGATTCATGGCGTGCACTGCCATCACCATCGTCAGGCTGCTCGAAAGCAGGCAGAACGTCATTACGCTCGAATAGATGATGCTGGGGAAAAAGTCGAACGGCTTGGGCCAGTCCGGATTGGACACCCGGCCGTAGGTATAGGCAAACAGCATCGCCGAAAACGTCAACGAATCCGAGATGAGGAACAGCCACATCCCGAATTTTTTGGAGTTCGTCGCGTAGGGCGACTTGCCGCCGGCCCACGCCGATGCGCTCGAGACAGCCGTAACTTGGGACGACATCCCTTACCCCCAAACGTAAAGTAAGATCATCAAATACACCCAGAGCCCGTCGAGAAAATGCCAGAAGATGGCGGTAATATCGATGGCCGTGCGCTTGGCCGGGCCGAGTTCGAGCTGCAGCGCCTTCACGTCCACGTACACCAGCGCCGCCACGCCGCCGAGCAGGTGGAACGCGTGCGTGGCCGTCAGCACGTAAAAGAACGCGCTCGACGGATTGCTTGCGATGTATACGCCGGCCGCCTTCAGTTCCCGCCATGCCCACGCCTGGCCCAAAAGAAACAGGATGCCGAGAGCCGTGGCGATGGTCCAGTAGAGATTGAATTTGCTGCGGTCGCGAGCTTTGAGCGCGCGGCGCGAAAGGTCCAGCACGACGCTGGACGCCAGCAGCACGGCCGTGTTGAAGAACAGGATCGGCGGTTTCGGCGTGCTCACCCAATCGTCCGACAGGCCGCGCCGCACCACGAACGCGCTGGTGAACGCGGCGAACACCATGGTGCTCGACGCGAGCAGCACAAAAAGCCCGGTAAAGGACGCCCGGCGCGATGCGCCGCGATGATCCGAACTGCCGTCGCCCCCTCCCCAGCCCCGGTCATCGATCGGCGGAGGCGGCGGACCTTTTAAAACATCATGTGTGAGGGACCCAGCCATACCCATAGGATTGCACTATTCTTCGGAGTGGACCTCGGCGGGGTCGGTCTGCATAATGAAATCGCGCTCCGCGCCGGGCACACTGTATTCGTACGGACCGTGATTCACCACGGGATGGACGCCCGCGAAGTTGTCGAACGGCGGCGGCGAAGGGACGGTCCATTCGAGGGTCGTGGCGTTCCACGGATTCTGCCCGGCCGGCCTGCCCCGGCGCATGCTCCAGAACAGGTTGAACAGGAAGATCAACTGCACGGCGGCGGTGAAGTACGCCGCCCACGTCATGAACTGGTGAATCGGGATCAGCTTGCCCAGATACTCGACCTGCGTGAATTCCGCGTACCGCCGCGGGTTTCCCGCGACGCCGAGGAAGTGCATCGGGGTGAAGATGGCGTATACGCCGATGAACGTGCAGTAGAAATGGATCTTCCCGAGCGTATCATTCATCATGCGGCCGAACATCTTGGGGAACCAGTAGAACGTGCCGGCGAACATGCCGAAGATCGCCGCGACGCCCATGATCATGTGGAAGTGCCCGACCACGAAATACGTGTCGTGGAAGTAGAGATCGAGCGCCGGCTGGCCGAGGAAGATGCCGCTCACGCCGCCGGTCACGAACAGGCTGACGAAGCCCAGCGCGAACAGCATGGCGGTATCGAAATGGATTCTGCCGTTCCACAGCGTGCCGATCCAGTTGAACGTTTTGATCGCGGAAGGCACGCCGATGCACATGGTCAGGGTCGCGAAAGCCATCGCCGAATACGGGTTCATTCCGCTCATGAACATGTGGTGGCCCCAGACCAGGAAGCCGAGGAACCCGATGCTGAGGATTGCGTAGACCATCGCTTTATAGCCGAAAATCGGCTTGCGCGAGAACGTAGCGAGCAACTGCGAGGTCACGCCCATGCCGGGCAGGATCGCGATATAGACCTCCGGATGCCCGAAGAACCAGAACAGGTGCTGCCAGAGCAGCGGCGAGCCGCCCTTATGGTTGGCAATGATCTGGTCATTGATCATCATGCCGGCGGGCAGGAAGAAGCTGGTGCCGGCGAGCCGGTCCATCAGCAGCAGCGCGCCCGCGGCCAGCAGCACGGCGAAGCCGAGCAGGCCGAGGATCGCGGTCACGAGCCACGTCCAGCAGGTCAGCGGCATGCGCATCAGGGTCATGCCCTTGCAGCGCAGGTCGACCGTGGTGGCAATAAAATTGATCGCGCCCATCAACGACGCCAGGCAGAATACCGCGATGCTCAGGATCCATAGCGTCTGCCCCATGCCCTCGCCCGGCCCGGTGATCGCCCCCGCGCCGCTCAGCGGCGGATAGGCGGTCCAGCCGGACAGCGGCGCGCCGCCCTGCACGAAGAACGCCGCCAGCATGATGACCAGCGCGACGAACGTGGTCCAGAAGGACATCATGTTGAGGACCGGGAACGCCATGTCCTCGGCGCCGATCTGGATCGGTAGAAAATAATTGCCGAACCCGCTCTGCGGCACCGTGGTGAGCACGAAAAACACCATGATGGTGCCGTGCATCGTCATCAGCGAAAGGTACAGCTCCGGCGTCATCACGCCGCCCTGCGCCGCGGTCGGCCACAGCTTGGCAAACCAGGAGACCGAAGCCGCCGGGTTCACCATGTGAAATCGCATCAGCAGCGAAAGCGCCATGCCCACGAACACGCTGAACAGCCCCAGGAAGTAGTACTGGATGCCGATCACCTTGTGGTCGAGGCTGAAGATGTACTTTCGAATGAAACCCTGCGGCGCGGCGTGCGCTGCATGGGCTGCAGGAGAGGACATAAAAATTACCTCGGGAAAACGTTCACTTCTGGGCCTGCTGGATCTTCCACTGCTCGAAATCCGCTTCGCTCATCACCTGCATGGTGGTGCGCATCTGGAAATGGCCCAGCCCGCAGAGCTCCGAGCAAGGCACTTCGTAGGTGCCGATCTGGTCGGCCTCGAAGTGCAGCGGAATTTCCATGCCGGGGACGATATCCTGCTTCATCCGCAGCTCCCGCACGAAGAAGTTGTGGATGACGTCGCGCGAATGCAGGATCAGCTTGACGTGCCTGCCGGCGGGCACCTTGAGCGAGGCGCTCACGATGTCGTCCTTGGCCGCGGGGTCCTTGTCATCGAGGCCGAACGGGTTGCCGGCGGCATCGTTGACGAGTTTGAGATCGGTGCGGCCGAATTTGCCGTCCGGCCCTGGATAGCGAAAATTCCAGGCGAACTGCTTGGCCATGACCTCGATCGGGATCGCATCCGGCGGCGCTTCGTCGAAGTGCACGCCCGCCCAGATCTTGGTGCCCATCACGACCAGGCTGAGGAAGAGGATGGCCGTCGCGCTGGTCCACAGCGTTTCGAGTTTGTTGTTGCCGTGCGAATAGCCGGCGCGGCCGTCGCGATTGCGGAAGCGGACGATGACGTATCCCAGCGCGAATTGCGCCAGAAAGAAGATAATGCCCACCACCACCAGGGTGCGCATGAACTGCGCATCATAAGCGATTCCGTGCTGGTTGATGGGCGGTGGAAACCACCAGGTCTTGGCCGCAAAAAAATAAACGATAACGGCGGCGAGGACCCAAACGATCGGAGCGAGCAGCATGCAGGACTCCTCCAGTATCTCTCTTTGCCTCCGCCCAGTCGAAGGCGGGGAAAACATTATCACAGAGGGGCGAGGAACGCAAGGGCGTTTGGTGGCTTTGTTGGTAGCATGTGATCTGTCCGCCTCAAGTAGCACGTGATCTGTCCGCTTGGAGCAGCGGCGATGCTGGAAGGTGGGACTGATTTCCAACCAGCAGATCTCCGCAGCGGAAACGGAGCGGATGAT
>Ga0209062_1002950_pt1 | contig 20935 bp, 13 predicted proteins | sample Coa_R2_2_FD_187158 | JGI IMG/M metagenome (GOLD analysis project Ga0209062, IMG submission 187158) | Surface soil microbial communities from Centralia Pennsylvania, which are recovering from an underground coalmine fire - Coalmine... | ecosystem: Environmental > Terrestrial > Soil > Unclassified...
GCCGATGTGCGTATCTTCAATTTCCCGATCTCGGGTGAACCCGAGATCGGATGGCAGCCGGTCAAGGGTCTCGACCGCTAAAGCGGCGATTGGCGCGCGATTAACCGCGCGCCAATCGCCCTTGACCGGCTGCCGCCGCCCGCAAGACTGCATCCAAGCGATCAAGGCCCTCGCCAAGGCCGCGCGCCCTTAAGGCTTCTGCACCACTTCTGCACCCGCTCAAGACTCAAAACTTCTGCACCCACTCAAGATTCGAAAGAGGCGAAAAGATTCACTTAATGTTGCTGCTGTCCTAAGCCTACTCGTCCGATTGCGCAGGCTCTTCGCCCGCAGCCGCTATAGCCTGGGTTGAGCGCCGGCGAAATCGGGGGCCGGCGTCGCCATCCGGAGAAGGCGGTTCCGGATTTCGCTTCGCTCAATCCGGGCTACGGCCCTGGATAGCATTTGTGGATACCTCTATAACGGTCGCGCCGCTAATGAGAGTCGCGTTGCCACGAGACAGGAAAGTTACATGATCGCCAAGGACAATCTGCGGACGGCCGCCGAAGTGCTTGTCGACCAGTTGCTCCTCAACGGCGTGCGCCATGTTTTCTGCGTGCCCGGCGAGAGCTATCTCGCGGCTCTCGATGCATTCCATGATCGCGATCTTGCCGTCACCGTGTGCCGCCAGGAAGGCGGCGCCGCGATCATGGCGGAGGCGGCGGGCAAGGCCACCGGCCGGCCCGGCATCTGCTTCGTCACCCGCGGTCCGGGCGCGACCAACGCTTCCGCGGGCATCCACATCGCGCACCAGGATTCCACCCCGATGATCCTGTTCGTGGGGCAGGTTGCGCGCCGCATGCGGGGACGCGAAGCGTTCCAGGAACTCGACTACCGCGCCGTGTTCGGCTCCATGACCAAATGGACGACCGAGATCGACGATCCGGCCCGCGTGCCGGAGATCGTGTCCCGCGCCTTTCATATGGCAGCCAACGGCCGGCCTGGTCCCGTCGTGGTGGCGCTGCCCGAAGACCTGCTGACGGACCGGGTCGCGGCCGCCGACGCGCTGCCTTATCAGCCGGTCGAGGCGTCGCCGGGCGCCAGCGAGATGGACGAGCTTGCGGCCCTGCTCGCCAGGTCCGAGCGCCCGATGCTTTTGATCGGCGGCAGCCGCTGGACCGAGGCCGGCTGTGCGGCGATTGCGCGATTCGCGGAACGCTTCGCCCTTCCGGTCGCCACCACGTTTCGCCGCGCCCATCTCTTCCACGCCCTGCATCCCAATTATGCGGGCGACCTCGGCATCGGCGCCAATCCGAAGCTGACGGCGCGGGTGAAAGCCGCTGATCTCGTGGTGCTGGTGGGCGGGCGCCTGAGCGAAATGCAATCCCAGGGCTACACGCTGATCGACATCCCGGTGCCACAGATGACGTTCGTGCACGTCCATCCCGGCATCGAGGAACTCGGCCGCGTGTATCGGCCTCATCTCGGCATCAACGCCACGCCTGCGTCGTTTGCGATCGCCGCGGCGGCGCTCGACCCGCCCGTCAAGCCCCGCTGGCACGGCGCCGCGAAGGCCGCGCACGACGACTATATCGCGTTTTCCGAAAAGCCGACCGAGGTGCCCGGCGGCGTCAACCTCGGCGCCATCGTGGTGTGGCTGAGGGACCATCTCGGCGACGATGCCCTGATCTGCAATGGCGCCGGCAACTATTCGACATGGGTTCACCGCTATTATCGCCACCGCAAGTTCGCCACCCAGTTCGCCCCGACCGCCGGTTCCATGGGCTACGGCGTCCCGGCTGCGGTCGGCGTGAAGCGCCTCTTTCCGGACCGCACCGTGGTTGCGTTCAGCGGGGACGGCGATTTCCTCATGAGCGGCCAGGATTTTGCAACCGCAGTCCAGTTCGACGCTCCGATCATCGTCATCATTGCGGACAACGGGCTTTACGGAACCATTCGCATGCACCAGGAGCGCCACTATCCGGGCCGTATCTCGGGCACGCAGCTGCGCAATCCGGATTTTGCCGCCTACGCCAGGGCATTCGGCGGCTTCGGCGTTACGGTCGAAAGGACCGCTGATTTTCCGACGGCGTTCAAGGCCGCCGAACAATCCGGGCTGCCCGCTATCATTCACCTCAAGATCGACCCCGAGGCCATCACTCCGACCCTGACGCTGACGGGAATTCGCCAATCCGCGCTGGCGCAACATCGCGCGTGAAGGGGACCCGTAGCCCGGGTGGAGCGAAGCGGCATCCGGGAACGGTTTTTCCCCGCATTTCGCTTCGCTCAATGGGGGCTACGAGCTGCCTATGGGCATGAATCATGGCGTATCGCCGAACTCAACGTGAGACCGCTCGCCTTGCGGCTCGGCATGAGGCCATCGTCGCGGCGGCCCGCAGGCTGGCGTGCGAAAGCGGCCTGGGGGCCGTGCAAATCGCCCCCGTGGCGGAGCGGGCCGGCATCGCGGCCGGCACCGTATATCGCTATTTTCCATCGAAGGATGACCTCGTCGCCGCCGTCGTCAGCGCCGCGACGGAACGCGAGGTTGCGGCGATCCGCGCCGCTGCCGCCGCGGCGCCGGGGGCGCTTTCCGGGCTCGCCGCCGCCATCATGGCGTTCGCCTCCGGGACCCTGCGAGCGCGCCGGCTGGCCTTTGCGATGCTTTCGGAAGAGCCCCCACCCTGCCTTCCCCGGCTCCCTCCCCACCCTCCCCCGCAATCGGCGGAGGGCAAATCAATAAACCGTTCCCCGCTCGCGGGGGAGGGCAAATCAACAAAGCCCCCCCCGCTCGCGGGGGAGGGTAGGGAGGGGGCCGGGCGCCTCACGTTCCGGCGTAAGGTCGGCGGCGAATTCGAGGGCCTGATCCGAGCCGCGATGGCGGCCGGCCATCTCCCTGATCAGCCGCCCGCCGCGATGGCGGCTGGGATCATCGGGGCCACGGTTGAGGGTCTCGTCGGGCCGCTCGCCCCCGCGCCGGCCGGTCCGGAGGCCGAACGCGCCGCCGTGCAGGAGATCACGCTGTTTGCGCTGCGAGCGCTCGGCGTTGCCGACGCGCGCGCGCGGGGGCTGGTGATGTCGGTGGCCAGCAATCGGTAATCCCGCCAGCGACATTCCTGCGCCATCTTGGCGCCCTGTGCTCTCTGAGTTTCGCCGCAAGGCGTCTGCCGCGCGAAAGATCAATGCGCCATCAGCACCGGGACGGTCATCGACTGCAGCATCCCGCGCGTCGCGCCGCCGAGGACGAATTCGCGCAATCTGGAATGGCCGTATCCGCCCATGACGATGAAATCCGCGCCGCAATCGGCCGCATAGGACAAGATGACGTTGCTGACATCGACGCCTGCCGCAACGAGCCGTTTGACCTCGACGTTGAGGCCGTGACGGGCGAGATGCTCGCCAAGATCGGCGCCGGGCAACTCGTCCGTCTCGCGGCCGCCGCTCGCCACCATGACGATCTCAGCCTTTTTTCCTTGCGCCAGGAACGGCAGCGAGTCCGCGATAGCGCGCGCGGCGTTGCGGCTGCCATCCCAGCATACCAAGATGTGGCCGAGCTTGAGCCCGGCCTGCTGAATGTAGGGCACCACGACCACCGGGCGGCCCGACTCGAACAATGCCGCTTCGATCAAGAGGTCATCGGGCAACGCCCGCTCGGGATCGGTCTGGCCGACCATGGCAAGATCGAAACACCGCGCGATCCGGCCGAACACGGTCGCGGCGCGTCCAAGGTTCGCTTCGATGATGCGATGCTCGGCCGAGAGGCCTTCCCGTTTCGCGGCAGCCTCGAAACGATCGACCGCGTCCTGGGCGGCGGCGCGGTTCTCGGTCCGCTGAGCCTCCACCCAGCTCGCCGATAGTCCGTCCATGACCGTGGGCGTGATGACCGGATCGTAGGCAAATGCGATCCCGGCGATGTGCGCCTGGAACCGGGCGGCGATCGAAATCGCAAATTGCGCTGCCGGATCGCGGTCGGTCCCCACGGTCAGGTTGACCACCAGGTCCTTGATCATGGGTCACCTTTCCGAGTTGGGCGCTTCGCTCGTCCGAGTTGGGCGCTTCGCTCGGCGCAACCTCGGCGCTTGCAGCAAGATTGGTCGGCGTGTCATTGCCCGGCTTGACGGGGCAATCCAGTCGCGACGGCCGGCGGTTACGAGATCGCCCCGTCGAGCCGGGCAATGACGGCACAGAGGCAGGCCAACTCAAAAAATTCCTACGCCCCTTTCTTCTGCCCGGCGTTGATCCCCGTCAAAAAATGAGCTGCCGCGGGACCGGCTGCGACCCCGCGGCCTTGGCCGTCATTTCTGCTTGATGTTGCCGTCCTTATCGAACTGCGACACATAGGCCCACAGGTCGCCAAGCTCTTTTTCGCTCTTGATGCCGGCGAAGACCATCTTGGTGCCCGGAACCTTGGCGCGAGGATCTTTGATGTACTCCTTGAACACGGCCTCGCCCCAGGTGATCCCCGAAGCCTTGTTGGCGTCGCTGTAGTTGAAACCGTCCACGCTGCCGGCCTTGCGGCCATCGAGGCCGTTGAGCACCGGCCCCACCTTGTTAGTTGCGTCCGGTCCGATTGAATGGCATGGCGCGCATTTCCGGAACGAAGTCTCGCCGGCCGCCACGTCCTGGGCGAGTGCTGCTCCGGTGGATACCACAAGTCCGGCGGCAGCAACCAACGCAAGTCTCATCTTACATCCTCCTGGTAATTTATTTCGGGCCTCCGGGATGGCGCCCGCAGCGCTCCCAACAACGAACGCGCCTCCACAAATGGTTCGAATGGCGCTCTTGAGGCCGCCTGTCAACGGCGAATCGCATGGATGCCTCTGTCCTGCAATGCCTGTCCAAAGCGTGCCGCTGGCGGCGATGCGGCAGGAACCCGCGACGTCGAGTATTTCATCTCGCCGCCGTTCCGCGGTAGAAGGAATACGAGGAGAACTCGCATGTCGGTAGCAATGCCCGCTCAGGACACCTCCGTGCTCAAGCGCCGCCGCGAGATCGTGCGCGCGCTCAGGACCATGGTACCGGCCGAGGGCGTGATCGACACGGAGCGCGAAATGCGACCCTATCAGTCGGATGGCCTGACGGCCTATCGTCAGCTTCCAATGGTTGTGGTGCTGCCGCATACGACCGATCAGGTCGCCGCCGTGCTGCGCTACTGCCACCAGAACGGCATCAAGGTGGTGCCGCGCGGGGCCGGCACCTCGCTCTCCGGCGGTGCGCTGCCGCTTGGCGACGGCGTTCTGCTCGGCATGGCGAGATTCAACCGAATCCGGGAGATTGATTTTGCCAATCGGGTTGCGGTCGTGGAGCCGGGCGTGACCAATCTCGCCGTCACCCAGGCCGTGGAGCACGCGGGCTTCTACTATGCGCCCGACCCGTCATCGCAGATTGCATGTACGATCGGGGGCAATGTGGCGGAAAATTCCGGCGGCGTTCACTGCCTCAAATACGGGATGACCACCAACAATGTGCTGGGCTGCGAAATCGTGCTGATCACCGGCGAGATCGTGCGGCTCGGCGGCAAGCATCTCGACGCTGGCGGTTACGACCTGCTCGGCATTGTTGTCGGCTCCGAGGGATTGCTGGGCGTCGTAACCGAAGTCACTGTGCGAATCCTGAAAAAACCGGAGGTCGCGCGCGCGCTGCTGATCGGTTTTCCCACCTCCGAGGAGGCGGCTCGCTGCGTCGGCAGCATCATCGGCGCGGGGATCATTCCGGGCGGCATAGAGATGATGGACAGGCTCGCCATTCATTCGGCCGAGGCGTTCGTCCACGCCGGATATCCGCTCGACGTCGAGGCAATCCTCATCGTCGAACTCGACGGGCCGCGTGTTGAAGTCGATCACCTGGTCGAGCGGGTCGGCGAAATCGCGAAGACCTGCGGGGCTTCCGGGCTGCGCGTATCGACGTCGGAGAAGGAGCGGCTGTTGTTCTGGGCAGGCCGCAAAGCGGCGTTTCCGGCGGTCGGCCGCATTTCGCCCGATTACTATTGCATGGACGGCACCATTCCGCGCGCCATGCTGCCCCGCGTCCTCCTGCGCATGCAGGAACTGTCGGAGATTTACGGCCTGCGGGCGGCCAATGTGTTTCACGCCGGCGACGGCAATCTGCATCCGCTGATCCTCTACGACGCCAACCAGCCCGGCGAGCTGGAGCGCGCCGAGGCGTTCGGCGCCGACATCCTGAAACTCTGCGTCGAGGTCGGCGGCGTGCTCACCGGCGAGCACGGCGTCGGCGTTGAAAAGCGCGACCTGATGCCGGTGATGTTCTCACAGGGCGATCTCGACCAGCAGCAGCGCCTGAAATGCGCTTTCGACGACAAGGGGCTGCTCAATCCCGGCAAGGTTTTCCCGACGCTCTCGCGCTGCGCCGAACTCGGGCGCATGCATGTGAGCGGCGGGCGACTTCCCTTCGCGGATATTCCGAGGTTTTGATCGGGTGATCGGGCGACCCTGCCATAACCGTCATTGCCGGGCTTGACCCGGCAATCTATCTCCATGCGAAGAAGATGGACCCGCGGGTCAATCCCCGGATCAAGGCCGGGGACGCGGGTGACAAGCAAAAGCCCAGGGCCCGGTCACCGCATGTCCGACTACCACAAGCCGAGCGACCACAAAGACATCGAGGCGGCCGTGCAATGGGCGATTGCCGGAGGGAAATCCCTCGAGATCATCGGCCACGGCTCAAAGCGCCTCGTCGGGCGTCCGGCGCAATATGACGCCACGCTCGATCTGTCCGGGATGGCCGGCATCACCCTCTATGAGCCGGAGGAGTTGATCCTCTCTGCCAGAGCCGGAACGCCCCTCGCGGAAATCACTGCCTTGCTCGCATCGAACGGTCAGGAGCTTGCTTTCGAGCCCATGGACTACGGCCCGCTGCTGGGCGGTGCGCCGGGCCGGGGAACGATCGGCGGCACGCTGGCGGCAAATGTGTCAGGACCGCGTCGAGTCCGCGCCGGCGCGGCGCGGGATCATTTTCTCGGCGTCGTCGCGGTGTCGGGACGCGGCGAGACTTTCAAATCCGGCGGCCGCGTGGTCAAGAATGTGACCGGCTTCGATCTCTGCAAACTGCTCGCGGGATCGTGGGGCACGCTCGGGATTCTCGCCGAAGTGACCCTCAAAGTCCTGCCGCAGGCGAAATCGGAAGCGACGCTCGCCGTGTTTGGGCTTACTGACAGCGAAGCGGCGGCAGCGATGGCCGCCGCAATGGCGACCCCGCTCGCCATTGCGGGCGCCGCGCATCTGCCCGACTATATGGCGTCGCGATTTGACGGCCTTGATGAAGCGGAAGCGACAACCGTGTTCCGCATTGAAGGGATTGCAGCCTCGCTCGACGAATCGGTCGCGAGCCTCAAGAGAGCGGTGCGGCCGTTTGGGGCCTCCGCCACCCTTGATCAAGCCGCATCGCGCAGGCTGTGGCGCTCGATCCGGGATGCGCAGCCGTTTTGGGCCGGCGGTCCCTGCGGCGATCGACCGCTCTGGCGCATCTCGGCGGCGCCAAGCAAAGGGTGTGAGATAGCGGCGAAAATCACGCCGGCCGCCATGTTGTTCTACGACTGGGCCGGCGGCCTCATCTGGGTCGCGCCTCCCGTTACGCAGGACTGCGGCGCAGGAGAAATCCGCCGCGCCGTCGCGGCGGCGGGCGGTCACGCAACGCTGGTGCGCGCGCCCCAATCCGTGCGGGCCAGCGTCGATCCATTCCATCCTGAAACGGGGGCGCTCGCCGCCCTCACCAGGCGGGTGAAGGAAAATTTCGATCCCAAGGGCGTGCTCAATCCCGGGCGGATGTGGGCGGGAGTATAGGCGGCGTCGAGCTTGATGTTCACGCGGCGTCGTTGCCGGGCTTGACCCGGCAATCCATCTTCATGTCAAGAAGATGGACCCGCAGGTCAATCCCGGATCGAGTCGCGGGACGCAGGCGACCAAGCGCGGGTCAACCGATCGGAACGTAGCCTAAAGGCATGCAGACGTCTTTCAGCCTCGCCCAGCTTGCCGATCCGGATGTTGCCGAGGTCGACCGGATTTTGCGCGCTTGCGTGCATTGCGGCTTCTGTACGGCAACCTGTCCGACCTATGTGCTGCTAGGAGACGAGGATGATTCCCCGCGCGGCCGCATCTACCTCGCCAAGGACATGTTGGAGCGCGCCGAGCCCGCGCGCCGCGAGGTGGTCAAGCACATTGACCGCTGCCTCTCCTGCCTGGGTTGCATGACGACGTGTCCCTCGGGCGTCCACTACATGCACCTCATCGACCACGCCCGGGCCTATGTGGAGGAGACCTATCGCCGTCCGCTCATCGAACGGCTGGTGCGTGCGGCGTTGCTGCGGGTGATGTCCGATCCAAAACTGTTCCGGTGGGCGTTGATCGCGGCCCTGCCCGTCAAGCCGATGGCGCCTCTCTTCGATTTTGCCGGCCTGAAACGCCTCGCCGCAATGCTCCGTCTGGCGCCGTGGCGCCTGCCCCGCCGCCCGGCGGCGGCTGGTGTATTTCCGGCCGCGGGCCCACGGCGGGGACGCGTGGCGCTGCTGTCGGGTTGTGTCGAAAGTGTGCTCGCGCCCAATATCAACAGGGCGACAGTGCGGGTCCTGACGCGCCACGGCTTTGAAGTCGTTCAGGTGCGCGACGAAGGCTGCTGCGGAGCGCTCGCGCATCACATGGGCCGCAAACAGGAAGCTCACGCGGCAGCATGCCGCAATATCGAGGCGTGGTCCCGCGAGATCAACACTCAAGGAATCGACGCCATTCTCACAACGGCTTCCGGCTGCGGCACGATGATGAAGGACTACGGCTTCATGCTGCGCAACGACTCGGATTATGCGGCGCGCGCCGAAAAAATCTCCGGCATGTGCCGCGATATTTCAGAATTCATCAATGAAATCAAATCATTAGAGTATGTCACACGACCCGCCATCAAGGTCGCCTATCACCCTGCTTGTTCGCTCGCGCACGGCCAACGGGTAACTGAGGCGCCAAGGGCGATGCTCTCTGAAGCGGGATTTGTGTTGATAGATATTCCCGAAAGTCACTTATGTTGCGGTTCTGCTGGAACCTATAATATTTTGCAGTCAGAATTGGCGAATCGGTTGCGTGATCGAAAGATCGCTAATATCGATAAGGTTATGCCCGAATTGATCGCAGCCGGAAATATAGGCTGCATCGTTCAGATCGCAGGGGGCACGCCAATTCCGGTCGTTCATCCGATCGAGTTGATCGACTGGGCGACCGGGGGATCGGCGCCAAGGGCGTTGGAACGCACGAGATGGTCCGATACAATCGGTGATTCGAGCGAGTAGGTACCGTTAGGGTCCAAGCAAATCGTGTTTGATTGCCCCGCCGTGCGTCGGGAAGTCAGTCGCAACGATCGGGAGAACGATCATGGCGAAGAAAGCAAAGAAGGCCAGTAAAGCTCAAACCGAAAAGAAGAAGACGAAAAAGGTAGCAGCGGCAACAAAGGCTGCGAAGAAGACTGCTTCCAAGCGAGCTCCCGCAAAGAAGATGAAGACTTCTGCAAAAACTGCGGCCAAGAGCCGGGCCAAGAAGCCCGCCGCCAAAAAGGCAGCTGCGAAGAAGACAGCCCCCAAGAAGGCGGCGGCCCGAAAGGCTGCGCCTGCGGCGGCTGCTCCCAAAGTAGCGCCCAAGCAACCTGCCGCGGCCGCTCCGGCGCCCAAGCCGGCCGCCCCGCCGCCGCCGAAGCCGATGGTGACCGCACCGGCCGCTGCGCCGCGGCCCGCCGCGCCGTCTGCTCCCAAGCCGGCCGCTGCGTCTCCGGCGCCTGCTCCGAAGCCTTCCGCTCCGCCGGCCACGCCGCCACGTCCGGTTTCCGCGACGCCATCGCCTTCCGCACCTGCGTCGCCTTCGTCGACGACGCATGTCGGCGCGTCCCCGGCGGCGCCGCGGCCAACCGCTCCCGCGGCTCCCGCAAGCCATGCGGCGTCGGCGAGCCATATGGCCGCGCCGAAGCCGGCATCGCCCGCTCCGGCGGCGGCGCCCGGCTCAAGCCCGGCGCCGTCGGCTCCGGGTCCCGCCGCGCCGCTCCACAGCTCGAGCTCGACCGGTTCGGGCGGAGCATAGCGGGTTCAGCCGCGCTACCTGAATCGCTGCAGGCGCACACGCCTGACGGCGAGCGGAATGACGGCCCCGCATTTGCCGTGCGGGGCCGCATTTGCGTCCGAAGGTTGCCTTTTCGCAAGGACTTGAGATGAAGCGCGCGTTGCCCTCAGCGCGCCCATGTGTCAGGAATGCAACATATTCAAATAATATGATGATTGCCTAAAAAAGCATCGCGAAAATATGTTTTTTCGGCTTGCCTGAATCGTCCGTTTTCGAACGTAATTGCCGTAAGCCTCGGCGGGGGTTGCGACATCCGACGAGGGGCGGGGATCGTTCAGCGCAAGTTGCGCGGTCCAGGTCGGACAGTCGCGAGGGGTATGGGGGAATCATGAAAAGGCTTATATGCGCTGCCGCGCTCGCTCTCGGTTGTTCAACCGTGTCGGGTCTGGCGGCGGATCTGGAAAAGAAGATGCCGGCGAAGGCGCCGCCGATGGTGGTGAGCCCGTGGGACATCGCTTTCGGCTCGGCGATCATGTCGGATTATAATTTCCGCGGCATTACGCAGTCTAACCACCATCCGTCGGTCGCGGCCTATTTCGAGCCGCGGTACAACTTCAACGACAGCCTGCAGGGCTACCTGGGCCTCTCGGGCGAGAGCATCTCGTTCCCGAACCGCGCCGCGGCCGAGATCGACTTTTACGGCGGCATCCGGCCGACTTTCGGCAAGCTCGCGCTCGATTTCGGCGCCTGGTACTACTGGTATCCGGGCGGAGAGTGCTTCAATGCTGCGGTGCCGGGCGATTGCGCAGCAAACGCCGATCCTCTCACGGGCGGCCTGCCGATCAACGGCAACGTCGTCAAAGCCGACCTGAGTTTCTGGGAGATTTACGGCAAGGCCACCTACACGGTGAACGATCAGTTCTCGTTCGGCGGCAGCGTCTACTGGTCGCCGTCCGTTCTGAATTCCGGCGCGGAGGGGACCTATGTCGCGGGGACGGCGAAATACATTCTCCCGACCGCTCTCCCAGCCGGGATCGGCTGGTTCATCTCGGCGGACGTGGGTCACTGGTTTCTGGGGACGAGCGACAGCTTCTACGCAGTAACCGGTTTTCCGGCCGGCATTCCCTACAAGAGCTACACGAACTGGGACATCGGCCTCGCATTCACATGGAAGCAATTCACACTTGACCTGCGCTACTTCGACACCGATCTCAACAAGGGCGACTGCAACGCATTCACGAGCGCCCAGAACGCCCGGTTCGACGGTTCCTTCACGGCGATCAATCCAGCGGGCTTCGGCACAAACTGGTGCGGTGCGACCTTCATCGCCAAGCTCTCGGTTGACCTGACGAAGGACAACCTGAAATAGCTTTGCGCTGTCTTGCGACAGCCGGGTGGGGACCATCTGATAAATCTGACCGCCGTCAAGCCGCGCTTGACGGCGGTCTTTATTTAGCCGCGGTTAGATTTCATCCGCGCTGTCTTTGCCGGAAGTTCACTGCCGGAATTGGGCGGCCTCACCATGGCCCCGCCCGATATGCCAACTATCCGACATAACAAGAGAAATCCCCAAAAACTGTCGCCAACCCGTGTTTTTCCATCTTCCCCGAATCGTCCTTTTCCGACCCTAGTGGGCGTGCCTCGGCGGGACCTAGGCATCCGGCGAGGGGCGCGGTTGTTTCGACTGTCAAGGCAGACCATCCAAAAATCCGGCAAGTCGTAACAGGAGCAAAACTCGTGGCGGCCAATTTGTCATCGGACGTGTCCCAGCGATCTCAACCCTGAGGGCCCCACCGCCCATTGTCAGGAGGCCAGGGCCAGGCCCCACAGGCGCCGGACCTGCGCGGCGCGGACTCCCCGCCCAATCGAAATCGGCTGTCGCCGATGCCGATCCTTTGCTGAGGGCCAAATGCTTCCTCTCTTCAGGCCAGGGAGGGGCGGCTGGGGACAGGGCAATCGCAAATGGGAACCCACCATGGGTTTTGTCCCTCTTGCAGCGATCCGCTCCAGGGGGAATGGAAAGGAATGAAAAAAATTGCGTGCGTTGCGGCGCTCGTTCTGGCCTGCGCGCCTGTTTTGGTTTTCGCCGAAGATTTGCAGCCAAACATGAAAACTCCGGAGACGGAGAATCCGAAAGAGAAAAAGGAAAAGCCAGAGGCGAAGAGACCGCAGGAGAACAAACCCGAGGAAAAAAAGCAGGAACAGAAGAAGCCGGAGGCGAAGAAACCTGAGCTAATAACGCCGTGGGACATCGCGTTCGGCGGCACCATGATGTCGGACTATAACTTCCGCGGCATTACGCAATCCAACCACCGTCCGGCGGTCACGTCCTATTTTGAGCCGCGCTACAATTTCGACGACAGCCTGCAAGGCTATTTTGGCTTGGCTGGCGAGAGCATCTCGTTTCCGAACCGCGCTCCCTCGGAGATCGACTTGTACGGCGGCGTCCGGCCGACTTTCGGCAACCTCGCCCTCGATTTTGGCGCTTGGTACTACTGGTATCCGGGCGGAGAGTGCTTCCACAATCTGATCGGAGAGTGCCGTCCCAGCTTGACGAACGGCAACGTCGTCAAAGCGGATTTGAGCTTCTGGGAAGCTTACGCCAAGGCCATCTACGCAATGAACGGCCAGTTCTGGTTGGGCGGCGGCGTATACTGGTCGCCGTCCGTCTTTAACTCGGGCGCCGAGGGGACGTATTTGGCGGGCACGGCAAGATACATTCTGCCGCCTGTCCTCCCCAAAGGGATCGGCTCGTTCATTTCTGCCGACGTAGGGCATTGGTTCCTGGGAACGAGCGATAGCTTTTATGCAGTACGCGGTTTTCCAGGCGGCATTCCATATAAAAGCTACACGACCTGGGACGTCGGCCTTGCGTTCACGTGGAAGCAGTTCACGCTCGACTTGCGCTACTACGATACGAATCTGAATAAGGGCGATTGCAATGCCTTTACCAAGGACTTCACCGCAGGCGGCGTGTTCAGCACCGCGATTAATCCGGCAGGCCCCGGTTCCAATTGGTGCGGCGCGACCTTTCTGGCCAAGCTCTCGGTTGACCTGACCAGGGACAATCTGAAGAAGCGGGAAGAGAGGACGTCCGAAGAGAAGAAGCCGGACATGAAGGGGCGGCAAGAAAGGAGATCGGAAGACAACGGGCCGGAGATGAAAGGGCGGGCCACGGGATCGGAAGACAAGAAACCGGAAGACAAGAAACGCGCCGACAAAAAACCCGAAGACAAGAACTCCGAAGACAAGAACCCCAAAGACAAAAAACCGGAGGACAAGAAGCCGGAATTGAAGAACCCCTGGGATATCGCGTTCGGTACGGCGATCATGTCGGAGTTCAACATCCGCGGCGTTTCCGGATCCAATCACAGGCCGGCGGTCGAGCCTTACTTTGAGCCGCGCTACAATTTCAGCGACAGCCTGCAGGCCTATGTGCGCCTGTGGGGCAACCCTGTCGCGTTTCCCAACCGCGCCGCGGTCGCCATTAATTTATGGGCCGGCACGCGGCCTACTTTCGGCAAGCTGGCGCTGGATTATGGATTTTGGCAACGCTGGTTCCCAGGCGGCGAGTGCGTCGACCCTCTGTCATTTGCGCCCTGCGGGACCGGACGGCCATTGCAGCGTGGGAATGTCATCCCGGCCGATCTGAATTTTTGGGAAATCTTTGCCAGGGCGACCTACCACGTCAACGACCGGTTCTCCGTCGGCGGCGGCGCATATTGGTCCCCCTCTGTTTTCAACACGGGCGATCCGGCGACCTATGTGATGGGCACGGCCAAATATATCCTGCCCACGATCCGTCCCTGGAACATCGGCTGGCTCATATTCGGCGAAATGGGTCACTGGTACCGCGAAGGGACGCCTTACCCCAGCTACACAAACTGGTACGCCGGACTCGCATTCACCTGGAAGCAGTTCACGTTTGATCTGCGCTACTCTGATACGAACAGGCCCGACTGTCTCACCCAGACAGCGAATGCTGTGCTTCTTGAGGCCGCTGGGATTCCCCGCTCTGATCGGTGCGGCAAGACGTTCATTGGCAAGCTCTCGGTCGACCTCACGAGGGACAACTTGAGATAGCTCCCTCCCCTCTGGCGCCGCCCGGGGCCCGCCGCTGGCCCCGATCAAATGTGTCGATCCGTGATCGGACCACGCTCTGGCCGCCCGGCGGGCAGCGGTCTTTTGAATTTTGAGTGGGTCATGAGGTGCAAAGCGGCCGCGCCGCGATGACGCGCCGGCCGCAAGAGTGCATTCAAGCGATCAAGGCCATCTCCAAGGCGGCGGGACCTCAGGCTTCTGCACTCGCTCAAGATTCAAAGAGGCGGGAGATTTGACCGCCGTCAAAGCGTTCTTGACGGCGGCCTTTACTTTGCCCGCGTTGAATTTTACCCGCGCTGCGCGCTGCCGGAATTCGTCACTACCCCCTACCGCCATCCGCGAGGCCGCCTACATTTTGGCGGGCGGCGCCCAGCCTGGGGCCGCTGACGGCGTAATCAGGACGCGCGATGACGATGTTCCGGCCGCGCCGGTTGGGCGATCGGGACAGGCTGAAGGAGTTGAAGAATGAATTTTGAGAAATACACCGACCGCGCCCGCGGGTTTGTTCAGGCGGCGCAGTCGCTGGCGTTGCGGGAGGGCCACCAGCAGTTTGCCCCTGAACATCTGCTCAAGGTCCTGCTGGACGATCCGGAAGGCCTTGCAGCCGGCCTGATCGATCGCTCGGGCGGACGTTCGCGGGATGCGCTGGCAGGCGTGGAAGCGGCGCTCGCAAAGCGCCCCAAGGTGCTGGGCGGCGGAAGCGGTCAGCTCTATCTCGAACCCGCGCTCGCGCGCGTCTTCGAAACCGCGGAGAAGGCCGCCGAAAAATCCCGCGATGCCTTCGTGACGGTGGAGCGCCTGCTCTTGGCGCTGGCGATTGAGAAGGACAGCGAGGCAGGAAAGATCCTCAGCCAGGCGGGCGTTACGCCGCAGACTCTCAACGCCGCCATCGAGGCGCTGCGCAAAGGCCGCACTGCCGATTCGGCTTCGGCCGAGAATGCCTACGACGCGCTCAAGCGATACACCCGCGATCTGACCCAGGCCGCCCGCGACGGCAAACTCGACCCGGTGATCGGCCGCGACGAAGAAATCCGCCGCACCGTGCAGGTCCTGTCGCGCCGCACCAAGAATAACCCCGTATTGATCGGCGAGCCAGGCGTAGGCAAGACCGCGATCGTGGAAGGCCTCGCGCTGCGCATCGTCAACGGCGACGTGCCGGAGAGCCTCGCGGACAAGAAACTGCTCGCTCTCGACATGGGCGCGCTCATCGCCGGCGCCAAATACCGGGGCGAATTCGAGGAGCGCCTCAAGGCCGTGCTCCAGGACGTGACGGCATCGGAGGGCGGAATCGTTCTGTTTGTCGACGAGATGCACACCATCGTCGGCGCCGGCAAGGCCGACGGCGCCATGGACGCTTCGAACCTCCTAAAGCCTGCGCTTGCCCGCGGCGAACTGCATTGCATCGGCGCCACCACGCTCGACGAATACAAGAAGCACGTGGAAAAAGACGCGGCGCTGGCGCGGCGATTCCAGCCGGTCTACATCTCTGAACCTACCGTCGAGGACACGGTGTCGATCCTGCGCGGGCTCAAGGAGAAGTACGAGCAGCATCACGGCGTCCGCATTACCGACTCAGCGCTCGTGGCCGCCGCCACGCTTTCGAACCGTTACATCACCGACCGCTTCCTTCCTGACAAGGCGATCGATCTCGTCGACGAAGCGGCGGCGCGGCTCAAGATGCAGGTGGATTCCAAGCCGGAAGAGCTCGATACCATTGACCGCGAAATCGTGCGGCTGCGCATCGAGCAGGAGGCGCTCAAAAAGGAGCATGATCCCGGCTCACGGACGCGCTTGAAAGCGCTCGAAGACGAACTGCGGGATCTGGAGAAAAAATCTGCCGATATCACCAGCCGCTGGAAATCCGAGAAGGCAAAGCTCGCCGAAGCGCAGAAATTCAAGACCGAGCTTGACCAGCTTCGCCTCGAGCTTGCCCAGGCGCAGCGCCGCGGCGAATACCAGCGCGCCGGCGAACTTGCTTACGGGCAAATTCCGGCCCTTGAGAAGAAGCTCAAGGAACTGGAGGCGACCGAAGGCAGGTCCGCCATGGTGGAGGAGGCCGTGACGGCCAACCATGTCGCCCAGGTGGTGTCGCGATGGACCGGAATCCCGGTCGACCGGATGCTCGAAGGCGAAAAAGAAAAGCTGCTCCATATGGAAGAGAAGCTTTCCGCCCGCGTGATCGGCCAGGAAGAGGCGGTTCGGGCGGTATCAACCGCGGTTCGTCGCGCCCGCGCCGGGCTGCAGGATCCGCATCGGCCGATCGGCTCATTCATCTTTCTGGGACCGACCGGCGTCGGCAAGACCGAGCTGACCAAGGCTCTGGCGGCGTTCCTGTTCGACGACGAGAACGCCATGATTCGCATCGACATGTCGGAGTACATGGAGAAGCACTCGGTCGCCCGGCTGATCGGCGCGCCCCCCGGCTATGTAGGCTATGAGGAGGGCGGCTCGCTGACCGAGGCGGTGCGGCGGCGGCCCTATCAGGTGGTCCTGTTTGACGAGATCGAAAAGGCCCATTCAGATGTCTTCAATGTGCTTTTGCAGGTGCTGGACGACGGCCGGCTGACCGACGGGCAGGGGCACACTGTCGACTTCCGCAACACCCTCATTGTCATGACCTCAAATTTGGGGTCGGAGTATCTGGCCAATCAGCCTGAGGGGCAGGACACCGACGCCGTTCGGGCGGACGTCATGGCTGCCGTGCGTGCGCGCTTCCGCCCCGAGTTTCTCAACCGGATCGACGAGATCATCCTGTTCCACCGGCTCAGGCGTGACCAGATGGCAGCCATCGTCGACATCCAGATGAAGCGCATCGAAAAGCTCCTTGAGGACCGCAAGATCGTCATTGAACTCGACGCTGCCGCGCGGGACTGGCTTGCCAACAAAGGCTACGACCCGACCTACGGGGCGCGCCCGCTCAAGCGCGTCATCCAGAAAAACCTCCAGGATCCGCTTGCGGAGATGATCCTTTCTGGCCGCGTCAAAGACGGCGACAAAGTCGCAATCTCCGCGACGAAGTTCGGGCTCACCTTCAACGGCAAGGTTGCGGCGGCCGCCTGAGCGCTGGGAGCGCGGGCGTGCCGCCGCCGGCGAGTTCGCGGCGTAGGCCGGGTTGAGCGAAAGCAAAACCCGGGATCGGCCTTGCCGCACTTGCCGCAGGCCACGGGTCCCGGATTTCGCTGCGCTCGATCCGGGCTACGGAAAAGAAGCCCCTACACATTCATCCAGGTGCGCACCTGGTCCACAAACCGCTTGGCGCCGCTCTTCGGCAGGCCATCGACGGAGAGCGGATTGAGGCCGCCGCTGCTTTCGATGGAAATCGAGTCCCAGATGAGCCCGCGCTCATGAGCCACTTCGGCAAGGTGCGACATCGGCAGATGCTCGTCTTGTCGGGTCCAGGGCGTCAGCCAGAATTCGACCTTCACGAGGGTGATGCCGAGTGGGTCGGCCGAGAGACGGGCGGGGAAGAAGATCTCCGTAAAACGCCCTCTCAACATCGCCCACAGGCGGCTTGACCGGACTTGGATGGGTCTGCCGGCGCTGGCGTTCTGTCGCGGCGCTGAGCTTGCGGGCTGGTTCATGGGCGCTGGCTCATGGGGCGTCAAGCGGCCCAGTCAGCGCTGTATGATTGCGGCAGCCTGGGCGGAGCGCGTGGGCTGGCTCATCATGCTGTCGATCTTATCGCGTTCGCGCTCGAAGGCCGCCAAGGCCGCTCCCTCAAGGACGCGCCCGCGCGGCAGCTTGATGCGCATCGGATCGACCAGGCGGCCGTTGACGAGAATCTCGTAATGCACATGCGCGCCGGTTGAAAGCCCGGTCGATCCCACATAACCGATCACCTGGCCCTGGCGGACCTTAACCCCGGGTTCGATGCCGCGGGCGAAGGCGGTCATGTGGCCGTAGGCAGTCTCGTAGCCGTAATTGTGCTTGATGCGGATGTATTTGCCGTAGCCGGATTCCCAGCCCGCCTTCTCGATGGTGCCATTCCCGGAAGCATAGATCGGCGTGCCCATCGGGGCCGCCCAATCCACCCCGGTATGCATTTTCGTGTAGCCGAGGATCGGATGTCGACGCGAGCCAAAGCCGGATCGCATGATGCCGTCATTCACCGGCTTGCGGACGAGGAACTTCTTCGCGCTTCTGCCCATCTCGTCGTAATAATCGACAACGCCGTCGTCCGGCGAGATGTAGCGGTAATATCTCTTCAGTTCGCCGCCGACTGTGAGAGAGGCGAACATCACGTCGGGCTTCGCGTCGCTATTGTCCTCGTCGCCGGAGTAAAGCACCTCGATGGAGTCGCCAGGCCGCGCCTTGCGCTGAAAATCGACGTCATAAGAATAGACTCTGATCAACTCATCCACGACGGCCCGAGGAACGCGATTGCGCAGCGCCGTCTCGTAAATGCTCTCGTAGAGCCGCACGCCGGAACCGTCGTCATCTTCGTCGTCCTCGGCTTCGGCGGTCGGCGCTTCTGCCGTCTGGACGTCGACGCTTACATATCGGCCCAGATCCGACAAGGCAGCCACCGCCTCAACGCCCTGGTCGCCGACCAGCATCACCCGCACCGGCTGAAGGCGTTCGGTGCCCCGCACCGGCGACAGCAGCACGCGAAGCTTCTGGCTTTCCTTCAGGTTCCCGTCGCGCGCCCGCATGCCGAGCACCGCGGCGATTGCCTTGATCTCCTCCGGGGTCGCCCCGAGATCGCGCAGGATCGCGGCGAGCGTATCGCCCTTCTTGATCGGGATAAGCCGCTCGTTCCACGGATTGCCGCCGGTCGCCTGCGCGGCGGTCTTCGGCAGCATGGTGATGTTTTCAGCGGTGATCCGGGCTTCGAAGGGGGCATAGGGGTCGGACGGCGACTCCTGCGCGGCATAGGCAAGGTTGCCGGGCGTCGCGCTCGCCAGAACGAACTTTGGCGGCGTCGAATCGGTCCAGTTGGCGGCCTCCCTGACCCTTCTGATTACGTCCTCCAATGGAACCTGAGCCGCCACGCGCATGCGCGGCATGACGCTCGCCAGATCGCGGGTGACGAAAGAGACCTCGGCATCGGGTGCGGCATCCGGACGTTCCTCGGCCAGGATCGGGTCGTTGTCCATATTGAACAGCGCCCGCTGCGGGTTGAACTGCGGAATATTGGCCGAAAGCTCGGACGTCGAAAGCGCGAGATTGCTGGAAACGCGGGTGAAGGGCTTGACCCGAGGCACTTCGCGCTCGCCCACCTTGGTCATCGTGGTGATGCGAACGACCTGGCGCGCCGCGCTGCTATCGGTGATCGGCGGCAGGCGGTCACTTTTGCGGGCGGTCGCCCGATTGCCCAAGCCGGCCCGGAGGCCGAACTCGACCCGCTCCGGGTTAGCAGCAAAGTGGGCCTCGCCGTCGAGCGCAGCGAAAACCGCCCCTCCCATCAGGGCCGCGCCACACAAGCCGGTCAATATCGTCCCGCTCAACCAGCGCACGGACACGCGGCTGCGATTGAAATCGCTGCTCAGGCCGTCTACGGAAAGCGGCGGCTCGGTTCCGAGGTCAATTGCGCCGGACTGCGGCTTATGCGAATGACGCGCTTTTCCGTTGTCCAATTCGCCCGTCCCCTGCCTTTGCGCAGTCGCGCACAAGCCGCCGTTCCGCCCACCCCGATTCGGGGGAGCCGATGAACTCAAACCCCGGCTCACGCCGGATGAACAGTCACCGAACCCCGCAGCACCAGGGTCTTTTCTTTTGTGCCGATCGATTGCGTTGATCGCGTAACGAAGCCGGAACGATACGCCCGGTATTCCCCAAGCGCGAACACGCCGCATTATTGTGGCCACAGTACGGCGGCTCGGATTTCGCGACGGCGGTCACGAAGATCGGGCGGGCTCCGCCGATAGCGCGCAGTCCAACGGCGCGAGCCAGGCCCTTTGCACGGCCCCTTGCACGCCTGTGACGATGCGATGAAAAACTCAAAGATAGATGGTTGACAATATGGAGGCACGTTGCATATAAAGCTTGGACACGGCGCGCGCCGCCGGGTGGCGGTACGGTGCGCCTCCGAAGCCCCTCACTTTGCGGTGACCTTGTCACCGACTTCGGTCGGGGACGACTGCTTCGCAGGCGTGTTTGGCGCGTCCGGAGACGGGGTGGCTAACCCCGGGCTGTTTGATAGGTGAATAGGAAGAAAGAGAAACGTGGACGGCGGAGTCCTTGCGAGCCGTGCGCATGTGAGGGTTCCATTGTGAGAGTTCCATCGACGCAAGTCGATGGTCCTCAATATGCGCCTCAATGCGCCGGCAGGACGAGACTTCGGCGGTACACGTTTCAGGTCAACACCATAAAATTTCGCGAACGCAATGAATGCTGCGGCGACGTAAAGTTGCCGGGGCGGGTTTGCGCGCGCGAAAGTTGAGGTGGGACCTCGTCAAACGTTGTGATCAGCCGGAACAAAATCTCATCCAAACTTGAGAGTTTGATCCTGGCTCAGAGCGAACGCTGGCGGCAGGCCTAACACATGCAAGTCGAGCGCTCGTAGCAATACGGGAGCGGCAGACGGGAGAGTAACACGTGGGAACGTACCCTTCGGTTCGGAATAACCCAGGGAAACTTGGGCTAATACCGGATACGTCCGTAAGGAGAAAGATTTATCGCCGGAGGATCGGCCCGCGCCCGATTAGCTAGTTGGTGGGGTAATGGCTCACCAAGGCGACGATCGGTAGCTGGTCTGAGAGGATGATCAGCCTCACTGGGACTGAGACACGGCCCAGACTCCTACGGGAGGCAGCAGTGGGGAATATTGGACAATGGGCGCAAGCCTGATCCAGCCATGCCGCGTGGGTGAT
>Ga0209062_1002953_pt1 | contig 20921 bp, 23 predicted proteins | sample Coa_R2_2_FD_187158 | JGI IMG/M metagenome (GOLD analysis project Ga0209062, IMG submission 187158) | Surface soil microbial communities from Centralia Pennsylvania, which are recovering from an underground coalmine fire - Coalmine... | ecosystem: Environmental > Terrestrial > Soil > Unclassified...
TCGAATGCCATTGGTAGACTTTCAATCGTCGCAGCCGGCTGTGGCATGGGGGTGCTCCTGTCGTGGACCTTGGTCGGCCACAGGGAGTACCCCTTTCATTGCCTGACACACATATCCTTACGTCACCTGCACAGCGGATTTCGCTTGACAAATCCGGATCGATGTGGTATAAGTTTCGCACAATCGAAATCCCGGCGGTCGCGGACCAGCCGGGTTTTTTGTTGCCGCAGCGATCATGCGGCGTCTACTCGCCTTCGCCGATCTTCGCTTCCGGAGCGCTCGTCCATGACCGCGATGACCTTGTTCACGCTGCGCAACAGGTGCATGCGGAAAGGTGCGAGCTTGCTGGGCCTCTCCTGCGACGAGGACGGCCTCCATTTTGGCGACTGCGCGCTCGTCCGGGCGGCGAGAGATACGAAGGGCCGACGCGTCTACGAGCCGCGCGCCCTTGGCGAGATCAATGCCGTCCTCTCCGCTGCCTATGGCCGCGAGGTCGAGTTCGCCAGTCGCATGCCCGGTTTGCGCCGGGTGTCGCAGCATCTCTCCGAGGGCAAGCTGGCGCTGGCGCAGTTCACGGCGCTTCATCTGCGCTTGCCGGAGCTGCCGGACGAGGCCGCGGTAGAGCGCTTGAGCAAGGCGGAGGCGCTGTTGCGCTTCAATCCCAACCATTTCGGTCCAGGCCCGCGGCACGGGCAATTCGCTCCCGCGAGCGAAAGTGAAAACAGCGGTGACGGCAACGCAGCGACCCGCTCCTATCCAGCGCCAGCGGGCAACGGCATCGTTCGCAACTATTCGCCGGAAGAGGCCGCGAAGCTCCCGCCACCGCCACCGGGCAGCAAATATGTCACGCTGAAAGACGGCTCCGTCGTCTGGAGCAGCTTTGCCAATCAACGCAGAGGCGGTCCGATGCTCATGCCCGATGGGGTGTCTTTGGCCGCCAATATCCGCCGGGGCGAAGAGATCTCGGACGAGCACGACGATATCATCGATCAATACAAGGACATGTTCGATCTCTTTTACCGTAACCGCTCTATGGACTATCAGCGGATCTATGGCACGGGCGGCAAGATCAATCGGGACTACATTGATTTCGGCAACTACAATTATGGCGCCGTCGCGGCGGCTGCCGGACTTTCATGGGTCGAGACCATAGGCGCCGCTGGGTTGATCAATCTCGGTGGCGCGGGTGACAAATCGGGCCCCCTTCTCAATAACCCGAGAAACCTTGCATTCATCCGACGTGGCTTCGAGGATTATCGCAATGGCAAGATATCGGCGCATCAGAGAAACTGATTTCCTCGAATTGCTTTGGCTACATCACCCGCTCCTCGTCGGTTATCTCTGGGCAGTTACCGGCGCATCTGTAACGTTTGCCGCCATCATCGTAGCCAGTGCGAGCATGGCCGGCTTCGCCAGCGTGGATCCGTTACTTGAGCGCATCTGGGGCAGTGTGCTCACGTTCTTCGTGTGGGCCCAGCTATTCTGGATCTGCGCCCTCCCCATGGCACTGCCGCCTTTCGCCCTGTCGTGGCAGATAGCGAAGAAATTTGAGATAGGGAGCTTCGTCTACTATGTTCTATGCGGCGCGATGGCCGGCCTTGTCCTGACGCCAGTCTTCGAGGAACTCGTCGCGCCTGAGGTGCGGCTGAGCGACGATCCCACCTTTCTTCAAGATTGTATCCGCTGGTGGCCCACATTCATTCTGTCGGGCACGTGCGGCGCGCTAGCCTTCTGGTATAGAACCGGCCGCCATCTTGGCCGCATCTTGGCGAATATGGCACAACCGCAATCCACGCTCTGACGGTTTCGCGGCGGCGATGCGCCGTCCCAACTTACGGCGGCAAGACCGATGACGCGACTGAAGAAAGCGCGGATGACGCCGCGCCAACTCCGCTTTGTGCAGGAGTATCTCGTCGATCTCAACGGCAAGCAGGCGGCGATCCGCGCCGGCTATAAGCCGAGTTGTGCGGCGAAGATTGCCTCGGACATGCTGCGCCGCCAGCCGCAGATCGTCAAAGCGGTGAGCGACGCCATGGCGGCGCGCGAGTTCCGCAAGCTGCTGACGCGCGAGCGCATCCTCCTCGAATATGCGCGCATCGCCTTTGCCGATATCCGCCAGATCATCGATTGGGGGCCGGAGGGCCTGACGCTCAAGGAGGCGGCGACGCTCAGCGATGCGGATGCCGCCGTCATCGCCGAGGTCTCCGCGATCAAGCACAAGGCGGGCGGCGGACGATCGCGGCTCAAGATGCACGACAAGAAGAGGGCGCTCGATGCCATCGTGCGCCTGCTCGGTTTCGCGGAGAAGAACGGCGAGGACGATCCGCTGCGACGCCCCGAAGGCGCGCTGCCGGCGCGCGAGATCCTGCGCCGGCGCCTCGACGCGATTGCGCGCGAGAACAAGGAGTGATGCAGGTTAGGGCGGATTTTTCGGCTCTTCTGCGATTTTCTCCTTGACAAATCCGGATCGATCTGATATATATTTTGCATCATCGAAATTCTGCCCGGCGGTCGCAGACCGGCCGGGTTTTTTGTTGCCGGAGGCGCGGCGGTGACCGAACCCGAGTTGCCGCAGCATTCCGACGCTTGGCGGCTTCGTGCTCTGGGAAGACGGCGCCGGGATGCCGAGATCGCCGCGCTCGGCGATGCCGAGGTGCATGAGCTGCTCCGCGATTGGCGCTTCTGGGCGCGGCCCAATCAGCTTCCGCCGCCCGGCGCGTGGCGCGTGTGGCTGCTCTTGGCCGGGCGCGGTTTCGGCAAGACGCGAACGGGCGCCGAATGGGTCAGGCTTCAGGTCGAGCAGAAGCGCGCGCGGCGCATCGCGCTGGTGGCGCCCACCTCGGCCGATGTGCGCGATGTCATGATCGAAGGCGAGAGCGGGCTCCTCGCGATCTCGCCCGAGGGATCGCGCCCGCGCTATGAGCCCTCGAAGCGCCGGCTCACTTGGCCGGGCGGCGCGGTGGCAACGGCGTTTTCGGCGGAGGAGCCGGACCGGTTGCGCGGACCGCAGCACGATGCGGCGTGGTGCGACGAACTCGCCGCCTGGCGTCATGCCGAAGCGTGGGACATGCTGATGCTGGGATTGCGGCTCGGCGCCGATCCGCGCTGCGTCGTCACGACCACGCCCAAGCCGGTACGCCTGCTGCGGCAATTGCTCGCCGATGGCGGCGTCGCCGTGACGCGCGGCTCGACTTACGACAATCGCGACAATCTCGCGCCGGCTTTCCTGGCGCAGATCGTCAAGCGTTACGAGGGCACACGGCTCGGCCGGCAGGAGCTCGAGGCGGAGCTGCTCGACGATGTCCCGGGCGCGCTGTGGACGCGCGAGATGATCGAGCGCGCGCGGCTGATCGCGGCGCCCGAGTTGCGGCGGATCGTGGTCGCGATCGATCCCGCCATGACATCGGGCGAGGACGCCGACGAGACCGGCATCATCGCGGCCGGGATCGGCTTCGACGGACACGGCTATGTGCTCGACGATCTCTCCGGCCGCATGCCGCCCCATGAATGGGCGCGGCGGGCGGTTGCCGCCTATCACGCGCGCAAGGCCGACCGCGTCGTTGCCGAGGTGAACAACGGCGGCGACATGGTCGAGGCGACCATTCGCATGATCGATGCCGGCGTCAGCTATCGCGCGCTGCGCGCGAGCCGCGGCAAGATCCTGCGGGCCGAGCCCGTGGCGGCGCTTTATGAGCGCGGCCGCGTGCATCATGTCGGCGGCTTCGCCGTGCTCGAAGATCAGATGTGCGCCTTCACCACCGAATTCGACCGGCAGGCCGCGGGCTACTCGCCCGACCGGCTCGACGCACTCGTCTGGGCCTTGAGCGATCTCATGGTCGAGACCGGCGATACCGGTCTCCTCGACTATTACCGAGACCTTTATCTGACCCTGGAAGCGAGAGGTGGGCGATGACCGGAACCGTGCGCGTGCTGTCACCGATCAAGACGGTCACCATCGCGAAGGAGGGTCGCATCTATACGAGTCAGGGTGCGGGCGTTGCGATCGATGTCCATGAATCCGATACGCATGCGCTCGAAAGCGCGGGCTACGCCATCGTCGCGCCTTCGGGTCCGACCGCGTCGCGACCGGCGGCGCCAGCCAAGGGACAGCGCTTCGTCGACACCACGATCGGCAAGCTGATCGTCGCCGACGGCACCGGCACCTGGCGCGACCCGATCACCGGCGCCGCGATCTGAGGGCCAAGCGATGCCGCAAGGAGGGCAGCAGACGCCGCTATCGCCGAGCCTGGTGCAGCGCGCGGTCGAGGGCATCCGCTATATCATCAGCGGCGTGACGCCATCGACCTGGTTCGGCCCCATGCAGCCGCTGGCGCCGATGGCGCCGGCGGCGGTGGCGGGGCGGCAGTTCGACTATCCCGTCGGCTACAACCTGACGGTCACGCCGCGCGCCGAGGAGCGGATCAGCTTCGCGCAATTGCGCGCGCTCGCCGATAGCTATGACCTGCTGCGCCTCGTCATCGAGACGCGCAAGGATCAAATCGAGCGGCTCGAATGGAGCATCCGCCGGCGCGCGCTGCCGGGCGGCGAGCCCGCCGATCGCGATCACGATCCGCGCATCGCCGCGATCGAGGCTTTCTTCCGCATGCCGGACCGGGTCCATTTCTGGTCGACTTGGCTCAGGCAGCTTCTCGAAGATCTCTTCGTCGTCGATGCGCCGGCGCTTTACCTGCGCCGCACGCGCGGCGGGCAGCTCCATGCGCTCGAGCTCATCGACGGCACGACGATCAAGCGCCTCATCAACGCCGATGGCCGCACGCCCGAGCCGCCCGATCCCGCCTATCAGCAGGTGCTCCACGGCGTGCCGGCGGCGGATTTCAGCACCGACGAGCTCATTTATCGCCCGCGCAATCTGCGCACCCACCGGCTCTATGGCTACTCGCCCGTGGAGCAGGTGGTGATGACGGTCAATATCGCGCTGCGCCGCCAGCTCTATCAGTTGAGCTACTACACCGAAGGCAATGTACCGGAGGCGTTGATCGGCACGCCCGAGAGCTGGTCGCCGACGCAGATCAAGGAGTTCCAGCAATATTGGGACGCGCTGCTCGAAGGCAATCTGGCCCAGCGGCGGCATGCGAAATTCGTGCCCGGCGGCGTCGCCAAGACCTTCATCCCGACCAAGGAGGTCGAGCTCAAGAGCGCCTATGACGAATGGCTGGCGCGGGTCATCTGCTTCGCCTTCTCGGTCTCGCCACAGGCCTTCAGCGAGCACATGAACCGCGCCACGGCGGAGACGGCGCAGAGCACGGCCTTGGCGGAGGGTCTGGCGCCGATCCGGAGCTGGGTGAAGCAGCTCGTCGATTACGTGATCCTCACCGAGTTCGCCGCACCCGACCTCGAATTCGCCTGGCGCGACGAGAGCGCGAGCGATCCCGAGAAGCAGGCGAGCGTCGCGCAGATCTATGTGACGAACGGCATCAAGACGATCAACGAGACGCGCGCCGAGATCGGGCTCGATCCGGTCGAAGGCGGCGATGCGCCGCTGATCTTCACCGGCGCGGGGCCGGTGCCGCTCACGGGCATCGGCGCCAAAGCGAGCGCGCCAGCAATCGGCAAGGCGAACTTTGACCCGGGCCAGCTTCGCGTGCCGAAAGGCAGCCCCGATGCGGGGCAGTGGACAAGCGGCGAGACCGCGAGCAGCATCGGAAATAATACGCTGTTGGTATCGAGCGAAAATGACGCCCAAGGCTCGTCCGGCGATCGCCGACCCGCGCCAGCCGCAGGCCCTCAGGCCGATCATACCACCGATGCGCAACTATCATTCGAAACTGCGCCCCACCAAAGAAGTCGAACCGACATCGACCAATTGCAGCGTGTCATTAATGACCCGGCGATCCGCGCTCAGATGCAGGAAGCATGGGCGGCGTCCAACCCAAACGGCCCAGATCATCAGGAGCACGGATTCTGGATTATTCAAGATCCGAAAACGGGCGCGCTTTCCACGCTACCGTTCGATAACTTTGGTGAACGCGAGACAATGGCACCTGGAGCGATCCCGCCGAACACCGTCGCCTTCTTCCATACTCATCCTTCGCCGCTAAACGTCGGTAAGCCCGGTCCCAGTCCCTTGGACTTGAGTTTTGCCTCGGGACACGGGCTTACGGGGATAATTGGCTCACATGTGGGCATATACTATTATGGCCGCCCGCTCCGGCGGCCAGTGCCGGCGGTGAACCGTTGAAGAAACCTCATGATTTTATTTCCTACGCTCTCAATCATCATGCTGGTGTGCGGTTCGCTGGCGATCGCTCAAGCTTCCGCGGAGGAACATGCAGCGACGCCGAGGAAATGCGATATCCTAAAAGTCGCCAACGAGTACAAAGCTGCACACTTTCCGGATGTTCGCAACCCGCCCTACAAAGTGGTGCAACGACGCACGGAGAACGATGATCTTCGAGAGGTTAGCTACGAGCTACCCCCGAATTTTATCGGCGGAGGCCCTGTCCTGACGATTTCGAAGAGCAAATGTGAGGTCGTACGAGCGTATGTAACCCAGTAGCGAGGAGTTGGCGAAGCAGGCGATTGAGGAGCTTAGGGGTACGCCTGGTTTCAACAAATATCCCAACGCCTTTCGCATCATCCCGTGCACCTTGGACCGTGTTGAATGGCCGGACGGATTTCCTCCCTACCAGAAAGCTACCGGCGGTAATAGCAAGGCGTAACTAGAGGCATTCGCGCATCGCCTAAAGCACAGGCGCATCCGGGCGTCTTATTCGCCGCCGGTTGGCAAGGCGAACTTCAACCCGGGCCAGCTCCGTGTGCCCGCGGGGAGCGGCCACACCAGCGGCCAGCCGATCATCGTCTCGTCAGGAATAGATGATCAGGCCATCAGCGGGACGTTCGTCCAGACGCCGCGCCATTCCGGCGCGTTGGATCGTTATCGGGGCGCCTTCGGGCGCCTTTTTCATTCGGGATCTCACAGACGGGATGGAACGGCGATGAGGCTCTTTGCCGAGATCAAGAAGATCGATCACGAGCAGCGCATGGTGTTCGGCTATGCCAGCACCGAGGCGCTCGACAGTCAGGGCGAGATCGTCCGCAAGGAGGCGATCGAGGCGGCGCTGCCGGACTATATGCGCTTCGCCAATATCCGCGAGATGCATCAGCCCTCGGCCGTGGGCGTCGCCAAGGAGGCTGAGATCGACGACAAGGGCCTCCATCTCGCGGCGCGCATCGTCGATGACGAGGCGTGGAAGAAGGTGACCGAAGGCGTTTACAAGGGCTTCTCGATCGGCGGCAAGGTGACGGCGCGCGACGCCACGGCAAAGCATGTGATCACCGGCGTCGAGCTTCTCGAAATCAGCCTCGTCGATCGCCCCGCCAATCCCGAGGCGGTGATCGAGCTCTACAAGGCGGCGCCCGCTCCCGCCGATGCGGCGGTCAACAAGGGAATGGACGCCGTGCGGGATCTCGCCGGCATTCTCGCCGATATCCGCGAGTTGCAGGAGAGCTCGGCTTCGGAAGAGGCGGCGGAAGGCGATGACAGCGCGATGCCGGCGAAGCTCAAGGCCTGGCTCGAGGAAGGCGCCGCCTTGCTGCGCGACATGGTCGGCGAGGAGACGGACGAGCTTTCGGCGACATACACGACTTATCCGGTCGTTTCCACGGTCGGCAAGGTCGGCGCGCGGCACAGCAAGGTCGATCTCGCGCGCGTGCAGTCGGTTCACGATACGGCCGTCGATCTCGGCGCCGATTGCTACGGCTCGGCGAAGGCCGCTGCGGCGGGCGAGATGGGCAAGCTGGATGCGGCGATCCGGCAAGTCGTCGATCCGCTCGCGAAGGGGATCGCCGACCTTCACCAGCGCGTCGCGGCAATCGAGGCGCAGCCCTTGCCCGCGAAGGGCGTCACCAAGGCGATCGCCGTCGCCAAGGAGCAGGATGCCGGCGGCGCCGCATCCGAAGGCGAAACGCTCGAGGCTTTCGTCGCGCGTCTCGCCGGCATGACCGCGGAGAAGCGTGCGCATGAGCTCACCAAGCTCGCGCTGCGCTTTCCGCAGCCGCTGCGATAGCAGGAGAGATTTCCGGGACGCCTAACCGGGAAGCCGAAGAACAGCCGCTTGGGCAACGGCACACGCCGCGCCGCGAGGCGCCGCATCCCGCGCTTCCGCTTGGAAGCAAGATGGAGCCCCTCATGTACAATGTCACCAAGGAGACGCTTGATCTGTTCAAGCAGGCGATGGCCAATCCGAGCCAGGACCTGGCGAAAAGCATCAGCCTGGCGACCGGCCTCACCGCCATCGACCTCCAGGCGCCGGCGAAAAACCTCTACCCCGTCATCACGCCGCTGCGCAACAGCATCCCTCGCGTCGGCGGCGGCACGGGCACGGCGACGCAATGGCGGCAAGTCACCGCCATCACCGGCTCGGGCTTCGACGCGATGGGCTGGGTCCCGGAAGGCCAGCGCACGGCGCGCATGTCCTATACCACCGCCAGCAAGGCAGCGGCCTATGTCACCATCGGCGAAGAGGACCAATTGAGCTTCGAAGCCGAGGCGGCGGCGCAGAATTTCGAGGACCTCAACGCGACGATGAGCCTTCGCCTCCTCCAGAAGATGATGCGCAAGGAGGAGATCGGCCTGCTCGGCGGCAATGCCTCGCTCGCCCTCGGCACGCCGCCAACGCCGGTCGTGTCCGCTTCGGGTACCGGAGCCACTTTGCCCGCCGCCACCTATTCGGTGATCGTCGTCGCCCTGGCGTTCGAGGGCTGGAAGAATGCGAGCCTCGCCGCCGGCGTCGCCACGAGCAAGACCATCACCGGCGCCGATGGCAACACTTATACGCTCAATAGCGGCGCCTCGAACAAATCGACGAATGCGACCCAGGCGGTAACGCTGGGGCAGACGCTGTTCGCCTCGGTGACGGCGGTTCAGGGCGCCGTCGCCTATGCCTGGTATGTCGGCGCCGCTGGCGCAGAGACGCTGCAGGCGATCACGACGATCAACAGTGCCGCGTTCAACGCGCCGCTCGCGGCGGGGCGCCAGGCCGCGAGCGTCATTACCCAGGACAGCTCCTCCAATCCGGGCCTCGCCTTCGACGGGTTGCTGACGGCGGCGCTCAATCCGGCGAACGGGGCCTTCGTCAATCTTCTGGGCACCGGAACGGCGGGAACCGGTACCGTGCTGACGGCGTCGGGCCGCGGCTCGATCAACGAGATCGACGCGATGCTGCAATCGATGTGGGACAATTTCCGTCTCTCGCCCACCGTCCTCTATGTCAACAGCCAGGAGCTCAAGAACATCACCAACAAGGTGCTGTCGAACGCCTCGGGACCGTTGTTGCGGTACAACGTCCCGGCCACGGGCGGCGCGGACCCCTACGCCATCGTCGCCGGCGGCGCCGTCGAGTTCTATTTCAATCCGTTCTCGGTCGATGGCGGCGTCAAGATCCCCGTCAAGGTTCATCCCGACTTGCCTCCCGGCACGATCATCGGCTGGTGCGAACAGTTGCCGCCTGCCTATCAGTCGAACGAGGTGCCGAACGTCGCCGAGGTGAAGACCCGCCGCGACTACTACCGCGTCGATTGGCCGCTCAGGACGCGGCAGCGGGAGGTCGGCGTCTATGCCGAAGAGGTGCTCGCGATCTACGCCCCCTTCGCGATGGGCGTGATCGGCAACATCGCCAACGGCTGAACGTTGCGGGCAAGGGCCGGGCGAGAGGGCTCGCCCGGCCGCTTCTTTCGAAATCGCGAGGTCATGATGGCGAAGCTGAAGGCGCCCGAGAACGGCGCGCCGGTTCATTGGCGCGACAAGGTCTATGACATCCGCCGCGACGGTTCCATCGAGGTACCCGGGGATTTGGCCGAGGCGCTGATCGCGCACGGCTTTGTCCCCTGGCCGGAGCCCGTCCGACCCGGCAAACGAGGGGTCTAAGCCGTGGCGGCCGGCGATCTCACCACGCTTGCCAATGTGAAGGGCTGGTTCTCTCCGCCATTGGCGACGACGAGCGATGATGCGCTGTTGACGCGGCTCATCACCGCGGCGAGCCAATTCATTCAGACCTGGCTCGGACAGCAACTGGCAATGCAAAGCTACACCGAGACACGTGACGGCAAGGGGGAACGGAAGCTCGCCTTCACCGCGACGCCGGTGATCGCGGTGAGCGCGTTGTCGATCGACGGACAAAGCATCCCGCCGGCGCCCGACCCGCTGTCGCCCGGCTACGTCTTCGGCCCGACAATGCTCTATTTGCGCGGCTTCTGCTTCACGCCAGGCGTTCAAAACGTCTCGGTCACCTACACGGCCGGCTATGCGGCAACGCCGCCCGAGATCGAGCAGGCCTGCATCGAACTCGTGGCGCTGCGCTACAAGGAAAGGGATCGTATCGGCCATGTCTCGAAGGGTGTCGCCGGAGAGACGGTGACCTTCACGCAGAAGGACATGCCGCCCGATGTTCAGACAATCCTCAACCAGTATCTGAGGAACTTCGCGCCATGATCGAGGTGACGATCGAGGGCGGCGAGGCGGCCGTCGGTCGCGTGGCCTCGCTCGCCGATCGCCTGCATCGACGGTTGGCGACGCTCATACAGCGGCTCGCCGGCGATCTCCAAGGCCGCGTGCTCGACAATCTGCATGGCGGTTCGCTCGAGGAGCAAAGCGGCCGGCTCGCGAATGCTCTGACACTCGGCATCGACGCCAATAGCGGCCGACTCTCGGCCAGGCTCGAAATCGAACCAGGCGCGGTCCCCTATGCGGCTTTTCAGGAATATGGCTTCCGCGGCACCGAGACAGTGCGCTCTCACCTGCGCGTGATCAAGCAAGCCTTCGGTCGGCCGATCGCCGAACGGCAGGTATTCGTCGGCAGCTACACCCGGAAGGTCGATTACCCCGCGCACTCCTTCCTGCGTTCGGCGCTTGCCGAACTCGCTCCGGAAGTTGCGCCGCAAATCAAAGATGCCATTGCCGTCGAGGCGAGCGACCGATGAATCGTGAGGCGATCTACACCGCGCTCTTCGCCAAGGTCGCGGCATCGGCCGCCTTTGTGACGGCGAGCCGCCGGCTGCGTCACTGGAGCGATGTCGGTCCCGCCGAACAGCCCGCGCTCTTCATGATTCAGAAGAGCGAGACGGCGCAGCGCACAAAGGGCTTGCCGCCGAAATGGACGTTCTCGGTCGAGCTCTTCATCTATGTTCACGCCCCTGACGATTTGTCGCCGCCCGCTTCCAGCCTCAATCCGCTGATCGACGCGATCGAAGCGGCACTGGCGCCCACCATTCCCGCCGACAATCAAACACTGGGTGGCCTTGTCGATCATGCTTGGATCGCCGGCAAGATCGAAACCGACGAAGGCGCGCTCGGCGGGCAGGGGGTCGCCATCATTCCACTCAACATCCTCGTGCCGAGCTGAGGGAGATTTCGGATGGATCGGGAAGAGAATGACGAGATTTCCGATTTGACGGCACGGCGCGAGCGCGTCGCCGCGCGGATGCGGGCGGAGATCGACCGGTGGTTCGTCGATCACTTCCACGGATCGGTGGTCGCGACGGTCACTGAGCATTTCAACCACGTCTTTGCCGCAACAGAGGATTTGAAGCGGCGCCTTGCCGAGGAGATCTGATCATGCCTGTCTATAGCTTTGGCGCCGGCACCTTGTTCGGCACCCGTTCCGACGTCGCCAATTCCACGCCCGTGAAATTCGGCGCCCTTCAGGACGTATCGGTCGAATTCAACTTCTCTGTGAAAGAGCTCTATGGCCAATTCCAATTCCCGTTGGCCGTTGGCCGCGGCACCGGAAAGATTCAAGGCAAAGCGAAATTCGCGCAAATCAACGGCGTGACGTTCAACTCGCTCTTCTTCGGCTTGCCGCAGGCATCGGGTCAATTGTCGACATCGCTGACCGAAGCGCAAACGGTTCCGGCATCGACGCCCTTTACCCTGTCGGTGGCGAATGCCGCGACTTTCGTGAGCGATCTGGGCGTGGTCTATGCCGCGACTGGTTTGCCGCTCGCCAAGGTCGCAAGCGGGCCGAGCCAGGGCCAGTACGCGGTCTCCCCAACCGGCGTCTACACCTTTGCCTCGGGCGACAGCGGTGCGGCGGTTCTCGTCTCCTACACATTCAATGCGACGGCCGTCGGAAACACGGTAAGCATCTCGAATCAGCTTCTGGGCGCAGCGCCGACTTTCCAAGCGAATTTCTTCGAGACGTTCCAGGGGAAGCAAGTGACGTTGCAGCTCAACCAATGCGTGGCGCAGAAGCTCTCGCTGGCGACGAAGCTCGATGACTTCACCATTCCGGAGTTCGACTTCCTGGCTTTCGCCGATGCTTCCGGCAACATCGGCAAGATCGGCCTGGCGGAGTGACCGATGACTGATCTGATCGAAGGGGTCACCATCCGGATCGCCGGCCGGGACTGGATGGTTCCGGCGCTCACCTTCAAGCAGCTACGGCGTCTCCAGCCGCAGATCGAGCTGTTGGCGACGATCGGCGCCGCGGCCACGCCCGAGCAAATCGCGGCGGTGAGCGAGATCGTCCGCGCGGCACTCAGCCGAAACTACCCGGAGCTGACCACGGATGATGTCGAGGAGATGCTCGATCTCGGCAACGCCGCCCGCATCATCGGTGCCATTCTCAGGGGAAGCGGGCTCAATTCGGGGGAAGCGAGGCCGGGGAGCGTCTGAGCTGGGAGATGTTTTGGATTGAAGCCGAAGGGCTCCTCGCCACCGCCTGCGGTTACGGTCCCGAACAAATCGACGCCATGACACTGCCCCGGCTTCATCGCCTGTGCCGATATTGGTCAGCGCACCCGCCGCTGCATCTTCTGGTCGATGCCTATTTCCGTGCGCTCTCGCGCAAGCCCCAGCAGCAGGATCTGGGCGAATTGCTCGCGATGGCCAAGGCGACGGGCGGCGCGCTTCAATCCTGAGCTTTCCAAGGATCGAGACAATCCATGGCCGACAACCAAGTCGAAGTATCGATCGTCGCGGATTCGAGCGGCCTGGAAGCAAGCCTTGCTCAAGCCGTGCAGGCGATGCAGGACGCCTTCGCCGCCATCGTCAACAGCGCGCAAAAAGCGAACGCGTCGCTCCAAGGCATTGCCGACAATTTTGCCGGCGTGCAGCGTGGCGCGCATGACGCACAGAATGCGGCCGGCGACTTTGGTCAGAGGACTGCCTCATCGATGCAGCAATTCAATCGGTCGCTGCAAGAGGGGATGAGGAATCTTCGCACGCTGGCGCAGCTCCATCAGATCACCGCCGCCGAAGAGGCCGAAGCGGAAATCGCCCTCACGAACACGAAATTTCAGGAGCAGCTAAAGGCGCTGCAAAATGAGCTGCTGACCCGCGAACTGAGCGTCAAAGATTATAACAGGGTCCTCCAGGAGAAGGCGGCCCTGGAGCAGAGATGGGCCACCGAAATCGAGCGCATCAACGAGCGTGCGGCGCTCAATGCCATGAAAGATTGGCAGCAGATCCTGCGGCCCATCGAAGCCGGCTTCGATGGCATGTTTCGCAACATGCTGACCGGCTCGAAAAGCTTTCAGCAAAGCATGGCGCAGGTCGCGAACAACATCGTCACCAGCTTCGTCTCCTCGCGCATCAAGATCGAGTTCGAATGGCTCGCGGGCCAGCTCGCGATGGGGCTGGGCGCCCAGCAATGGGCGGAGAAAAGCCTGCTGGCCTGGGTCGCAACGGAACTCGGCATAACCTCGGCGCAAAAGACCGCCGATGCCACCTCGGTCGCGAGCAAGAGCGCTGCCGCTGCCGCCACGGGAGCGATCGCCGTCGGACAAGCAACGGGACAGATCATGACCGCTGCCGCGGTCGCTGCAGCCAACGCCTATGCAGCAACGGCGGCCATTCCGATCGTCGGGCCGGAATTGGCACCCGAGGCGGCCGAGGTGGCTTACGCCGGCACGGCCGCCTGGGCGGGGGCGTTGGAGGCCGCTGGAAACATCGCCGCCGGTGCGCCGGGCTTGGCCGTCGGCGCTTGGGAGATTCCCTCGACCATGCTGGCGGTTCTGCACGCCGGCGAGTCCGTGGTGCCGGCCGATTTCGCGAGCGGTCTTCGCAGCAGCGGCGTCCTGGGCGGCGCCGGCGGCGATGTCTACTCCATAACGATCCAAGCGATCGATACGCAAACCGGAGCGCAGTTCCTGAAGAACAATATGAGCACCATCGTGGCAGGATTGGCGCGCCAGCGCCGCAATCTGAACGCCGCGCTCAGCGGTTGATGCCGATGTCGACACAGATCTTTCCGGCGCTCCCCGGTCTCGGCTGGAGCGTCAAGCGCACGCCGGTGTGGAAGACGCGCAAGCAGGAATCCATCTCGGGCAAGCGTACTTCGATCGCGGACTGGTCGTTTCCCCGCTGGGAGTGGGAAATCACCTTCGACTTTCTGCGCCAGGCAGGAACCGGCCAGCAATCCGCGTCCTTTGCGGGCGCGAGCTATGCCGAATTCGCCAGCTTGGCCGGGTTCTTCAATCTCCGCTCCGGCGCTTTCGACAGCTTTCTCTACCAAGATGCGGACGACAACACCGTCGTCAACCAAACGATCGGGACGGGGGATGGCTCGACGACCCTCTTTCAGCTCGTGCGCGCCTTCGGCGGCTTCGTCGAGCCGATCTACGCGCCGACCAATATCAGCGCGGTCTTCGTCAATGGCATCAATATCGGCAGCGCTTACAGCGTATCGAGCTGGGGCCTCTCGCTGACGCCCGGCATCATCACGCTCAACACGCCCGCGGGCGCCGGGCAGACGGTTGCCGCGAGTTTCACCTATGCCTTCCCCTGCCAGTTCGACGACGACCGCATGACCTTCGAGAAGTTCATGGCGGCACTCTATGCGGCGAAATCGGTGAAGTTCTCTACCTTGAAGTGACGCGCTCATGAAGCTGTGGACTTTTCTGTTCCCATCCGCCGCGAGCCTTTATCGAAGCGCCCGTGTGGCCGCACCCGATCGGCATAGCGCCGTCGCGACCTTGACCGCCGCGATCGAGGAGGGGCTCGAGCGGGACGTGCTTTGCCAATATGCGGGCGAGGTGCCCGCGGAGGCGCCGAAAGTGCTGGAGCTTGTTGCGCGCGGTGCAGAGCGATGAAGCCGGCGAGTCTCGAATTGCTGGCCTTGCTCGAAACCCGGCAATTCTATGTGGCCGATCTCTATACCTTCACGCTGGCCGGCGGCGGGGTGTTGCGTTATTGCAGCGGCGATCAAACGGTCATGGCCAATGGCTTCACCTATAGCGCCGGCGGCACGACGGGTCCCTACTTCGATCGGCAGGACAACAAAGCCAAGTGCCACTGGAAGATCGGTGTCGAAGTCGACACGCTCGTCTTCGACGTTTTGCCGGGCACCGCCACGGTGCTTGGCGAACCGTTCTTGCAGGCCGTCCATGCAGGTCAGTTCGATGGCGCGGAGGTCGTTCTCGAGCGCGCCTTCATGCCCAGCTACGGCGATACGAGCCGCGGAACCATCGTGTATTTCGTCGGCCGCGTTGCCGAAATCGACGCAGGCCGATCGATCGCAACATTCTCGGTCAACAGCCATCTCGAGCTGTTGAACCTGCAATTGCCGCGAAACCTATTCCAGTCCGGTTGCGTCAATAATCTCGGTGATGCCGCCTGTGGCGTCAGCCTGGCGAGCTATGGCGTCGCGGGAAGCGTGACCAGCGTGGCGAATGCCGCGAATTCCGTGTCGGCGACCACCGTTGGCGGACAGGCAGCCGGATATTTTCAACTCGGCAAGATTCGTTTCACGAGCGGCGGGAATGCTGGTCTGACGCGAAGCATCGCCTCCTATGACCAGACGAATGGCGCCCTGGTCTTTGTCAGTCCGTTCCCTGTGGCGCCGGCGCAAGGTGACGCGTTTCAGATCTTTCCCGGCTGCGACAAGACCTATAGCGGTTCGAATGGATGCCCAAAATTCAACAATGTCGCGCGATTCAAGGGCTTTCCGTTCGTGCCAGTTCCCGAGACGGCGGTGTGACATGGATGAGATCGAACGGCAGCAGCGCGCGGCGGTTGTCGCCGAGGCTCGGAGCTGGTTGCGCACGCCCTATCACCACGAGGCGCGAATCAAGGGCGTCGGTGTCGATTGCGCCCAGTTGCTCATTGGCGTGTTCTCGGCACCGGGCGTCGATCTGATCGAACCGCTCGTCGTGCCCCACTATCCGCATGACTGGCATTTGCATCGCGCCGCGGAGCGGTACATGCACATCATCCTCGAACATGCCCGCGAAATCGAAGGCCGACCGCTTCCCGGAGATGTTGTCCTCTGGCGCTTCGGCCGATGCTACTCGCATGGCGCCATCGTCATCGAGTGGCCAATGGTCATCCATGCCTATCTCCATCGCACCTGCTCGCTCGAGGATGCGGAAGCGGCCGCGTGGCTCAATGTCGTTGGCGAAGGCGAGGGGGATCGGGGCAGGCCTCGGCCGCGCAAGTTCTTCAGCTATTGGGGCGCGGGAAAGTGAGCTTTCTCACGGGTCGTCCCACCCAGGCGCAGCAAACGCCGGCAATATCGGGGCTGCAGATCCAGTCTTCGGTGCTCGGCAAGCCGATCCCCATCATTTATGGCGCCACACGCGTTGCCGGAAATCTCATCTGGTATGGCGGCTTTCAGCAATTGTCCGGTGCTCAGCAGACGGGCAAGGGTGGTGGCGGCGGTGGCGGCAAGGGGGGCGGCAAAGGCGGGGGATCGCAGACCAATTATCAGGCTTCGGTGGCGATCGCGCTCTGCGAGGGACCGGTCGCGGGATACGGTCATCTCTGGAACAACAAGAACGTCTCGCATGTCAACGCGACATTCACGGAATTCTTTGGCAACTATCCGCAAACGCCTTGGACCTATCTCACGACGAATGATCCGGCACAGGCTTTGGGCTATGCCGGTGTCGGCTACGTCGCCGCGGCGAATTTGCAGCTCGGCGCAGGCGCGCAATTGCCGAACTTCAATTTCGAGGTCCAGGGGGCGCTCTTCGGCACGGGCAACAATCAGGCCGGATTCGGCGATGCCGATCCATCCCAGGTTGTCGCCGATCTTCTGACGAATTCCTTCTACGGCGCAGGTTTTCCCGCGGCGCGGCTTGGCACGCTCAATACCGTGCTGCAGGAAGCCCATGTCGTTCCGGCGACCGGGCCGTTGGTCGTGACCGTCGCTGAGGCGCCCTTCTTCAAGGCCAATCTCGATGTGGTGAGCGGCGGAACGACGCTGAGCTGCGTCGCGGGGAGCCCGGCCGCCGGGCAGTACTCGTTTTCCGCGGGCGTCTACACCTTCAACGCGGCGCAGGCCGGATCGACCGTTCGGATCAGCTATGCCTGGCTTGGCGGCCTTACGAATTATCAGGCCTACGCCCTCGCCTCCGGTCTTTGGATATCGCCTGCCTATACCGACCAGGCCCAGGTCTCGTCGATGCTGGACGATATCGCGACTTACACCAATTCCGAATGGGTTTGGTCGAGCGGCGTTCTGACGCTGGTCCCCCGCGGGACCGTGGCGATCGGCGGCAATGGTTTCAGCTACGCGCCGCCCGCCGCGCCGCTGTTCAATCTGACGGATGATGATTTTCTGCCGAATGTCGGCGGAGGTGGCGCATCGGCGGCGGCGAATGGCGATCCGGTGCTGCTGACCCGCCTGCGCCCGGCCGATCAGCTCAACGACATCAAGATCGAATGCCTCGATCGCGCCAACCAATACAATATCGCGATCGTCGAAGCGTCCGATCAGGCGATGATCGACAATTTCGGACGCCGCTCGGACCAGAGCCGGCAGGCGCATCTCTTCTGCGACTTGAACGCGGCGAACACCTCGGCGCAGCTTCTTCTGCAACGACAGGCGATCCGCAATACCTATCAATTCACGCTGGATCAGCGGTATTGCGTTCTCGATCCCATGGATATCGTCACGCTGACCGATGCGGGCCTCGGCCTCAATCAGCAGCCGGTTCGGATCACCGAGATCACGGAGAACGACGACGGCACGCTGTCGATCGTCGCCGAGGAGTACCCTGCAGGTCTGGGTGCGCCGCCGACCTACAGCTTTCAGACGGGACAGCGCTTTGCCGCCAATTACAATCTCTCCGCCGGCAACATCAATCCGCCGATCATCTTCGAGCCGCCGGCGGCTCTGGCCGAGGATCTCGAGATTTGGCTCTCGGTATCGGGTCAGCCGGGGATCTATGGCGGCGCGGATGTCTATATCTCCGGCGATGGGGACACCTATCAATTTCTCGGCCGGCTTCTCGGGCCGACGCGCATGGGCGCGCTTGCAGCGCCGCTTCCGGCGGTGGCGGCGGCGACTACCGGGCCGACCCTCGATCAGACCAGCACGCTCTCGGTCAACCTGTCGGAAAGCGGCGGCCAGCTTTTCTCGGTGACGCCGCAGGCGGCGGCCAGCGGCAACTCGCTCTGTTACGTCGATGGCGAGCTCATCGCCTTTGCCAATGCGACGCTGACCGGCGCCAATCAATACAGCCTCACCTCCCTGGTTCGCGGCATGTATGGCAGTCCCATCGGTTCCCACGGCGTCGGCTCGGCCTTCGCTCGGCTCGATGGGCAGTTTTTCCGCGTGCCCTTCACGGCGGACCGGATCGGGCAGGTCGTCTATTTCAAATTTCTGACTTTCAACCAGTATGGCGGCGGCGAGCAGAGCCTCGCCAGCGCCCAACCCTATGCCTATGCGATCCAGGGCACCGCCTTTGCCTCGCCTCTTGCCGCGCCGAGCAATCTGGTCGCGGTCTATGTCGCCAATCAGACATCGATCACTTGGTCGGAGATCGGCGGCGATTTTCGGCCGATCCTCTATGAAATCCGCTCCGGCGCGAGCTTCCAAGGCGGGCAGGTTCTCGGCACATTGGCGCACCCGCCTTTTGTCGTGCCCGGCAACGGCACCTATTGGGTCGCGGCGGTGACACGCCCGATTGCCGGCATACAGGTCTACTCCGCCTGGCAAAGCATAACCGTTTCCGGCGCAGTGATCGCGACGAACACGGTGCAAAGCTTCAATGAGGGCGCCACGGGCTGGTCGGGGAGCTTCGGCGGGAACGCGACGCTCAGCGGCGGTGTCGTCGTCCTCGACTATCAGGGGAATGTACTCGGCGTCGCCGATTGGCTGAACGACCTCGATATTCTGCACATGCCGCCAGCGGGTCCCGCCGGAACTTATACGATTCCCGCATCCCACCGCGTCAATGTCGGCCGTGTCGCGCCGTGCACCGTGTCGATCGCTCTCACCTCGATCGGGCAGGTGCCCGGCCAAAGCGTCCTCTCGATAACGAACTGGCTGGCGAACACCGACATTCTCGGCAACGCGGCGTCGGCCAATGTGAACGTCGTGCCCTACATCCAGACCGCCGGCGCCAATGGCGTGTTCGGTCCGTTTCAGAAATTCGTGCCGGGCGTTTACAACGCGCAGTTCTTCAACATCCAAGTTCAGCTATCGTCGACGGACAGCCAGACGCAAGCGATACTCGAGAGCCTCGTCTTCTCGATCAGCATCCCCGACCGCATCGATGATTATGTCGGCGTCACCGTCCCGGCAGCCGGGCTCAATCTCGTCTATTTCGTCAACGGCGCAACGAGCGCAACGCCTGCGCCGTTCAACAGCGGGCCGGGAGGCCAGGCGCTTCCGCAGATTCAAGTGACGGTGATCGGCGAGCAGGCCGGCGACATCGTCAGCCTCACCAATCAAACGCTGGCGGGCGCAACCGTGCAGATTCTGAATGGCGGCGCCGGCGTTCAGCGCGTCGCAAACATCCTGGTGAAGGGGTTTTGATATGGGCACATTGCAATGGGGCGTGAGCGGGACGATCTCGGGCCTGCAAAACAATCAGCAAGGCAACAGCATCGCGGCCGCCCTCGCGACGGCCAGTCAAGGCGGAACGGCACCGACGCCAAGCTCGACGGGGCTCCCCGCCACCTCCGGCGTGCTATGGCATGACACCTCCGCCAATCAGCTGAGGATCCGTGATCAGGCAGATTCCACATGGATGTCGATCGCCGCCGTCGATGAGACCAACAAGCAGGTCGTCATGCAGCATGGCGGCTGTCGCTTTCAATTCGGCAGCGCCACCTCGGTCGTGCTGAAGCCCTACAATGGCAACGGCATCAAGATCAATGGCGTCTACTACGCGATTTCGGTGAACGGCGTCATCTCCGCCAATACGAGCACTTTTGTCAGCGGCGTGAGCAACAGCAATCTCGCCGCCTCGACCGCCTATCTCGTCTATCTCTTCAACAATGGCGGCGCGCCCGCGCTCGATTTCTGGCCGCTCTCGGGCGGTCATGTGACGGACAGCAGCGCCGGCAACATCGGCGTCGAAGTCCGCAGCAACAGCGGCAGCCCGGACAGCACGCGAACACTGGTGGGCGCGGTGCTAACCAATGCAAGCGGGCAGTTTCAATTTTCCTCGACATTCGTTGGTGTTGCCAGTTGGTTCAATCGGCGTCTCGTCACAGCGTCGTCAGTGACGTTCAACTCATCTGCATCCAGTGCAAGCCCCGCAGTGTTGGCTAACTCAGGGGCTAATATCTTTGCCTGGGCTGATGCACCAGTCATCAATGCTTCGTTCATTGGACACGTTTTTTCATCGTCAACCGGGTTCGGCACCGATACCTATCTGGGGCAAGGATCGATTGCGCAGACACCAGGGATGGCGATTTCGATCACGACGGCAGGTGCTACCTACAATGCTTCCATCGCTGGGCCGATCATCCTCGGAGGGGATGGCTTCTTGCAAGTAAACACCTTTGCTCAGGTCGGATCGCTCTCGGCTACGTGGGCCGGCACTACCTATGCCGCCGCGTTAATTTAACCAAAGTGGGACATTGATGATCACGAGAGCCGCTTTCAAAGCAGCATCATCCTGATGCGCGCTTGACCTGCCCCTGAGAAGTTCCTCCAGATGGCGTTAGAGTCCGGCCCAAACGAGGGACGGACCGATGAAGCGGGGCAGATTTACGGAAGAGCAGATCA
>Ga0209062_1002959_pt1 | contig 20902 bp, 16 predicted proteins | sample Coa_R2_2_FD_187158 | JGI IMG/M metagenome (GOLD analysis project Ga0209062, IMG submission 187158) | Surface soil microbial communities from Centralia Pennsylvania, which are recovering from an underground coalmine fire - Coalmine... | ecosystem: Environmental > Terrestrial > Soil > Unclassified...
GCTCCTGCGAGTTCAGCGGAAGATCCGTCGAAAAGCCTGCCGCGGTCACGCCGGGCAGAGCTTCCGAGCGGCGCAACAGTTCCTGCCAGAACGTCCGGATGTTCGCCGCCTTCGAATAGGCGCGCAGTGGCAACGGGACCGTCGCGGTCACGACATGCTGCGGACGAAAGCCCGTATCCGTCTCAAGCAGGTGCGCAAAGCTTCGCACCAGAAGCCCCGCGCCAATCAACAGCATGACTGCCAGCGCGGTCTGCGAAATGATGAGCAGGTCCTGAATGCGCCGGCGCCCGCGCGACGCACCTCCGCTGCGGCCACCCTCCTTCAGCGCGTCATGCGGATCAATGCGGGTCGCCTCAAGCGCTGGCAGGATGCCAAAGAGAATCGCGGTGAGCAGCGAAAGTCCCAGCGCGAAGACCAGCACCCGCAGGTCAATCCGCACCTCCGCCAGGCGCGGCAATTCCGAGGGCGCGATCGCGAGCAGCACGCGCATCCCCCAGGCTCCCAGAAGAATGGCCGCCACGCCCGAAACCAGACCAAGCACCAAACTCTCCGCCATCAGCTGGCGCGTCAGCCGCCAGCGGTCCGCGCCCAGCGCCGCCCGAACCGCGATCTCCCTTTGCCGCGAAGTCGCGCGAGCCAGCAGGAGGTTCGCAACGTTTGCGCAGGCAATCAGCAGAACCAAGCCGACGGCAACCAACATCAGGAGCAGCGGCCGGCGCACGTTTCCGGTCACCGTCTGACTATAGGGAACAACCGAAGCGCCGACGTGCGCGCCCCGAAAGAAAGCAATCATCGCCGCGGGATAGAGCTTCTCGACTTCGCCAATGGCGCGGGCCGAATCCGCCTGTGCCTGCGCGAGAGTAACGCCGGGTTTCAGGCGCGCCACCACGCTGTGGTTGTACATATTGCCCCACCCGCTGTTCTCTTCCTGCGTAAAAGCCATGGGCACCCACAGCGCTGCAGGTTCATTTCCCCAGCCCTCTCCGTACTGGGGAAAAGCGAAGGTCTTCGGCATGACCCCGATCACGGTATACGGCTCGCGATTCAGTTGAATCGTTTTCCCAACTACGTTTTCATCTCCTCCGAAGTGGCGCTGCCACAAGCCGTAGCTCAAAATCACTACGGCGTGCCCCGGGTGGTCCTCCTCCTCCGTGTACGTGCGGCCGAGAATGGGTGAGACGCCGAGCAACGGGAAAACCGAAGCCGAAGCGCGCGCGCCGTTCACGCGCTCGGCCGTGTCCGTCCCCGAAAGGTCGAAATGCTTATTGCTGTAAATCCCCATAGCCGAGAAAACATTCTGGCGCTCATTGAAGGCGTGGAAATCCGGCGCGTTCATCGGGATGGCACTGGAAAATCCGGGCAACGTTTCCGTCACGGAAACGAGCCGGCCGGCATCGCGAAACGGCAGGGGTCTTAGAATCACGGCATCCACTACGGAAAAGATGGCCGTATTTGCGCCGATGCCGAGTGCCAGCGTCGCTACAGCGATCAGCGTCACGCCCCAGGACTTGAACAGCATGCGAAATGCGTAGCGGATATCCTGCAACAGCCAGTTCACCTTGGCCTCCAGAGTCGCCGACGGATACGCAGCCGGAAGTTTCAAGCCCGTTCCAGCAAACCTCCATCCACCCTTTTTCGGCGCAAGCAGCGCTTTCCTCATGGTTTACGAGGAAAGCCGGGTGTTCCAGACAAAGCGCCTGTTCGGTTATGGGATTGCGTGTCCGTGCCCGAACACGGCCGGCACAGGGCCAAATAACCGGTCGTGTGCGAGAATGGCGCGGACCATGCGAAAGAATCTCGCTCTTACTCTCAGTGGCAGTGCTCTTGCGAAATTCCGTAAGCGACTGCTGGCGTGGTTCGTTCTGCACCGGCGCGATTTGCCGTGGCGCCGCACCAGAAATCCCTACCACATCTGGCTCTCCGAAATCATGTTGCAGCAAACGCGCGCTGCCGCAGTGATTCCCTACTACCAGCGATTCCTCCAGCGCTTTCCCGATGTGCAGACGCTCGCCGAGGCGCCGGAGCAGGAGGTGCTGCGGTTGTGGGCCGGGCTTGGCTATTACAGCCGTGCGCGGAATCTTCAAAAGGCGGCCGGTCAGATTTTGGCGAAGCACGGCGGAGAGTTTCCGCAAGCGCGCGAAGAGGCGCTGGCGTTAGCCGGAATCGGGAGCTACACGGCTGCGGCGATTCTCAGCATCGCGTACGGCGAAAAACTCGCCGTTCTTGATGGCAACGTCGCGCGCGTTCTTGCCCGCCTCGGCGCAATCCGCGGCAACCTGCGTGAGGCCGGCCGTTGGCGCAACTTGCAGATGGCCGCCGACGCCTTGCTCGACTCCGCGACTCCCGGCGACTGGAATCAGGCGATGATGGAGCTCGGCGCTACCGTTTGCACGCCGCGTGCGCCGCGGTGTTTGCTCTGTCCGGTCGGTGGGTTCTGCGAAGGCCGCAAGCTCGGCCTCGCGGAGTCCCTGCCCGAAAAACGCAAGAAGCGCGCCCCTGTGCAAGTTCGGCTGGCCGCCGCGGTTCTCCTGGACGCAAAGGGCCGGACCCTCTTGCTCCCTCCTCCCCTTTCCGCCACAAACGGAGACGGCGCAGCGAACCACCTCCCTTCCCTGCTTTCAAAAATGTGGCACTTCCCAACCGTCTCCGTGAACGGAAGCGCGGAATCCGCTCTCCGCCGATATCTCCGGTTGCTCGGAGCTTCCGCCGAAGTGCAATCCGCAGACTTTCTGCCCCTGAAGGATGTTCGTCACGCCATTACGTATCGGGACGTGCGCGTCACGCCCTTCCGGGTTTCGCTGAAGCAATTGCCGCACATCGAAGCCGGTAAGGTCTTGCCACTCGAGGGACTTGACGCCGTGCCGGTATCGAATCTTACGCGCAAAGTCGCGCGGGCAGCCTTGCCGCAGACTCCGAACGAGAAACGCCGTAATTCTTAGGCTATCCGGACGCCTTCGCGGCGTCCGGCGATGCTAGGATAAACGTGTCCGCCATGGCGGCCTCCACCGCATTGCCGACCGCGACTCCCGCTCCGGCCGAGCGTTTTTTCCGCGCATCACTCTTCTTCCTTTTGCTGACTTCGATTTGCTCACTTGTCGCCACTGGCAAACTCGATCTTCTTACTTGCGCAGTTGCGCTGGCCGCCGTTCTCTACAAGGGCCACCGCCTCTGGCGCTCCTGCCCTCCGGAGATCACCGGCTCGCGAGCCACTTGGCTCGTTATCGGCTATCTTGCCTTTTTTCCTCTGGATGCTTTGTTCTTCTCCCGGATGCTCACGGAAAATTCGCCGAATCCTCCGCTCTATGCCGCGCTGGTCGCCGCGGTTCATTTCCTCCTGTTCATCATGCTGGTGCGCTTCTTCAGTGCCTCGACGGACCGCGACGCGCTCTTCCTGGCCATGCTTTCCTTCGCCGGGATTCTGGCTTCCGCGGTGCTCACCGTTGACACCACTTTTCTCGGCGTATTTCTCGTCTATCTGGTTTTTGCCGCCGGCACTTTTGCCAGCATGGAACTCCGGCGCGGCGCCCGCGGAACCATTACGTCCGCCGCCGCCTTGCAGCCGCAACGCGAACGCCGCATGGCTCGCGCCCTTGGGCTCGCCACCCTCAGCGTCGTCATCGGCGCGGTCATTCTCGGAACCGCGCTCTTCTTTTTCTTCCCGCGTTTTCGCGCCGGCTACATGGGCCGCACCAGCCTTGCCCCCCAGCTGATGTCGGGCTTCACCAAGGACGTCGAGCTAGGCGAAATCGGCGAAATCAAGAAGAACACCGCGCTTGTGATGCGCATCGAAACAGGTCAGCCGGTCCCCTACGACCGGCTGCGCTGGCGCGGCGTCGCGCTCGACACCTTTGACGGAAGGCGCTGGTTCTCCGCGGACCGCTCCGCTGTCGCGATGCCAGCAAGCTCCGATGGCTGGGTCATCTTTTCGGAGGCCAACCAAATCCAGGGACACCAGCCGGCGTTGCAGTACACCGTCCTGCTCGAACCGCTCGCTACAGACGCAATCTTCGTCCCGGGAACACCGATTGCTCTTCGAGGCAATTTCACCGGCGAAGGCACCTCCTACGCGCCGCGCCGCCGCATCTACCTTTTCCGCGATGCCACCGGCTCCATCTCCAATCCCTTTCACAACTCGGCCTCCATCCGCTACACGGGCTTTTCGCGATTGCCTCCGTTCGATCTCTCGAAACTGCGGAATGCCGGAACCGGCTATCCCGATACGATCGCGGCGCGCGATCTGCAATTGCCCGAAGATCTCGATCCGCGCATCCCCAAATTCGCGCGCGAAATCACCGCCGGCAGCCAAACGCCCGTGGACAAAGCTGTTGCTCTCGAAAACTACCTGCGCGCCAACTTTCGCTATACCCTCGTTCTGACCGGCGATCCGGCCAATGATCCCCTGGCACATTTCCTCTTCGAGACTCGCGCCGGCCATTGCGAGTATTTCGCCACGGCCATGGCCGTCATGCTGCGAACGCTCGGCATTCCCTCGCGCGAGGTCAACGGCTTCCTTCCCGGCGAATACAATGACCTCGGCGGCGACTATATCGTTCGCGAAAGCGACGCGCATAGCTGGGTCGAAGCTTACTTTCCCGGGAACGGCTGGACCGTTTTCGACCCCACACCCGCCGCGCCTGCCGGAGAATCCGGTTTCCTCACACGCCTCGGGCAGTACGCCGACTGGTTCTCTTTGATGTGGAACGAGTGGGTCATCAGCTACGATTTCGTGCATCAGGTCGTCCTAGCGCAGGACCTCCAGCGCGGTTCCCGCAATTGGCGGGACGCCGTCCGCGATTGGTTTCAGCGCAAACAAAATGCAGGCAAACGCCGCATGCGCGCCTGGCAATTCGCGCATGGAGGGCTGGCATTTCTCTTTCCAGTGACGCTCGTCGCCCTCCTCCTCGCCGTCCGCTTCGATCTGATTCGCCGCGCCATCCGGCAGCTTCACATGTTTCTTCAGTTGCGCAAGCGCGGCGGAGCGGCGAGCCCGCAATTGGCGTCCCTGCTCTACTCTGAGTTGCTGCGGCTCTTGCGCCGTCACGGTTTGCGGCGAAGCGAAACGCAAACGCCACTTGAATTCGCGGCTGGATTGAAGCCCGCGCTGGCGCCAGACGTCATCGAGTTCACAAATCTCTATGCTCGGGCGCGATTTGGCGGCGCGCCTTGCGATGCGCCGCGTCTCCGTGCATTGCTTGGCCAAATCCGCCTGGCACTGCGCTCAAGTCAAATGCGCTGACCGGACCCATGGCGCGTGCTAGAATCGAGGATTCCAGCGGCGCGGTTGCTCCCGGCAGGGCCAGGGTCTCGCGGCGTCAGGATGGCTGCGACAATCGCCCAATCCAGAATCGGCCATCCCTGCGGAACACAAAACGAAGGTCGATGAAAGTCGGATTTGTCAGCCTTGGTTGCCCGAAGAACCTCGTCGACAGCGAGGTCATGATGGGCATTCTCGCGCGCGGCGGCTGCGAACTTACACCCCGCGCCGACGAAGCCGAAGTCCTCGTCGTCAATACCTGCAGTTTCATCGAAGCGGCCCAGAAAGAGTCTGTGGAAGCCATCATCGAGATGGCGGAGCACAAAAAGTTCGGCTCCGCGCGGAAATTGATCGTAGCGGGCTGCCTTGTCGAGCGCTACCGCGAGCAGATTCTCGAGCGGGTCCCGGAAGTGGACGCCGTCGTCGGCACCGGCGAAATCGAGCGCATACTCGAAGCAGTCCAAGGCGTCCTCCCCGCCCTGCCCGCGGCGCCGCCCGCCTTCCTCTATCACGAAGGGACGCCGCGCATCCTTACCACTCCGAAACACTCCGCTTACATCAAAATCGCGGAGGGCTGCGATCATCCCTGCACGTTCTGCATCATTCCCCAGTTGCGCGGAGCCTTCCGCAGCCGCCGCTTCGAGTCTGTAGTCCGCGAAGCGGAAACCCTCGCCGAGGCTGGCGCTCGCGAGATCACCCTCATCGGCCAGGACACCACCTCTTATGGCGAAGACCTTGGCCTTCGCGACGGCCTTGCGCAACTCCTCGCCAAACTCGCCCAGATCGAAGCTCTCTCCTGGGTTCGCTTTCTGTATGCTTATCCCAATCGCGTCACGCCAAAATTGATCGAGACCATCGCCGCGCACCCTCGCCTCGTCAAGTATCTGGACATGCCTCTTCAGCACGCCAGCCGGGGCGTCCTCGCTCGCATGAAGCGCGGCTCCCACAGCGAAGCCTTCCTCAATCTGATCGAACGCATTCGCGCCACCATTCCCGGAATTGCGCTGCGCAGTTCCTTCATCGTCGGCTTCCCCGGTGAAACACAAGCCGATTTTGCCGAGCTGTGTGATTTCGTTCGCGCCGCTCGGTTCGACTGGCTCGGCGTCTTCGAATTTTCCGATGTGGACAATGCCGCCAGCTTTTCGCTCGGCGGCAAAGTCGATTCCGCGACCATTTCCGCCCGCCGCAATGAATTGATGAGCATCCAAAAGAAGATTTCGCGCGAGAATCTTCGCCGCTTCAAAGCTCGGAGCTATACAGCCCTCATCGAAGGCCCGTCGCAAGAAAATCCGCTGGTTTGGGAGGCGCGCCTCGAAGGCATGGCCCCTGAAATTGACGGCAAGCTCTACCTCACCGACGTCGAAGTCGCCGGCCGGACGGCCCAACCCGGCGATATGGCGCGAATCGAGATCACGAAAACCGGTGACTATGACCTGATTGGTCGAGCTACCGAAATCCTGCCCTCGCCTCGCCGCTCCAGTACGTTCCGCGAACCGGCTCCGGTCCAGCCGTTCGCGCGCATTGCCACTGGAGCGCCCCTTCGCGTTTTGCGCTAAGCTACTTCTGACGGACAATCCCGCGCCTGGCCATATCGCCAGCCGGATGGGTAGCCACCGGCCTTGGCATCGGCCCGTGCGAGAGATGCAGTCTACAACGCAGGTTCGGCCCTGCTGCAGAATCTGAACCACTAACGAACAGCAATGACTCACGAATGTCCCATCTGCAAAAAGCCAACGGACTCCTCAAAAGACGCAGACTTCCCTTTCTGCAGCGAGCGCTGCCGCCTGCTCGATCTCGGCAACTGGGCTTCGGAAAAGTATGTCGTCTCCGAACCCATTTTTGACGAAGACGAACGGAGCGAAAGCAAGCACAAAACCATCATTCTGGATTTGTCCGGTCCCCATGATTCCGAACACTGAAATATCCAGATCCGTTCCGGCTGCAAGGCCCAGCTTCTCGCTTCCCTTGGCGCTCGCCACCGCCCTCGGGGTCGGCTTCGTACCCACGGCTCCAGGTACCTTCGGCTCCCTCGTCGGCATCCTAACCGCTGTCCTGACGGCCCTCTTCTTCTTGCGCCCCACGAGCGTTCGCGCCCTCTTTTCCTCCCGCCCGCTCGCCGAGGCCATGCTCAAGGACAATCACTTTCTGGTGCCCGGCTCCGACATTCACAATGCCGCCCTTGCACTCCCTCTAGCGTGCGCGCTGCTGCTCATCTTCTTTCTCGTCGTCCTCGGTGTGTGGAGCTGTTCCAAAGTCGAGGCCGCTTCCGGCCTGAAAGATCCCCAATACGTCGTCATTGACGAAGTTGCTGGCCAGCACATCGCCCTCATACTCCCGCTCATTCCCGTCGCTCTTCCCAACCTGGCCGCCCGTATGGATTTTTCGCAATACGCCGTCTTTTCGGCATTGAGTCTGCTCAATTGGAAGTACTTACTCGCCGGGTTCGTCCTCTTCCGCCTTTTCGATATCGGGAAGCCCTTCCCCATCAAGCGGCTCGAATGTCTGCCCCGTGGTTGGGGCATCATGGCGGATGATTGGGCGGCGGGCGTTTACGCCGCCATCATATTGCGGCTGGCCCTAAGTTTTGGCGTAATATAACCGGCTGGTATGAAATTCGGTTTTGGATCAACCCCAGAGAAGAACAGCATTCCGCACATCGACCGAGTCCTGCCCGCAGCTGCGATTCCCGGCGGTGAAGTCGTCATCTATGGCCATGGATTCTCCTCGAAGAGCCAGGCTCGTCCGACGGTGCAGTTCGGCGAAGCGGAAGCAGTCGTCGGCCTTTCCAGCGATTCGCGCCTGATTGCTCGCGTTCCCCAGGGGGCGACCGGAGGAGTCGTGCGAGTCGTGAATGCCGGCCACGAGAGTCAGCCCTTCCCAGTCTGCGTCGGTCTCCAGATCGCCGATAACCTGCACCCCGTGGCGAATCCCGCTTTGGATCACGAAGGCAATATTTACGTTACCTTCAGCGGACCGCGCGGCCAGCGCGTTCCGGTCTCGCTCTATAAAATCACCGCCAATTACAGCGTGAAACCGTTCGTCACGTCTCTCACGAATCCCTCCGGATTGGCTGTCTCACGCAGCGGCGATCTCTTCGTCTCCTGCCGCCACGACGGCACGATTCATCGCGTCACTCCCGAAGGTCGTACCGAACAATGGGTCGAGGGCATGGGCATCGCCACCGGCATCGCCTTCGATGCCGAGGAAAATCTCTACGTCGGCGATCGCAGCGGCACCATCTTCAAAATCAGCCCGAGCCGGGAGATTTTCGTCTTCGCCACTCTCGAACCTTCCATATCGGCTTACCACCTCGCGTTCCATCCAGCCGGCGACCTCTACGTCACCGGCCCTACAACCTCCAGCTATGACCGCGTGTTTCGCATCACCCGAGGCGGTGAAGTTCTCGTCTTCTACCGTGGCCTTGGCCGCCCGCAAGGCATGGCTTTCGACCGCGACGCCAATCTGTACGTTGCCGCTTCCCACGGCGGTCGCCGCGGCATCGTACGCATCTCTCCGCAGGGCCACGCCGAAATCGTCCTCAGCGGATCCGGCCTCGTTGGCCTCGCCCTCCAGCCTTCCGGCCGCGCCATCCTGGCGACCAGCACTTACGACGGCAGGGCCATGCCGCAAGGCGCCGTCTTCGCCCTCGACTGGGACGTCCACGGCCTGCCCCTCTTCGGTTAAAATCTCGCCTTGAATATGAAAGCGGAAATCATTGCAGTTGGCTCCGAACTGCTGGGTCCTGACCGCGTCGATACCAATTCCCTCTTCCTCACCGAGGAACTCAACAAGATTGGCATCGAAGTCGTCCGTAAAACCGTCGTCGGCGATAACCGCGAATTTCTCCGCGACGCCTTTCGCGATGCCCTAGAACGCGTTCCGCTCGTCATTTCCACCGGCGGCCTCGGCCCCACACAGGACGACCTCACCCGCGAAGCCGTTTCCGATGTTCTCGGCCGCAAGCTCCGTCTCCGCGATGACCTCGTCGAGCACATCCGCGCTCGCTTCCGCAGCTTCGGCCGCGAAATGACCGAAAACAATTTGCAGCAGGCCATGGTGCCTGAAGGCGCCGAGCCGCTCGCGAACTCCCGCGGCACCGCCCCGGGTATCTGGATTGAGGACTCCGGCCGCATGCTCGCTCTCTTGCCCGGCCCGCCTCGCGAACTCATGCCTATGTTCAAGGAACACGTCTTGCCGCGCCTTGCCCGCCGTGTTTCCGGAGCCCGCCTTGTCCACCGTCTCATTCGCATCACCGGTCTCGGCGAATCTCTCGTGGACCAACGCATCGCCCCCATCTACAAGCGCCATCCCGAAGTGGACACCACCATACTCGCCTCCCAGCCCGGCGAAATCCACGTTCATCTCCGCACCTGGACGAGCGACGAATCGCAGGCGCTCAAAACCATCGATGAGATCGTTCGCGGATTCGAGCTCGCCCTCTCCGATCGCATCTTTTCCCAGGATGGCTCTTCGCTCGAGGAAGTGGTCGCCAAACTCCTCACTCTCCACAACGCCACCATCGCCGCCGCCGAAAGCTGCACCGGGGGCCTGCTCGCGCAGCGTCTGACCAATATCGCCGGAAGCTCCGCCTACTTTCTCGGCAGCGTCGTCTCCTATAGCAACGAGCTCAAAACCGCCTGGGCCGATGTTCCGGCTGCACTCATTCAAGCGAAAGGCGCTGTGAGCAGCGAAGTCGCTGTAGCCCTCGCCGAGGGCATTCGCCGCCGCGCCGGCAGCACCCTTGGAGTTGGCATCACTGGCATCGCCGGTCCCGGCGGCGGCACCGAGGAGAAACCCGTCGGCACCGTTCACATTGCTCTCGCTCACGCCGGCGGCGTGAAGGAGAAAGGCGTCCGCTTCGTTGGCGACCGTGAAATGATTCGCTTCCAGGCTTCCCAGCTTGCGCTCGATCTCGTTCGCACTCACTTCCTCTATGATGGCCAGCCCGCCCCGCCCAAGCGCGGCTAGGCCAAGGATCGCCCCGTGCGCCTCTTCGTCGCGATAGATATCTCCGCCGCAGTCCGCGAGCGCCTCTCCGCCCTCCTTCAGGAACTCCGTCCTCATGCGCCTCAATTGACCTGGGTCCGCGCGGAAAACCTTCATCTCACCCTGAAATTCATCGGTTACACCTCCGGCGAAAATTTCCCCGCTATCCGCGACGTGCTCTCCGCAATAGAACTCGGGTCTTCCGTCGAGCTGCGCTTCCGGGACATCGGCTTCTTCCCCAACGAGAAGCGCCCTCGCGTCCTCTGGGTCGGCGTTGAATCTCCGCCAGAACTCGCTCGTCTCGCCCGCGATATCGATTCCGCTCTCTCCCAGCTCGGCTTTCCCGCCGAAGAGCGCGCTTTCTCCCCCCATCTCACGCTCGCTCGCAGCAAAGAAGGCCGCATCCCCCAAGCCCTCCTCTCCGCCATTCAGACCCAGACCCAGCGCGAATTCGGCGGCACCCTGGCCACCCACTTTCACCTGGTCGAAAGCAAACTCCGCGCCACTGGACCCGAGTACTGCATACTCGCCTCTTTCGCCCTTGCGCAGTCGAGCGCCACCCCTTAGCCCGTCCGCCGCCCCGCGAATTTCTGCCGCGCTCCCGTCTGGTGTAAAGTCAACCTATCGCTTGCTTTCCATGCAGATAACCACCAGCCCCGTAACGCCGTTCCTGATTCCGCTCGCCGCCTACCTTCTCGGTTCCATTCCCTTTGGCCTTCTTTTGGCGCGCCTCTTCGGCGGCGGCGACATCCGCCAATCCGGCAGCGGCAATATCGGCGCCACCAACGTCGCCCGCGTCGCCGGTCCTGCCGCTGGTATCCTCACCCTGATCTTCGACGGCGCCAAAGGTGCGGTCGCCGTTTTGCTCGCCGAGCGCCTCGCCGGCCACTACGCCGCCTGGATGATCATCGCTGCTCTCGCAGCTCTCCTCGGCCACTGCTTCCCCATGTGGCTGAAGTTCAAGGGTGGAAAGGGCGTCGCCACCGCCGCAGGGTCCTTCGCCGTACTGGCCCCGCTCGCTCTTGCCGCAGGGGCTATCGTCTTCCTCGCTGTTGTTTTCAAGTGGCGATTCGTCTCCCTCGGTTCCATCTGCGCCGCCGCGGCCCTCCCGCTCCTCGTTTATTTCCTCTGGGCTCCCGGCTACGCTCCCCCTCTCGCCGTCACCTTCGGCACGCTCGCGATTGCTCTCCTCATCATCTATAAGCACGACTCGAATATTCAGCGTCTCATCCAGCGTGAAGAGCCAAAGTTCTCCTTCCGCAAAGACAAGGACGCCGTATGAAAATCGCCGTTCTTGGCGCGGGCAGTTGGGGCACCGCGCTTTCCGTCATGCTCTTGCGCGCTCATCGTGATCATGACGTCACCCTCTGGGCCCGCAGCCCCGAGTTTGCCGAATCCCTTCGCCGGGATCGCGAAAACTCGCTTTATCTCCCGGGCATCTCCCTGCCCTCCGCCCTTTCTCTCACGCATGATCTTGCCGCCGCCATCGCCCCCGCCGAAATTGTCGTCGGTGCCGTTCCATCCGCCAACGCTCGCCGGGTTTTCTCCCAGGCCGCCTGCCACATCTCGGCCGGTGCGGCCGTCGTCAGCGCCACCAAGGGTCTGGAGCCTTCCACTCACCTCCGCGTCAGCAAAGTCATCACCCAAATCTTCACGGAGTGCCACGGCGTGAATTTCCCGCAAAAGATCGCCGTCCTCTCCGGTCCTTCCTTCGCGCAGGAAGCTGCGCGCGGTGAACCTACCGCTATTGTCCTTGCCACGGCTGATTCGGCCGCGGCTTCCGCTCTTCAGCAGGAATTTGCCGGTCCAAATTTCCGTGTGTACACCAACTCCGACGTCCTCGGCGTCGAGCTCGCCGGAGCAATGAAAAACGTCATCGCAATCGCCGCGGGTGCCTGCCAGGGCCTTGGCCTCGGCGCAAACGCCCTCGCTGCTCTCATCACGCGTGGGCTCGCGGAAATGACTCGCCTCGTTATCAAACTCGGCGGCAAGCCGCAAACCCTCTATGGCCTAGCGGGACTAGGTGATTTGGTACTCACTTGCACCGGCACTCTCAGCCGTAATCGCTACGTCGGCTTTGAGCTGGGCCGTGGCCGGTCTCTCCCGGATATCCTTGCTGGTATGCGCATGGTTGCCGAAGGCGTTGGCACTGTCGGTGCCATCCTTGCCCTAGCCCACGAAGCAGGTGTTGAGCTTCCCATCGCCGAGCAGGTCGATGCCATCCTTCACCACGGTAAGTCACCTCGCGAGGCCATCCGCGACATCATGGATCGTCCGCCAAAACCTGAGTAATCAGTGGCTTGCCAGCCAGCATATTGCTTTCCCTTGCCGCCACCCTCCCCGAACCAAATGTCTGACATATGGGCTTGCGCCCTTTGTATGGGTCGTCTTTCAACATCATGAAGTTTCGATTTTCCGCCTCTTCCGTAGTACCAATCTCCCATTAGCTCTTCCGCGTCCCTCTTCCTAGCCGCCTCAATCCGCTCCTCCACCCTCCCTTAAAATGGGTGCTCGAAGATGTCCGCCAACCTCCCATCCCTAGTCCAGCGCCTTCGCAGCGGTCGCGTACGCATCCTCTGGCTCGTCCTCGGCGCGCTGCTCTTGGTTAGCGCCCTTCCCATCGGCCTCTACCACCGCCAGGTTCTCAACCTCAGCAAGGAAAAGCTCATAGACACCGAGCGCGTCCAGCAAGCCGACCTCACCCGCTCGCTCGCCCAGGAAGTCCAGTTTTTCGAGGCTCACCAGAGCCAGCAGCTCTACAGCGAGCGCCAGATCCTTGCCCTCGCCGGCCTCATCGACAACGTCGAAGACCCTGTCTCCGAGCCTAAGGTCACACGCCTTCTCGAAACCTTCGTGGACACCAACCGCGAAGCCTTCATCTATCTCACCGCCGTCGGCAAAACCGGCAAGGGCACCAGCGCCTCCCAAGGAAATTTCCGCGCCGAGCAAGACCCCTTCGTCGCCAAAGCACTTCAGCGCGCTTTCGTGACCTGCATGCAATCCCAGCAGCTCAACGTCGTCCGCTTCCGCAGCGACCCCCTCGCTCTCGCGCCCGATAACCGCCCCGCCTTCGTCATCGCCGTCCCCCTCAAGGACGCTCAGGACAATTTCACGGGCATGCTCGCCGCCGTTGTCTCTCTCGACCCCATCCTCCATCGCCTCGTCGAAGCCAGCGTTCGTGGCCGCGTCGTCTTCATCGTGGACCACTTCGGCCACATCGTCGCCCATCCCGATTCCCACGAGTTCGTTCCCGGCACTGACGTCAGCTCCACCTCTCAGCTTGTCGCCCAGGTCAAGAGCCTGCCTCAGGAACTTCGCGCCACCGAAACCGTGCGCTTCTCTGACACTACACAAAAGCGCCCCGTGGAAATGATCGGCACCTACAGCACCTTTCCCGAGACCAATTGGGCCGTCGTCGCTCAGCAGAGCCTCGAACATGCCCGCGCTGATGCCGGCGTCGATGAGCTCAATCGCCAGGCCTTCGCTTTTGTCAGCATCGTCGTCTTGATCGCTCTTCTCTTCGGCTATTTCTTCGCGGTTGGCATCAGCGGACCCATCCGCATCCTCGCCGCCTCCACTCGCGCCATCAGCCGCGGCGAGTTTCATCAGCGCTCGCCAGTCCGCGGCGCCGCCGAAATCAGCGAGCTCGCCGAAAATTTCAACAAAATGGCCGGCGACATCGAGGACTACATCGAGCGCCTCAAGGAAGCCGCAGAGGAAAATCGCGAGCTCTTCATCGGCTCCATCCGCATGCTCGCCGCCGCCATCGACGAAAAGGATCCTTATACCCGCGGTCACTCCGGCCGCGTCGCCAAATACTCCACCCTCATCGGCCAGGAACTCAAACTTTCCGCCGAGGAACTCGATAAGCTCCGCATCGCCGCTCTCCTCCACGACGTCGGTAAAATCGGTGTCGAAGACCGCGTCCTCAAAAAACCCGGCGCCCTCACTCCCGAGGAATTTGAGCTCATGAAGCAGCACACCGTCAAAGGCGCCAACATCATGCGCCCCGTCTCTCAGCTCAAGGAAATGCTTCCCGGCATCGAGCTTCACCACGAGCACATGGATGGCCGCGGCTACCCCTACGGCATCCCCGGCCCGCAAATCCCGCTCATGGCCCGCATCATCGGCGTCGCCGATACCCTCGACGCCATGACCACCAACCGCCCCTACCAATCCGCCATGGATATCGAGTTCGCCCTCAACCGCATCCGCTCCCTCGCCGGCTCCAAGTTCGACCCCGTCGTCGTCGACGCCCTCCACTCCGCCGTCGCCAACGGCAAACTCCGCCTCTCTGCCGTCGAAGTCCGCGTCTGATTTCGGTTGTCTTCCCTGGTGTCTTCCGCTTCTGCCCATCCCCTTCCAGAATCAACCTGCGCTCTTCCGGCACAGCACAACCGGACAAAACCCTTCGGAGCTTCGGCTTTCCCGCTTCGATGTTCCAGGTTCCATCCCATCCTTTGCTACACTTCTAGAGAGAGAGCTGCAATGATTTCCCTCTTCGGCAAAGAAGAAAAGAAAGAGCCTTCGCTCCTCGGGCGCCTTAAAGCTTCCGTCAGCAAGACCAAAGACGCCCTTTCCGAAAGCATCGACAAGGTCTTTCTCGGCGAAAAGCAGATTGATCCCTCGGTCCTCAAGCCGCTCGAAAACGCCCTCCTTTCCGCCGACCTCGGCGTCAAGCCCACGCGCGAAATCCTCGAAGCCGTCCGCGAAAAGCTCTATCGCAATGCCCTCGACGACCCCAATCAGCTCAAGCGCGAAATCAAAGCGCAAATCGTCCGCATTCTCGAATCCTCCGCCCCAACGAACGGCCACGGCATCTCCGGAGCCAAAGCCGCTACATCGGCGGGCGCCGATACCCGCGTGATCTTTATCGTCGGAGTCAACGGCGCAGGCAAAACCACGAGCATCGGCAAGCTCGCCAACCGCTTCCGCCAGGAGGGCCACAGCGTCATTCTCTGCGCTGCCGATACGTTCCGAGCGGCTGCCATCGAGCAGCTTGAAATCTGGGCGCAGCGCAATGGCGTCGAAGTCGTCAAGCAAAAATCCGGCGCCGATCCTGCCGCCGTCGTCTTCGACGCGGTCGCCGCCGCCAAAGCCCGCAAAGCCGATGCCGTACTCGTCGATACCGCTGGCCGTCTCCACACCAAGTCCAATCTCATGGCCGAGCTAGAAAAAATGAAGCGCACCGCCGCCAAAGTCATCCCCGGCGCCCCGCATGACGTGCTACTCGTTCTCGATGCCACCACCGGACAAAACGGCCTCGCCCAAGCCCGCGAATTTACCGGCACGGTCGGCGTCACCGGCATCATCCTCACCAAGCTCGATGGCACCGCCAAAGGCGGCATCGTCGTGGCCATTTCCCGCGAACTTGGCTTGCCTATCCGCTTCGTCGGCACCGGCGAGCAAATCAACGACCTCGTCCCCTTCGACCCCCACACCTACGCCGAGTCCCTCTTCACCTAGCCGCCTGCGGAGAAAGCCTATGGCGTAGGCTTCAGTCACTGGCACAGGCATTCCTGCCTGTGTGGCTCAGCCAGTGGCATAGGCTTCCGCCTGTGCGGGCCACCCAACACCAATCCCTTCGACACCAACTCTGACCGCCTGAAACGCCCCTCTCGACGCCTCCGGGGTGGGCCCGTCCTTTCGCGCCGTTGCTTTTGGCGAAAGGGGTGGCGCCGGATTTCGCCGGCCTCCGGCGAGTTTTTTTCTGCACTTTTCGATTGACAAACGTCTGAAGTAGCGTATACTATACCTGTCAATCGGGAATGATCCTCCCACACAATTTTTGAAGCGCCTCGGCACCCGCCGGGGCGTTCGTCGTTTCAGGAGGCTTCCGCCGCGCTTAAGTCCCTTGGACGCAAGACTTACAGACAAACTCCGCGTTTCGTTGGGTTTTGGCCGCAGAATTCGCCTGTAAGTTATTTAGAATCAACACTTATATATCAATTTGAAAACAAAGGACTTCATCTCCTTTAGAAGCAACACTTACAAAAAACCCGGTGGCACCCCTTCCCAAAATGGGAACGCCGACCTTCCCTGTCGCCCGCTTCCTTCGAGATTGCCGCGAACACGCGACGCGCCAGCCGGTCGTCCCTGGGCTATCTGCTACACTCCTTCGGAGAGACCCATCCATGATTTCCGAACGCCCGACCATCTCGGGAACGATCGTCTCGGCCACGTCAAGATTTGCGCCGGATTCTTTTTCACCTGAGCCGTGACCAACTGACTCTTGCCCAGCCATGCCCGCGGCGATAACAGACGACGACATTCGCTTCATGGAGCACGCTCTCGCTCTCGCGCGCAAAGGCATCGGCCTCGCCAGCCCCAATCCCACCGTCGGTTGTATTATCGTTCGCAACGACGAAGCCATTGGGAACAACAGAACCGTCCGCAACAGCGAAATCGTCGGCGAAGGCTTCCACCAATATGACGGTCGCGACCACGCCGAGATCGTAGCGCTCAAAACCTCCGGCGAACGCGCCCGCGGCGCTACGCTCTACGTCACTCTCGAGCCGTGCAACCATACCGGACGCACCGGACCCTGCACCGAAGCCATCATCTCCGCCGGCATCAGCCGCGTCGTCGCCGCAATGGAAGATCCCAATCCCAAAAATTCAGGCCGCGGCTTCGAGCGCCTTCGCTCCGCCGGCATCGAAGTCGTCACAGGCGTCTGCGAACCCGCGGCCCGGCAGCTTAACGAAGGTTTCGCCAAATGGATTCGCACCGGCCGCCCCTTCGTCACGCTCAAATCCGCTCTCACACTCGACGGCTGGCTCGCGCTTCCAGCTCAAAAATCAGCGGCCAGGAAAAACGCCCGCCGCGAGTGGATCACCTCCGAAGAATCCCGCGCCGAAGTCCAACGCATGCGCCACGCAAGCGACGCTCTCCTCACCGGCATCGGAACCATCCTCGCCGACGATCCCCTGCTCACCGACCGCAGCGGCCTTCCCCGCCGCCGCAAACTTCTTCGCGTCATTCTCGATTCCCGCCTTCGCCTCTCGCCCGAATCCCGCATCGTCCAAACCGCTGACGACGATCTCCTCGTCTTCACCCTTGCCAGTCTCCAGTCTCCGAAAGCCCGCCAGCTCCAGAACGCTGGCGTCGAACTCGTCCGCGCTCACTCCTCCGGTGCCAGGTTCGCCTGCCGCCGCATCGACCTTTCCTCGGTCCTTCAGGAGCTCGGCCGCCGCGATATCCTCTCCGTCCTCCTCGAAGCCGGCCCCTCCCTCAACGCCTCCGCCCTCGCCGCCAGCGTCATCGACAAATTCGCTCTCTTTTTCGCCCCGAAGTTTGCAGCAACGCCCATCGGCCAATCCCCTGCCGGATCCAGCCGCTCCGCCTCCCGTCCGCGCAGACCGTCCTCGCGCGTACTGCACCGGGCCGCCTCCTCTGCCGAGCCAGCCCTCCCCCTCTTCGGAACCTTGCCCGCGTCGCCCCGCCAGTCCTCGCGTGCTGACCGCTTGCTCTCCGGCTTCCCCGCTCTCCGCATCCTCTCCGTCCGGCAAATCGGCCCCGACGTCCTCCTCGAAGCCGCCTTCCCAAACCGCTAATCTTGCCCCTCCCTCACCTCATTTTGAGAACGGCGGCGCCTTCAATTGCATCGTTTTTCAACGCATTCAGCGCCCGGTTCGCCTCGCGCAGCGGAAAAATTTCGACGTGCGTCTTTACCGGAATCTCGGCTGCAACCCGCAGAAAATCCCGCCCGTCTTCGCGCGTGTTGTTGGCCACACTCCGGATCATCCGCTCCTGATAGAGCAAGTCGTAGCTGAAAGACGGGATCGGACTCATGTGGATGCCGCCGAGGACGAGCACTCCGCCTTTGCGCAGCGCCTTCAGCGCCGCCGGCACAATCTCTCCCGCGGGAGCGAACACGATCGCCGCATCCAAAGGCTTCGGCGGCGGATCGAGCGTGCCGCCTGCCCACTCCGCCCCCAGCTCGAGCGCCAGCTTGCGGTGACGCGCGTCGCGCGTCGAAGCGAAAACTTCCGCGCCCCAGTGCCGCGCCACCTGGATGGCCACGTGCGCCGCCGCGCCGAATCCGTAGAATCCGAGCCGCCCGCCGCGCTCGATTCCCGAAAGCCGCAAGCAGCGAAATCCAATAATTCCGGCGCACAGCAGAGGCGCGGCTTGCTCGTCCTGAAATCGCTCGGGAATCTCGTAAACAAAATCTTCGGGCGCGGCGATGGATTCGGCATAGCCGCCATTCGCGGTGTAACCGGTGAAAACGGGCGCATCGCAAAGATTTTCTTTTTGAGAGCGGCAGTATTCGCAAGCGCCATCGGTTTTGTGCAGCCACGCGATGCCCACTCGCATGCCAATCGGGATTCTTCCGGCGCCTTCGCCGTGCTTCTCCACAGTTCCGACCACCTGATGCCCCGGGATTACCGGCGACTTTTTCGGCGGCAGCTCGCCTTCCACCACGTGCAAATCCGTGCGGCACACTGCGCATGCGTCGACCCTCACGAGCAGTTCGCCTTTCGCGGGCGCTGGCTCCGGGACGTCCGCGAATTCGAGCGGATTGGTTTCAACTCTTGCAGGCGATCGCAGCAAACACGCCTTCATCGGCGTTCCTCCGCCACCTTTTGTATAATCCTTCCTGCGCGCCGCAGGGCACATTGCTGCAAACTCTGACCGGGCCTTTGGCCTGAAAGCATCCCATGGCAGATACCATTCAGAAATACAAAGATTATGTGATGACCGGTTTTGTGAAATCGGTTGCGCCGATTGTAATCGAGCGCGCCAGCGGGGCCACGGTCACGGACGTGAACGGCCGCGAATACCTCGATTGCTTCGCGGGCATTTCCGTTGTGAACGCGGGCCACGGCAATCCGCAAGTCGTAGCGGCGGCAAAGGCGCAGATGGAAAAACTGATCCATGCGTCGTCGTATCTCTATCACGTGCAGCCCGTAGCGGACCTCGCGGAGAAAATCGCGGAGATCGCGCCGGGCCGCAATCTGCGAAAGACGTTTTTCGGGAACGGCGGCGCGGAAGCCATCGAGGGCGCGCTCAAGCTCGCGCGGCTCTGCACCGGCAAGCACGAATTTATTTCCCTGCACGCGAGCTTTCACGGCCGGAGCTGGGGCGCGCTCAGCATCACGGGAAACTACGCGCGCAAAAAAAAGGGCGGTCCCTACGCGCCCGGAGTCTCCTTCGCCCCCGCCCCCTACGCCTACAGGTCGCTGTGGCCGGATGATCCGGAAGAGTGCGCGCGGCACTGCGCCAACGCAATCGACGAAGTGGTGCGCATGGCCACTTCGAACGATGTCGCGGCGTTCATCGCCGAGCCGGTGATGGGCGAAGGCGGGATTATCGTGCCGCCGGCCAATTACTTTAAGGAAGTGAAAAAGGTTCTCGATCGCTACGGCATTCTGTTCATCGCGGATGAGGTGCAATCCGGCTTCGGAAGGACCGGAAAAATGTTTGCGATCGAGCACTACGGAGTCGAGCCGGATATTCTGGTGATGGCGAAAGGAATCGCCGATGGATTTCCCCTCAGCGCGTACACGACGCGCCCGGAAATCGCCGACGCCTACAAGCCCGGGGACCATCTCTCGACCTTTGGCGGGAATCCGGTGTGCTGCGCGGCATCGCTCGCGAACATCGCTTTCATGAAAAAGGAAAATCTGCCGGCGCGCGCCGCGGAAACCGGCGAGTACGCTTTGGGGACACTGCGCGAGCTGCAGAAAACCAATCCGCTGATCGGCGACGTGCGCGGACTTGGACTGATGATCGGAGTCGAACTGGTAAAGGACGCGCAAAAGACTCCCGCCGCGGCGGAAGCCGAAGCCTTGCGCGATGCTTGCCTGCGCAGGGGATTACTTATCGGCGTGGGCGGAATCTTCGGCAACGTGGCGCGATTCCAGCCGCCGCTGGTAATCACGCGCGAGCAGATTGACCGCGCGCTGGCGATTTTCACCGAAGCGTTGCGCGAAGTTTCGCAGCCAGCTCACGCGACGGCCTGAGGGAATACGGAAGCGCGATGTTCACCGGCATCATCGAGCACCAAGGCACGATCGAATCGCTCGCGCTGCGGCCGGACGGCGGGCGAGTGCGGATTCACGCGCCGGCGCTCGCGCATTCGCTTGCCGTGGCGAACAGCATCGCGGTGAACGGCTGTTGCCTTACGGTGACCGAGCGCACCAAGGAGAGCTTCGCCGCGGATCTTTCGGGCGAAACGATCCGCAAAACGGCGTTCGGCGCGGCGTCTGGCGCGCCGAAGCAGGGCGAAAGCGTGAACCTCGAGCAACCGCTGACGGCGGGCAAGGAACTCGGCGGACATTTCGTTCTGGGGCACGTCGACGGCACGGGGCGGGTGGCGCATCTTGAACGCGAAGGCGACAACTGGTGGTACGGCGTGGAAGTCCCGAAGGATTTCGCCCGCTACATCGTGAGGAAAGGCTCCGTCACGATTGACGGCATCAGTTTGACGATCGCGCGCTGGAAGCCGCCGGTCGTGGAAATCGCGGTGATTCCCTACACGTACGAACACACCAACATTCGGCATCGCCGGCCGGGCGATGCGGTGAACCTTGAAGCCGATATTCTCGGCAAATATGTTGAACGCTACCTTGAGGAGCGCAACGGCACATCGTCCTCAAACATCACAATGGACAGCTTGCGCGAACAGGGATTTTAGCCCGGCTCGCCAATTCGCGACGA